>Ga0209018_1000199_pt1 | contig 59081 bp, 40 predicted proteins | sample YNPBryBLVA2012_FD_185814 | JGI IMG/M metagenome (GOLD analysis project Ga0209018, IMG submission 185814) | Anoxygenic and chlorotrophic microbial mat microbial communities from Yellowstone National Park, USA - YNP Bryant BLVA 2012 (SPAdes)... ...
GAAAAACGGGTGACAGCCAGCCGATTTGCAAAGGCGGGAAATCGGAGGCTCTCCCCGTTTTTCGCATTCCGGTGTGCGCGCATTGATTCCTCAACCCATCCTAGCTGAAACTCAAACCCCACTCCGGGCCGGGGGTGGCGGCCGCCGGTTCCTCCGCAGCGGCGACCCGCCCGGCTGCGTCATCCCGCCCAGGCGGCCCATCGTGTCGCAGCGGTAATTGTACGTTGCGCCGCCCAGAGGGTAAGTCACCGCGCCGTGGGGGGACCTAGTCTCGCTGGGCCGGGTGTTGCTGTCGCAGCCCATGCACTTGACGGAGCCCGAACCAGCCCGGCAGGTCGGGTTGCCACGGTAGCGCAGCCCGGGTCTTGGCGGAGGCGTCCTTCAAATTCGGGGTTTCGTGGCCCGCCCCGAAACTGGACTTGGGGCTTGAAATCTAGGCGTAGATAGGCGCCAGCACGCGGTCAATGTATTCGCGCTGGAGGCGGGCGCTCTCCAAGGGTGAGACGCGAGCGTTGTCCAGGTCAATCGTGATCCAGCCCTGGTAGCGGATGCTCTTGAGAATGCGGTGCAAGGCCGGGAAGTCAATCACGCCGCGGCCCAACTCGATGACGTTGTCGAGATACCCTTTCAGCCCGCGGTGGTAGGCGCGGATGTCCTTGTAATGCACGTAGACCAGACGCTGCTTGTACTGCTCGAACAGGCGCACCGGATCAGCGCCCCCCATCCAGAGCTGAGCGGTGTCGGGCGCGAGGTTGAAGTAGCGCGGGTCGGTCTCTTGCATGAGCTGGGCGATCTGCCGGGGATTCTCGATCAGGCCGCCCACGTGGGGATGGACGGCGGCCTTCACGCGGTACTGCTCCCAGGCGATCCGGCCGACTTCGTTCAGGATGCGGGCCATCGAGGAGATCGCGCGGCGCTCGTCCTCCACATCCGGGCCCGGCGGGCCGATGATCAAGCGGTCCGAGCCGAACCGCTTCAGGTAGCCCAGGAAGCGATGGCAGTCCCGGCGGATGCGCTCGTGCTCGGACTCCAGATGGAAGCGGTCGGCCCAGTAGATGCCCGAGAGGCGCAGGCGATATTTGGGCGCCAGCAGGGCTTCCAGCGCGGCCATGGTTTGATCGTTCACCGGCAGGGTGTTTTGGGTGTAGACCTCGAGGCCCTCGAATCCCCCTTGCGAGATGTCGGCCAGGATCTCGGGCCACTCCAGCGGCCGCTTTTCGCGCTGGGCGCGGACCACCCAAGTGACCATGCCCAGGGCCCAGCGGAGGTTGGGCTCGGCCCGGGGCGCGGCGCCCAAAGCGCCGGCTGCGGCCGCCAGCCAGAGGCGGCGGGTGGGTTCCATGCTCACCTCCCGGGCCGCCTTGTCCGGGCGGCCCCTAAAAAGTATACTGGCAGCATCCGGGAGTTGCAGCCGGAAATTTTCCGAAGAAAGGATCTGGCCAGATGAAGCCCAGCCCAGTCTTCAGTGCCTTCGCTCTGCTGGCCTGGCTCGCGGCGCCCGCCGCAGCCCAGACACAGGACGCTCGCGGCGCCCTGGTGGGCCGGGTGACCGACCCCAGCGGCGCGGTCGTCCCGAATGCCGAGGTGCGCGCCGTCAACGCGGCCACCGGAGTGGCGGCCGCCACCAAGACCAACGAGGCGGGCAACTACGCCCTGCCCTTTCTGGTCCCCGGCGTCTACACGGTCAGCGCCGAGCTGACCGGCTTCAAGAAGTTCGTGCGCGAGGGCGTGCAGATTCGCGTCAACGACAGCGTGGAACTCAACATCCAGATGGCCGTGGGGGACGTCTCGGAAGCCGTCCAGGTGAGCGCCGAGACCCCGCTGCTTCAGACCGCCGAAGCCTCGCTGGGCCAGGTGGTGGACGAACGGCGCATCTCCGAGCTGCCCCTGTTCGCGGGCAACGCCATGGACCTGGTGCACCTGGCCCCGGGCACGGTCAACGGCACCGACATGCGGCTGCGCAAAGCGCCGTTCAACAACGCGCCCTCGCAGTTCTCGACCGACGGCACCGGCAACTACGGCAACTTCTTCACCATTGACGGAGTGCCCAACGTGTACTCGGACGGCACCAGTCCGCGCGTGGCTTTTTCTCCTCCCACCGCGTCGCTGTCCGAGTTCAAGGTGCAGACTTCCTCCTTCGACGCCTCCATCGGGCGCACCCTGGGCTCGCTGGTCAACGTCAGCACCAAGGGCGGCACTAACACGCTGCATGGGGAGGCTTGGTGGTGGTTGCGTCATTCCGCCTTCGACTGCCCGACCATCTACCAGAACCGTTCGGGCCAGAAGATTCCGGTCTACCGCGATAACCGCTACGGGCTGGCGGGCGGCGGGCCGGTCTACCTGCCCAAGCTGTACACCGGCAAGAACCGAACCTTCTGGTTCTTCACCTGGGAGGCCAACAAGTTCGGCGATCCCAACGTGGGCGGCTCGATGACCTCGACCGTACCGCGCGAAGCCTGGCGCAACGGCGATTTCTCCGATCTGCTCAAACTGGGCGCCAGCTATCAGCTTTACGATCCGGCCACCATCGCGGTGGCGCCCGGCGGGCGCTACAGCCGCCAGCCGCTCCCAGGCAACCTCTTCCCGGCCAGCCGGATTCATCCCGCCGCCAAGAAGATCCTGGCCCTGTATCCGCTGCCTAACCAGGCCGGCACGGCCGACGGGCGCAATAATTTCTTTTATTCGCTGCCGGCGAAGGAAGACTACTGGACCACCATCGGCCGCTTCGACCACGCCTTCAGCGAGCGCAACCGGATGTTCATCCGCCTGCACCGCGACTTCTGGGAGTAGGACAAGAACCGCATTTTCGGCAACGACGTAGCGGGCATCATCCTGAACCGGATCAACCGGGGCATTGCTCTGGATGACGTGCACATGTTCGCGCCCGGCCTGATCTTGAACTTCCGCTACGGCGTGGCCCAGCAGGAGTTCCCCGAGCGCCGCGTCAGCCGGGGCTTCGATCTGACCTCGCTGGGCTTTTCGCAAAACCTGGCGAGCCTGGTGGACCGCCGGCTGGCCACCATCCCGCGCATCAGCGTGGGCTCGCTTTCCACGGTGAGCAACTGGGAGTCGGGCGACGGCGTCACCGCCTCGATCAGCCACAGCGCGGTGGGCAATTTCATCTGGCTGAAAGGCGACCACAACGTGCGCTTCGGGCCCGAGTTCACCCTGTTCCGCGAGTTCCGCAACCGCTACCCCACCTCGGTCTCACCTGACTTGAGCTTCAGCAACTACTGGGCCCGCGGCCCGCTGGACAACAGCACCGCCCCGCCGGTGGGCGCCGAGATGATCGCTCTGCTGGCCGGGATCCCCGGCGGAAGCATGGCCCTGACCGGCAGCTACGCCGAGCAGGACAAGTACTTCGCCCTCTACCTACAGGACGACTGGAAGGCGACTCGGAAGCTGACGCTCAACCTTGGCTTGCGCGTCGAGCACGAGTCGCCCATCACCGAGCGCTTCAACCGCTCGGTGACCCAGTTCGACGCCGCCAGCGCCAACCCCATCGAGGCGGCGGCGGTGGCGCGTTATGCCCAGCGGCCCATTCCCGAGCTGCCCGTCAGCCAGTTCAAAGTGAAGGGCGGCGTGACCTTCGCGGGTGTGGGCGGCAATCCGCGCGAGTACTGGAGCGGGCAGGCGCTGCTGTGGATGCCGCGCATCGGGGTGGCTTACCAGGCGCTGCCCAAGACCGTGCTGCGCGCCGGCTACGGAATGTTCTACAGCTCGCTCGGCATCCTGCGGACCAACTCGATCCTGTCGGGCTTCAGCCGCACCACCCCCATCGAGCCTTCCAACGACAACGGCCTGACCTTCGTGGCCACGCTGGACAATCCGCTACCCAAGGGGCTGCTGCCGGTGCTGGGGGCGGCCGGCGGCCTGGAGACCACTCTGGGGCAGAGCACCACCTTTTTCGCCAAGAACCGCAAGGCGCCCTACGCTCAGCGGTGGTCTATGGGCTTCCAGCAGGAGTTGCCCGGCGGCCACGTGCTGGAGGCCTCCTACGTGGGCAACCGCAGCACGCGCCTGCCCGCGACGCGCAGCCTCAGCTTCACTCCGCGTGAGTACCTCAGCACCAAGCCCTATCGCGATCAAGCCACCATTGATTTCCTGAGCGCCAACTTTCCCAGTCCCTTCTACGGGCTGAATCCGCAGTTCACCAGCTCGACCATCACGCGGGCCCAGCTTCTGACGCAGTACCCGCACTTCTCCAGCGTCCAGTTCGACGACCACGTGGGCTACGCCTGGTATCACTCCCTGCAAACCCGCCTGGAGAAGCGCTTCTCGAAGGGCTACACCTTGCAAATGGCCTACACCTGGTCGAAGGCCATGGACGCAACGACCTTCCTGAACGCCTCCGATCCCATGCCTTACGAATCCCTTTCCGATATTGACCGGGCCCACCGGCTGACCGGCAGCGGCATCTGGGAGCTGCCCTTCGGCAAAGGCCGCAAATGGGGATCGAGGCTCCCGGCCCCCCTGGAGTTCTTCGTGGGCGGCTGGCAGTTGAGCGGCGTCTACCAGCGGCAGAGCGGGGCGCCCCTGGGCTTCGGGCAGGCGCTGTTCATCGGCGATTCCTCCGCCATCCGCCTGCCCTCGGACCAGCGCAACACCGACCGCTGGTTCAACACCGACGTCTTCAACCGCGACACCCGCCAGCAACTGGCCTCCAACATTCGCACCGCGCCCTTGCGCTACTCGAACATCCGCACCGATTCCCAGCGCCGCTGGGACTTCTCGGCCCGCAAGACCTTCCGCCTCCAAGAGAGGGTCGCGATGATCTTCCGCGCCGACACCTTCAATGCCCTCAACGAGGTGGTGCTGCGCGCGCCCAACACCACGCCCACCAGCACCGCTTTCGGCACGATCACCGCTCAGGAGCCGCCGCGCTCCTGGCAGTTCTCCTTGCAACTGGCCTTCTGAGGCCCGGCGCCGGGGGCGGCCCAAAGTCCGTCCCCGGCCCGATTCAGCGCCAGTCGCCGCAGGGGTAACAGCCCAGCACGCGCAGGAAATCGGCCAGCTCGGCCAGGTGGCCGAGGGCGTTGCGCACGCGCGGCTCCTCGAGGCGGCCCAGCAGATCCAGATAGAACAGATACTCCCAGGGCTTGCCGCGCAGCGGCCGCGACTCGATCTTGGTGAGATTCACATCCCGCAAGGCGAAGGCGCCCAGGGCGCGAAACAGCGCTCCCGGAATGTTCCGGGTGGTGAAGACCAGGGAGGTCTTCCACGCCCGGCCGCCCGCGCCGGTCCGCCGCCGGGCCGGCACGTCCTCGGCGCGGCGCAGCAGGAAAAACCGGGTGTAGTTGCGCCGGTCGTCCTCGATCGAGCGCCGCAGAATCTGCGCGCCGTAAATCTCGGCCGCCACGGCGGAGGCGATCGCCGCGGCGTCCCCCAGCTTCTGCTCGACGATCATCTTCACGCTGCCTGCCGTGTCGTAGAAGGGAACCCTCTCCAGACGGGGATGGCGAGCGAAGAACTTCAAGCACTGGCCCAGCGCCACGGGATGGGAATAGACGCGGCGGATCTTCCGGAAGCTCACCCCCGGCAGGGCGATCAGGTTGTGGTTGATGCGCACGCTGGTCTCGCCCGTGATGCGGAAATCGAAGTTCAGCAGGTGGTCGTAGTTCTCGTGCACCGAGCCGGCCAGCGAGTTCTCAATGGGAATCACGGCCGCATCCACGGCCTTTCGCTTCAGGCTTTGGAAGACCTCCTGGAAACTGGGCACAGGCAGCACCTCGGCCCTCTCGCCCAGCAGCCTGCGAACCGCCTCCTGGCTGAAGGCGCCCAGTTCGCCCTGGAAGGCCACGCGCTCGGGTTTTCGAACGGGCATAACAGCGGGCGCGCCGCCCGGGGGCCGCACGCCTCATCGTCCAGCGTACAGGGAACGGCTCAGGGACGACAAGCGGGCGGCAAGGCTATACTGCTTTCTGGGGTGGCCTGTGCTTCGGACTGCGCTTTTTTGCCTTTGTTTGGCGCTTTCCGCCGCCGCAGCGCCGGCGCCCCGCCTGCTGCTGGACGGCGAGGATTTCGCCCGCATCGCCCGCCTGGCGCGAACCGAAAGCTGGGCGGCGGCCGAGCGGGACGCCATCCTGCGCGCCGCCCAGGAGTGGCCCGCGACGCATAACCAGCGCTACGGCCTCTCGGAGTGGGCGCCGCCGCCCGAGGGCGGCCAGTGGTCGCAGCACTACATCTGCAAGACTCACGGCGTATCGCTCCAGTTCCGCCCGCCCGACCAGCATGTCTGCCCGGTGGACGGGCAGGTGTACACCGGCTGGCCCTACGATCAGGTGATTTACGCCCGCCGCCACCAGGAGGCCGCCTCCGCCGCCCGGGATCACGGGCTGGCCTGGCAGTTGACGCGCCGGCCGGAGTTCGCCCGGGCCGCCGCGCGCATCCTGCTGGCTTACGCCGACGTCTATTCGAGCTACCCGATCAAGGACGTCAACAACCGCCCGGAGGCGCGCAGCGGAGCGCGCGTCACCGCTCAGACCCTGGACGAGGCCGGCTGGCTGATCCCCATGGTCTGGGCATACGACTTGATTTTGGACAGCGCGGCGCTCAGCCCGGCCGAACGGGCGCACGTCGAGAACGACCTGCTTCGCTCGGCCGCGGCCGTGATCGGGCGCTATAACGCCGGGCGCAGCAACTGGCAATCCTGGCACAACGCGGCCCTGGGCGCGGTCGGCTTCGCCTTGGAGGACGACGAGCTGGTGCGGACGGCCATCGAGGGCCCGGGCGGCTTCCTGTATCAGATGCGCGAGAGCGTGCAGGGCGACGGCGTCTGGTACGAGGGGGCTTGGGGCTATCATTTCTACGCTTTGGACCCGCTCTGCCAGTTGGCCGAGATGGCCCGGCGGGCGGGCCGCGACCTGTGGGCCGAGCCGGCCCTGCGCCGCATGTTCGAGGCGCCGCTGAAGTTCGCGCTGCCCGACGGCACGCTGCCCAACTTCAACGACAGCGGCAACGTCAGCCTGTACTCCTACAGCCGGCTCTACGAGATGGCCTACGCGCGTTACGGCGATCCCCTGTTCGCCTGGATTCCCTCCGGACGAACGCGCGGCCGGGAGGCTTTGTTCTGGGGTGCGGAAACCCTGCCGGCGGCGCCCGCCCCGGCCCTGCGCGGCATGGTCTTCGAGGATTCCGGCAACGCGGTGCTCCGCGCCGCTCCCGGCGACCATTACGCGGCCTTCAAGTTCGGTCCTCACGGCGGCGGACACGACCATTACGACAAGCTGAACTTCCTCTCTTTCTGGCGCGGGGCGATGATGGCGGTGGATCCGGGCACGCAATCCTACGCCGCGCCCACCCACGCCAGTTGGGACAAGACCACCGTGGCCCACAACACCGTGGTGGTGGACGAGCGCACGCAAGCCGAAGCCGCCGGCCGCCTTCACAGCTTCGCCTTTCTGCCTTCGGTCAGCGCCGTGCGGGCCGATGCAGGCGAAGCCTATCGCCAGGCGGATCTGATCCGCACCCTGATCCTGACGCCCGAATACCTGCTGGACGTCTTTGACGCGCGGGCGCGCGACGGGCGGCAACACCGCTACGACTGGATCTATCACAACTACGGCGCGGCGTCCGCCTCGCTGCCGTTGTCGGCGTACGGCGAGTTTCCCGCCGCCGAAGGCTACCAGCACTTGAGCCGGACCCAAGCCGCTCAGACCGCAGACGACTGGCAGGCCGACTTCGACATGAACCGCACCGCCAGCCCCGACTACGGCAGCGTCTGGCCCAGCGCCTCCGGCATCCGCGGCAGTTTTCAGTACTCGCGCGAGCAGGCCGCCTCGGGCCGTTTCTCCGGCAAGCTGAGCTACGATTTCTCCGCCGCCGCAGGCTACCTCCTCTTCCACACGCCGGCCTTGAGCGGGCTGCCCAAGGAGGTCCCCGCCGGCGTCCGACTGAAGATCTTCGGCGACGGCTCGGCGCATCGCCTGGCCGTGCGGCTCTACGACTCGACCGACGAGCGCTTCGTCTACACAGTCGGCCCGGTGGAGTGGACCGGCTGGCGCGAGATCGCCGCCGCCGATCCGCAGCGCTGGTCCCATTACCTGGGCAACAACGACGGGGTCTTCGATCCGCCCGTCAAGACGGTGACCATCGAGCTGACTCGCGGGGCGGCGGGGCCGGCGCAGGGCGCGCTGTACGTGGATGACATCGCGCTGGAATACGGCGGCGATCGGCGCGTCGAAGTCGCCGGTTTCGAGCGGCCCCTGCGCAACCTGCGCGTGTGGATGCTGGGCGCACCCGAGACTACCGTGGCCCTGGGCGAAGGGCTGGGGCCGAATCTGCTGGTGCCGGTCCCGTTTGTTATGGCGCGGCGTCGCGCGGTAGAAACGCGCTTCACCGCCCTGCTGGCGCCCTGGGAGGAAGCTCCGGCCGTGACGGCTTTCCGGGCCCTGCCGGAGGGCTGGTTCGAAGCGGCGACGCAGGATTTCCAGGATCGCCTGTGGTTCGGTCCGGACGGCCGATTGCGCTTCGTGCGCCGCCGGTCGGGCGCGCCGCTTCGCCTGGGGTTGGCCGGTGAGACGCAGTTGATCGAGGGCGAGCAGCTCTTGCTGGAGACGCCGGGGCCGGGCGCGGCGCAGCTCGACTACGCGGCCGAGGGGAGCCGCGTGGAGGTCTTCTGGGAGGGCGAAGCCAGCGGCGAGCTCCGGTTGCTTTGCCCGCCGGCCGTGCGCGAGATCGCGCTGAACGGTTCGGCCGCCGAGTTCCGCCGGGAGGGCGAGCACTGCCTGGTCAGGCTTCCGCCGGCCACGCGTTGAGGAGGAGAGCCGCCGCCGCCAGGGCCGCGGTTTCGGCCCGCAGCACGTAGGTCCCCACAGTGACCGGACGCCACCCGGCGGCCAGCGCGGCGGCGCGCTCCGCCTCGGTCCAGCCGCCCTCGGGCCCCACCAGCAGGGCGGCCGCATCCGAGGGCCGGCGCAGCGCGGCGGGCGGAAGAGCCTCCAGCAAGGGCGGGCCGCTGCGCGCCTCATCCAGCAGCAAGCGGCAGGCGGCCTCCTCGGCCAGGGCGGCCTCCAGGCCGACCGGCGGCAGAATCTCGGGCAAGCGCGCGCGGCGCGCTTGCTGGCTGGCTTCCCGCGCGATCCTGCGCCAGCGCTCGAGGCGCTTGAAAGCCGCCTGCTCGAGGCCCTTTTCGCTGCGCGCCGCGGCCACCGGCGCGATGCTCTCCACCCCGAGCTCGGTGGCTTTCTCGACGATCCACTCGAAGCGATCGAACTTCACCAGGGCGGCCTTGAGCGCCAGCCGGAGCGGCGGCTGTTCGGCGGGCAATTCTTCCAGAACGCGAAAGAGCACCCGGCCGGGACCAAAGCCCTCGATTTCGGCCAGGTAGACGGCGCGATTGTCGGAGAGCTCGAAGCGCTGGCCCGCCTGCGCTCGCAGCACGCGGCGCAGATGTTGGGCGGCCTCGCCTTCCAGAGCGGCGCGCCCGCCGTGCACCCGGTCCACGAAGAAACGGCGGCGGGCCATGTAGAATAATGTATCGCCGGTCGGCCTATGATCGCTCATCTGCGCGGCATCCTGCTGGAGAAGCATCCCAATCAAGCGGTGGTGGAGGCGAATGGGGTGGGCTACTACGTGATGATCCCGATCTCCACCTTCGCTGCACTGCCCGAGCCGGGCGGCGAAGTCCGGCTGAAGATCCACACCCACCTGCGGGAGGATTCGCTCTCGCTGTACGGCTTCCTGACCGAGGACGAAAAGACCCTGTTCGAGCGGCTGATCACGGTGAGCGGCATCGGGCCCCGCCTGGCGATTACGGTGCTGTCGGGGCTACCCATTGCCGAGTTGTTCGCCGCCATCCGGGCGGGGGCGGTCGAGCGGTTGGTGCGCATCCCGGGGGTAGGCAAGAAGACGGCCGAGCGCATCGTGCTCGAGCTGCGCGAGAAGCTGCCGCCGGCGGCGGCCGGGGCGGCGGCGCCGGCGCGCCCGGGCGCACTCAGTCCGCTCGAACAGGACGTGCTCTCGGCCCTGATCAATCTGGGTTGCGGCGCGGCGGCTGCGGAAACCGCCGTGCGCAAGGCGCGGGCCTCGGGCGCCCCGGAGGAGTTCGAGCCGCTGTTCCGCCGGGCGCTGGAACTGGTGCGCTGAAGACGGGCCGGTTGGGTTACCCTTGAGAAAGATGCGGGACCGGGGAATCGTTTCCGCTGTCGCGCGGGAAGAGGAACGGCAGTTCGAAGCCGGCCTGCGTCCCCGGCGGCTGAGTGAATTCACCGGGCAGACCAAGCTCAAAGAGAACCTGGCCATCGCCATCGAGGCCGCCCGAAAGCGCGGCGAGGCGATGGATCACGTGCTGCTGTGCGGCCCGCCGGGCCTGGGCAAGACCACGCTGGCGGGGATCATCGCCGCCGAACTGGGCGTGAACTTCGAGCAGACCGCCGGGCCGATCCTGCAAAAGAAGCTGGATCTGACCGGCGTGCTGAGCCATATTCAGCCGCGCCAGGTCTTTTTCATAGACGAGATTCACCGGCTGCTGCCGGACCTGGAGGAGATGCTCTACGCGGCGCTGGAGGATTTCCGGGTGGACATCCTGATCGGCGCGGGCCCCGGGGCGCGCACTCATTCGCTGCCCATCCCGCGCTTCACCGCCGTGGGGGCCACCACGCGCCAGGGCTTGATCAGCGGCCCGCTGCGCGGGCGCTTCGGGCTGGTGCTGCGGCTGAACCACTACACCGTGGAGGAACTCAAGCAGATCGTACTGCGTTCGGCCCGGCTGCTTCAGGTGGCGATTGACGAGGCCGGGGCGGAGGAGATCGCCCGCCGCAGCCGGGGCACGCCGCGCATTGCCAACCGCTTGCTGCGCCGCGTGCGCGACTACGCCCAGGTGCGCGCCGACGGCGCCATTGACGAAGCGGTGGCCCGCACGGCGCTCGATCTGCTCGAGGTGGATCGCTACGGGCTGGACGAGGTGGACCAGAAGATCATGCTCACCATCCTGGAGAAATACTCCGGCGGCCCGGTGGGCCTGAACACCATCGCCGCCTCGATTGACGAAGAGCCGGACACCATCGAGGAGGTCTACGAGCCCTACCTGATCCAGCTCGGCTTTATTGATCGCACGCCGCGCGGGCGAGTGGCCACCGAGCAGGCCTTCCGGCATTTCGGGGTGCAACCCCGCTGGCGCTCGAACGCGCAGCGCACCCTGTTCTGACGCCGTGAAACGGATCTATCTGTCGCTGGGGTCGAACCTGGGCGAGCGGGAGCGCCTGCTCGAGCGGGCTCTGGAGCGCCTGGCGGCCGAGGGCATCCGCCTGCTGCGCGTCTCCTCGGTCTGGGAGACCGAGCCGGTCGGGCGGCGAGCTCAGCCCTGGTTCCTGAACCTGGTGGTGGAGGCCGAAACCGAGCTGTTTCCGCGCATGTTGCTGGCGCGGCTCCGGCGCATCGAGCGCGAGCTGGGACGGCGCCGGCAGGGGCCCGGCGCGCCGCGGCCCATTGACATTGACGTGTTGTTTTACGGCGAGGCGGTGGTGCGCACGCCCGAACTGGAGGTTCCCCATCCCCGCCTCCAGCAGCGGCGCTTCGTGCTCGAACCGCTGGCCGAGCTAGCGCCCGAGTTGCGCCATCCGGTGAGCCGCCGCACGGTGCGCGAGATGGCCGAGGCGACCCGTGCCCAGAGGGTGCGCAGGATCGCCTTCCGTCCCGTACTGCCCGGCTGAAGGCGCCTCCCTTCAGGGAATGCGGGCCGCCAGCCGCGCAGCCGCCCCCGCGGCGTCCTCGCCCTCCTTCAGGTTGGCGAAACCTCCGATGTAACGCCCCTTGCGGAAGAAGCACAGCCCGCCCAGGTAGCGATCGGCGGCGCGGAAGGCCTCGTCGGCCACGGCGGCGGGCTCGTTGCCGGTGAAGCGGGCGCGCAGTTTGGCCATCAGGCCGGCAGCCGCCTCGGGCGAGGATTCGGCCACCAGGAAGGCCTTGCCGAATTCGTACTCGGCCACGTAGCCGCGCTGGAGCAAGCGCAGGCCGAGCACGCTCTCGGGCACCAGGCGGACGGAATCCGGCTTCAGCCGTTCGGGGGGAAACCAGCCGAGCGTCTCGGGCGGCCGGCTGCGCCCGGCGATGCGCTTCTCCATGGCCAGGGCGAAGGCCCGCAAGGCGGCGCGGTGATCCTTCTCGGGTTCAGCCGAGAACTCCACGTAGTAGCGGTCCTTGGCGAAGGTTGCTTTGCGCGGCAGGATCTGGCCACCCATGCCGAGGGGTTCGGTAGGGCTGTCGGGATCCCGGTTGGCGGTGAACATGCCGTAAGCCCACTCCGGGTCGGCCATTTCCGAAACGTCGAAGACGATGGTGTCGCCGCCCGAGCGGCAGGTCACGCCCTGCATGCGCACGAAGCGGTATAGCAGATAGCCCTCGGCGTTGCCGTCCATGTACTCGAAGAGGTTGTCGGGCTCGAAGCTTCGGGCGGGACCGTGCTGGGTCCAGCCAGGCGCCAGCGAGCAGTCGGGCTTCTGCGCCGCCGCCGGGAGGGCGGCCAACAGCAGCCCCAGGGCCATGAACCTGCGGGCCCACATCAGGCGAACAACTCCTGAGCGCGCTTCAAGCGCTCAGCCACGCGCACACCGTTGGGGCAGCGCACGGCGCAGCGGGCGCAATCCCGGCAGTGCACGCGGGCGGCCCGGGGCGGCAACTCGAGGAAACGCTCGCGGCCCAGAGCGAATTCCCCGTAGCCTTCGGCGTACATCAGGCAGCGCAGCATGTCCGGGATGGGCAAGCCCTGAGGGCACTGGTCCAGACAGCGGTTGCAGCCGCGGCAGTACAGGGGGGCGATATGGCGCAGGTGCTCGGCCAGGATCTGCTGATCCGCCTCCCTGAAGGGCTCGACCATGGCCTTGAGGTTTTCTTCGAGCTGGTCCATGTCGGTCATGCTGGGGACGGTCGTGTGGACGTTGGGATTGCGCAGCACCCACTTGAGCGCGGCCAGCATGGCGCCTTCGCGGCTCAGTTTGGCGTGCAGCTCGGTGCCCGGGCGCGCCTTGCGGAAACCGCCCGCCATGGTCTTCATGGCGACGACCCCCAGCCCGGCCTTGGCCGCCGCTTCCAGGGCGGGCTCCAGCGTCTTGTACAGGGTGAAGTTGTAAGCCGCCAGCACCACGTCAATCTTGCCCGTGCGAATGGCGGCCTGGATGACCTCCGCCTGGTTGGAATGGGTGCTCAGGCCTACGAAGCGCGCCTTGCCCTGCTGTTTGGCGGTTTGTTGAGCTTCGAGCGCCCCGTCGGTGAGCTGCGCAGGATTGCCGATGGCGTGCAGGTACCAGACGTCCACGTAATCGGTGCCCAGCTCGCGCAGGCTGGTCTCCAGGTCGGCCAGGGCCGCCTGCTTGCTGGCGCCGTGGGTCTTGGTCGAGATGTAGACCTGCTTGCGCCGGCTCTTCAAGGCCGCTCCCACCATGCGCTCGTTATTGCCGCCCTGGTAGCCGCGCGCGGTATCGAAGTAGTTGATGCCCGCCTCGGCCGCCCGCTCGATCACGCTGGCGTCGGAGGTGATCATGCAACCGAAACCCACGGCGCTCACCTTCAAGCCGGTGCGGCCCAGCGTGCGGTAGCTGACCGGGGCCGCGGCCGGCGCTTGGGTGCTGCCGCCGTAAGTGACATCCATCGTGCGTCGAGCCAGGCCCGCAACCGGCGCCGCCAGACCGGCCGTCAGAAAACTGCGCCGAGAAGCCTTTCCCTTCATGTGTCCCCCTCGCGGCCCCGCCCGAGGCGAGGCGCCTGTCCGCTATAATCAGACTTTCAATTATAAGCGGGCGGCGGCGCAGTCCGGCGCGCCCCGGAGGGTCTTGCGATGGCGGAGAGGGTTTCCCGTCGAGGTTTCTTGCATTGGACGGCGGCCGCGCCCGCGCTGGGCGGCGGCGTCCTGTGGGGGCAGGCGGCGGCGGAGCGTTATGATCCGCAGCCGGTATTCCCGCCCCAGCGGCGCGCGGTGGTCTCTCTGGTCAAGGGCGAGGAGCGCCGGAAACTGGTGCACGATGCGCTGGCGGCCATTGACGATCAGATCCGGCCCCTGTTGAAACGCAAGAAATACGTGGTGATCAAGCCCAACAACGTCTCGACGGTGAACCAGCTCGCCGCCACGCACGCCGACACGCTGCGGGGCATTCTGGACTACCTGGCGCCGCGCACCAAGGGGCCGGTGGTGATCGCCGAATCCTCGGCCGGCGACACCCTGTCGGGCTACGAGAACTTCAAGTACCCGCAGGTGGCGGCCGAGTTCCGCTCGATGAAAGTCAGCCTGGTGGATCTGAACGACGAGGCGCGCTACCAGGTGATCCCGCTGCTCAGCCCCGACCTGCACGTGCAGCCGGTGCGGCTGGCCGCCCGCCTGCTCGATCCGGACGCCTTCATCATCTCGGCCGGCATCCTGAAGACGCACAACACGGTAATCGCCACACTGTCGGTGAAGAACATGACGCTGGGCGCGCCCCTGCACAACCGGCCCAAGGAGACGCCGCGCTGGAACGACAAGCGCAAGTATCACGGCGGAGTGCGCCAGACGCACTACAACATGATGCTCACGGCGCAGAAGATGGCGCCCTACTGGGGCGTGGCGCTCTTGGACGGCTACGAGGGCATGGAGGGCAACGGGCCGGCCTCGGGCACGCCCGTGCCGCACCGCATCGCCATCGCTTCGACCGACTTCATCGCGGCCGACCGGGTGGGCGTCGAGGTGATGGGCATGGACCCGAACTGGATCGGCTACTTGCAATACTGCTGGCAGGTGGGACTGGGGCAGTACGACCTGGCCCAGATTGATCTGCGGGGCGAGCCGATCGCGGCCGTCAGGCGCACCTACCGCCTGCACAAGGACATCGAGCGCGAGCTCCAGTGGCTGGGGCCGCTGAACGAAGTGCCGCCCAAGCTGGGCTGAAGTGCTCGGGCCGGCGCCGCCGGGGAAGACCGCCGGCAGTGCGCCGCGCCTCAGGCGGGCTTGACTCCCAGCAGCGGCTCGGCGTCCGGATTGCCCGGGCCGAAGTGCTTCAGCATGACCAGGTCTTCGGTCCCGCTCCGGTTGGTGACGCGCACCCCTTCCCCGGCCGCCGCCGCGGTGACGAACAGCTCGTCTTTGGTCATCTGGCCGTAGCGGATCAGGGTGGGAGTCTCGATCTCCAGCTTGCCCAGGGTTCCGAAGCCTTGCACCACGATCAGACCGTAGGCGGCGGCGTCACGGATCACCACTGAGCGGCCCGGAAACACCCGCAGCTCCTTGGCCGAATAGTAAGGCGTGGAGTAAACGATCCAGTGCTCGGCGTAGCCGGCCTCCTCCATCTCGGCGGGATCGCGCACCGGGCGGGGGTGGAACAGCCGGTTGCGGGCGAACTCGGGATCCAGGTTGGCCTCCCAGTCCAGCATGCCGATGATGTAATCCAGATCCTGGTGGTGCTCCGGAGGCACGTCCTTGACCAGCAGATCCCACGGCACCACGCGGCCCTCGACCATGGACTGGAACATGGCGAAGACGTCCGAGTTCACCTGCGGCTCGTAGGTCACCAGCGAGCCCGGCGCGTGCAGGATGCCGGCGTCAATCTGCCAGCCGGTGCCGGGCTGTAGCTTGTAGGCCCGGGAGTGATAGAGGATGCCGTTGTCACCCTGGTTCCAGCGCTCCAGGCAGCGGCGCACGTCCTCCCGGCGGGTGCCGGGATTCAAGCCCATGAAGGTGTAAGGAAAATTGTTCTCCTTGACGTTGTACTGGGGCGGGAAGTAATAGGCCTCGGGCTTGCCCTTGCGTCCAACGCGCGCCGCGTGCTCGTCCTTCTGATGCATGTGGTGCGGGATGGGCCCGAGGTTGTCGAAGAACTTGCAGAGCAGGTTCCAGCCGCCGTAGCGGCGCATCACCTCGGCGCCCAGGAACTCGTCGCCCAGCGTCTCGATGGCCTCTTTGAACAACACGCGGCTTCCGTCCAGGGCGATGTAGCTGAGGCCCTCGTCCCAGGGCGTGCCGGGCCCGTTATCCGCGTTGGTGGTGGAGGCGAACCAGCGCTCGTCAATGCCCCCGCGATGGGCTCCCAAAGCGTAGAGGTCGCGCGGATCCAGCCGGAGGCGGCCGCCGGGCATCAGGAAGGAGCGGGGCACCCAGCAAGGCGCCAGCCGCACCACGCCGTCGCCGGCCGCCAGGGCGTCACGAATCAGTGCCGTGTTGGACATAGAAATACAGTATTGCGCCGAGGGCGGGCTTGTCCAGCCCTCCGGCGGGCCGGCCGGAACGGATCCGGGAGGGCGGCGCCCGCCTTGCCCGGCGGCCGCCCTCAAGCTCCGCCGGCCGCCCTCTCGAAGAATTGCCAGCTCTGCCGCGCGCACTCCTCCCAGCGGAACCGCCGGGCGCGCCGGGCGCCCCGCGCGCCCAACTCGGCTCGCCGGGCAGGAGAAGCCAGCAGCCGCTCGATGGCCGCCCCTATCTCGCGGACGCTGTAAGGATCCGTCAACTCGCCCGCCTCGCCCACCACCTCGGGCAGCGAGGAGATCGCCGAAGTCAGCACCGGCGTCCCGGCGGCCATCGCCTGAGCCACCGGGAATCCGAAGCCCTCGTACAGCGAGGGGTAGACGAACAGCGCCGCCCCGGCGGTCAAGGCGGGCAGGTCCTTCTCCGGGACGTAACCCAGGTAGTGCGCGCCGCTCCCAGCGGTGCGCAGCCTGTGAAGCAGGGACGGGTCGCCCCAACCCGGCGGGCCGGCCAGCACCAGCTCGAACTCTTCGCGCAGCGAAGCCGGCAGGCTCTGCCAGGCTTCCAGCAAGCGGGCCAGGTTCTTGCGCGGCTCGATCGCGCCCACGAACAGCACGTAGGGGCGCTCCAGCCGGTAACGCGCCTTCAGCAGCTCGACCGCCTCGGGCCTCACCTGGAAGAACGCTTCCGCCACGCCCGGATAGATCACTTCGATTTTCTCGGCCGGCAGGCCGAGCAGTCGCACGGCATCCGCCCGGGTGTTCTCCGAGATGGCGATCAGGCGCGCCGCGCGGCGCAGCACTCGCTGCGCGAAATGGCGGGCCGCCGCCACGTTGGCTGCGGTGTGCGCCTCGGGCATCAACCAGCAGGTCACGTCATACAGGGTGGCGGTGAAGGCGGTCCGTCGCGGCGGGTTCCAAAGCTGCTGGGACGCGTGGAAGACGTCGCCGGGCGCGCTCCACCAATCGGCAGGCAGCCGGAGATAGTTGCTGGCATGCAGGCGGACCAAGCCGGCCAGGGTCGCCGGCCCGCTCGCCAGCGAGCCTTCGTGATTCAGCTCGCCCAGCCGCACAGGGACGGGAAAGGTCCGCACGGCGGCCTCTCCCGCCAGGCGCCGCAGCGCAACAAGCCAATAGTAGACGTAGTTCTTCACTCCGGCGCTGCGCAGCAACAGCGGCGTAGCGTCAATCGTGATGCGCATGATTGGTGTAAAGAAATTTGCCGCCGGCGGCCGCCACCAGCCCGAGCGAGGGGCGGCCCACCAGTCGCTCCAAACGCGGCAGCCAGGGTCCGGCCAGCACAATGTAGCAGCGCTCGGGCCCCTGCCAGAGCGCTCGCAAGCCCGCGTCGTCGAGGAACACCGGCGGCGCGTCGGGGGCCAGCGAGCCGTATTCCAGGTTGTTCACTCGCCCGTCCCACAGCAGCGCGCTCCGCTCGGCGTAAAAGAACACGGAGGAGAAGGCGTAGTACTGGTCGCTCACGATCAGCCTGCCCGGAGGCGCGCGGCGGAGCGCCTCGGCCAGGGGCCGGGAGGAGAGATACGGCTCGAAGCGAATCATCGCCCAGCGAGCCGCGTGAACGAACAACGCCATCATGAGGGCCAGCGCGGCGGCAGCGCGCTCGGCTCGCAGGCGCCAGGCGCCCAGCGCGCCGAGCAGAAAGGCGGCCACCGCCAGCGCCAGAGGGGCGCGCAAATAAGCCAGTGAATCCAGCGTGAGATCCGCCATGTGGCCCAGCGACAGCGTGTAGAGCTCCGGGTTCTGGTTCAGGGCGACCGAGATATCGCCCGGCGTGGGCCGGTCCCGCACCAGATAGAGCAGCGTGCCGCCCGCCAGCGCCCCAACGCCGGCCAGCACGGCGGCCGCCCGCGTACCGGCCCGCACCCACCGCCCGCCCTCGGCCAGCGCGGCGCCCACCAGGAGGGCGAAAGCCGGGTAGGCCGGCATCGAGTAATACTCCTGCGTGGTCGAGAAAGTGAAGAACACGAGCACGAAGGCGATCCAGCAGGCGGCCAGAAGCCGCGCCCGCCCGGCGCGATCCGCCGGGCGAAACGCGGCCCGGGCGGCCGCCGGAAAGTAGGCGCTCCAGGGAAACAGCCAGGCCAGATGCAGCAGCCAGAAGGCCAGGCGGGGCACGGTGTTGTAGTCCCGCGGGTGGCGCAGGTTCAGAAACCGCAGCACGTGCTCGTTGATGAAATAGAACCAGAAGAAGCCGCGATAGCGGAAGGGTTCCGCGCTCAGGGTCAGATCGAAATAGGGCGGGTTGCGCAGGACGGCCAGCACGTGCCAGGGAAGGGCGACGAGCAGAAAGATCGCCGCGCCGGAGAGCGGCCTCAGCCGCCGCCAGGTGCGCCGCTCCCCGAGCTGCCCGCTCACCGCCAGATAAAGCAATCCCGCTCCGGCGGGAATCACCGCCCCGACCAAACCCTTGAGCAAGACTCCCGCCGCCATGCTCGCCGCCGGCGCCGCCGCCCACAGGCGCGGATGCGGCTCCCGCTCGTCCAGCGCCCGCAGCATGCCCCAGAGCGACAGCGTCACCGCCAGCGTCAGGATGACGTCAGGGATCAACACGCGGGTGAACAGGAACAGGCCGGCCGAAGTGGCCAGAGCCAGCCCGGCCCACAAGCCGGCCCGCGGGGAAAACGCCCAGGCCGCGAAGCGGTAAACCACCCAGCACAGCAGCACGGCCGAGAGCGCCACAGGCAGGCGCGCCGCCCAGTCGCGCACGCCGAAGATCGCGTAGCAGAGCGCGATCATCCAGTACTTCAGGGGCGCTTTCTCGAGGTACTTGACGCCGTTCAGCCGCGCGGTCACCCAGTCGCCGGAGTCCAGCATGTTGCGGGCGATCTGGGCCTGGACGGCATCCACGTCGTCCAGCAGCGAGGGCGGACTGGCAATCGTCCCGAAAAAGACCAGCGCGGCGGCCAGCAGGACGATCAGACCGTAACGGCGCTCTCCGCCGGGGCGCGTTCGCCCGCGGCCTGCACCTTCCAGAGCCGCATCCAAAGGAACAGGATCAGCAGCCCCCATAGCTGAAATCCGAGGTTAGCACGGCGCTCGAGATGGCGGCGAATCATGGCTTCGACCGCCCGAGCGTCGAACAAAGCGCTGCTGCGCAGCGCTTCGGGCGTGAGCGTATCCAGCAACAGGGGGCGCAGCACGGTTCGCATCCACTGATGAGCGGGAATGTCCAGGCCTTCCTTCTTGCGCTCGAGCACCGCCGCCGGCAGCCGCTCCCGCATGAGCTCCCGCAGGATGAATTTCAAGCGGCCTCCCCGAATCTTGAAATCCTCCGGCAGGGTAGCGGCGAACTCGACGATGCGGTGGTCCAGGAAGGCCGGGCGCACCTCGAGAGAGTGCGCCATGCTCATGCGGTCCACCTTGTAGAGGATGTCGTCGGGCAGGTAGTAAAGCTGGTCGAACAGCAGGAAGCGGTTGAGGTAGCCGACGGGCTCGGCCGGAGGGTCCCAGGCGGGGGGCCAGGGGGCCCGGGCCTGCGGGCCGAGGTAGAACGCCTTCTTCTGAGCAGAACAAAAGCCCCCGTTCCAGTAGCAGTGCGCCTCGCCCGGCGGCAACAGCGATCCCTCCAGGAAGCGCTTCACCTTGTACTCGAAGCTGATCTTCTCGTCGGAGACCGGCCAGCCGGCCAGCAGGCGGCCGAGCAGCCGGCGGCTCCAGGCGGGCGCGGCCCGCAGCCGGCGAGCCCAGCGGTCCGCCAGGTAGGTCAGGTAGCCGCCGAACAGCTCGTCGGCCCCCTCGCCGCTGAGGGCTACCGTCACCGAAGCGCGGCTCATCTGGGAGAGGAACCAGACGGGCAGCGCCCCGGCGTCCGCGCTGGGCTCGTCCGAGTGCCAGACCATGCGCTCGACGGCCCCCGCCAGGTCCAGGCTCTCGTTGAGGTCCAACTCGTGGTGCTCGCAGTCGTAACGGCGCGCCACCTCGCGGAAGTACGGCGTCTCGTCGAAACTCCGGCCGCGGAAGGAAATGGAAAACGTCTTCAAGCGGGCGCCGCTCAGCCGCGCGGCATAATGCAGGATGGTCGAGGAGTCAATCCCGCCGGAAGCCCAGATGCCCAGCGGCACGTCCGCGATCAGATGCTCGCGCACGGCCGCGGCCAGCAGCTCATCCAGCTCCCGGCAAGCCTCCGGCAGGGGCCGGCGCGCCGGGCGGAATTCCAGCCGCCAGTAAGCCTGGCTGCGCACGCGGCCCTCGCGCCACTCCAGCCAATGGCCCGGCGGCAACTTGCGAATGCCCGCCACCAGAGTGTGCGGGCAGGGCACGTAATTCAGCGTCAGGTAGCGGTCCAGGCCCTCCCAATCCAGACGCCGTTCGATCTCGGGATGGGCGAGGATCGCTTTCAGCTCCGAGCCGAAGTACAGCTCGGGCCCGCGCCGCAGGTAATACAAAGGCTTGATGCCCAGCCGATCTCGCACCAGCACCAGCCGGCGCTGCGAGGGGCGCCACAACGCGGCCGCGAACATGCCGCGCAGGCGGGCGAAGCAGCCGGTGTCCCACTGAAGGAAGGCGCGCAGCAGCACTTCCGTATCCGAACGCGTGCGGAAGCGATGGCCCAGCCGCTCCAGCTCGGCGCGCAGCTCGGCGTGGTTGTATATCTCGCCGTTGTAAACCACCACCGCGTCGCCCGGCTCGTCGGCGATCGGCTGATCACCGCCCTCCAGGTCAATGATCTTCAGCCGCGCCGCGCCGAGCGAGACCTGGGCCGACTGGTAAACGCCCTGCTGATCCGGGCCGCGATGCCGCAGGCTCGAGGTGGCCTGATGAATACGTCCGGGATCGAAAGCCCGAGTGAGGTGGGTATATCCGGCAATGCCGCACACGCTGGGTTCCCCGTTCCGCCCTTCCCGCTGGTCGAGCGGAAACTCACCGCAGCCGGGCCGGCCCTCACCCTGCGGCCTCCCCGGCCGACGGGCACACTATATCACAACCCAGCGTCAGGGGGCACGCCTTTCCGCACGGCCCGCCTCGCCGGTCGGCCTACGCCCAAAGGGCGGGTCGGGGCGGATTGCGGACCATCGGGTGCTTTGCTATCTTGGAGAACCGTACGAGCTGAGATGCCTTCCGGAAGCCTGTTCGCGGGCCGCTCGCGGCGCCGGATCGCCGTCAGTCTGCTGCTGGCCTGCGTGCTGCTGCTCATCAGCGGCCTGCTCTACAGCCCCTGGCACCGCCACAACCTGGCCTCGCGCCAGGTCTGCGCCTTCTCGCCGCTGGAGGGAGGCTGGGATGTGCAAGCGGGGCCGGGCATCGGGATCGAACCCTGCCTGGCTGTGGCCGGGCCGGCCCCGGTCTGGCAGGCTCCGCTCCCGCAGATCTGCCTTGTCCGCCCCGGGTTCGGGCGGGCCCCGCCGGCGTAATCTTTTCGGTTCCCAGTCAAGCAAGCGATGAGCACGGCCCGCTGAGGCCCCTATCCGCCTTGGCGGACCGAGGGAGTGGGTTCGAGGATGCAGCGAAAACTCGACTGCCTGGTCTTGTGCGCTCTGCTGTGGCCGGCCCGCCTGCCCGGCGCTGAGGCGCCGGAAACGGTCACCCTCGAGCAGGCTGTCGCCGAAGCGCTGGAGCGCAACCTTACCTTGCTGGCCGAGCGGGCCAACCTTCCCATCGCCAGGGCCCGCCTGATCACCGCCCGGCTGCGACCCAACCCGGTGCTCAGCCTGGGAGGCGACCATCTGGACCTGCTGGGCACCGGCTTCAATGAGATCAACGCTGCGGGCCCGGCCGAGTTCAGCCTGCGCAGCGATTTCCTCTACGAGCGCGGCGGGAAACGCCGCAGCCGGATCGAGGCTGCGCAGGGCGCCCTGGAGGTCGCCGAGCTGGAGGTTCTCAACGCCGCTCGCGCCCTCAGGCTTCAGGTGCAGAGCGCCTTCGTGGACGCGTTGCTGGCCAAGGAAAACCTCGCGCTGGCCCGGCAGAACCGGGAAATGCTCGAGCGCATCGTCGAGGCCAATGCCGTCCGGCTGCGCGCCGGAGAGCTGGCCGAAGTCGAGCTGGTCCGCTCCCGACTGGCCGCCCTCCAGCAAGCCAACGCCGTGCGGCGGGCCGAGCGCGAGCTGCGAGCGGCCTTGATCCGCTTGCAAAGCCTGATGGGGCGGGATCGTTTCATGCCGGCGTTCGACGTCGCGGGCGAGCTGCGGCGCGAGGGCGCCGTGCCGGCGCCGGAAGAGCTGCGGCGGGCGGCGCTGGAGAACCGCCCGGACTTGCTCGCCCTGCGCCGGGAAGGCGCCCGCGCGGCGGCCGAGCTGCGGCTGGAGCTGGCCCGCGGCAAGGTGGATTGGACCTTCGGGACCGAGTACCGCCGCCAGCAAGGGCTGGCCGGAACGGGCAACATGCTGGGCTTCTTCTTCAGCCTTCCCTTGCCCCTGTTCGACCGCAACCAGGGCGAGATCGAGCGGGCCCGGCAGCAGATCCGCCAGAGCGAACTCCGCCTGCGCGCCCTGGAGAACGCCATCTGCGCCGAGCTGGAGGACGGCTGGCAGCAGTTCCATACCGCGCGCGAGCTGCTCGAGCAGATCGAGGGCCGCATGCTGGCGCAGGCCCGGGAAGTGCGCGAGGTCACCGAGTACTCCTATCGGCGGGGCGAGGCCACGCTCCTCGAGCTGCTCGACGCCCAGCGCGCCTTCAATGACACCATGCAGGCCTACAACGAAGCGCGCGCCGAATACGCCCGCAGCCTCTACGCCCTGGAGGCGGCGGCGGGCAAGGAGATCCGATGAGGAACAAGCGACTTTGGCCGGGGGCGCTGCTGCTGCTGGCGCTGGGTTGCAACCGCACGCCCGAGGCGCCGCCAGAGGTCCGGACGGCGACGGCCGCGGGGCGGATCATCCTGCCGCCCGACTCGCCCAAGCTTCAGCAGCTCCGAGTGGAGACGGTGACGCTGAAGGAATTCCCGGTCGCCGAGGTCGTCGCACCGGGCAAAGTGGAACTCAACCCCAACCGCATTTCGCGCGTGCTGCCGCCCCTCGCCGGCCGCGTGCGCCAGGTCCTGGTCCGGTTGGGCGACGCGGTGCAGGAAGGCCAGCCGCTGCTCACGCTGGAGAGCCGGGAGGTCGGCGAGGCGCTGGCGGCGTACTTGCAGGCGCAGGCGCAACTGCGGCAGGCGCGCTCTGCTCTGGGCAAGGCGGAGAAAGATCTGGCGCGGCTGCGCGATCTTTACGAGCACCGGGCGGCGGCCCTCAAGGAGGTCATCGCGGCCGAAAACGAGCTGGCCCAAGCCCAGGCGGCCCTGGAGCAAGCCGAGGCGGGAGCCCTGGAGGCGCGGCACCGGCTGGATCTGCTCGGGGTGGATCCGGCCCGTCACACGCACGAAGTGGCGGTGCGGGCCCCCATCGCGGGCAAAGTGCTCGAGATCGCCGTGGCGCCGGGTGAATACCGCAACGACACCAGCGCCCCGTTAATGACCATCGCCGATGTGAGCACCGTGTGGGTCAGCTCGCAGGTGCCGGAAAACGCCATCCGCTTCATCGAAGTGGGCGAGCAGGTGGAGATCGAGCTGGCGGCCTTCCCGGGGGAGGTCTTCCGTGGCCGCGTGCGCCGGATCGCCGACGTGGTGGATCCGCAAACGCGCACCGTGAAAGTGCAGGCCGAGCTGGAGAACCGCCAGGGCCGGCTGCGCCCGGAAATGTTCGGTTCGATCCGGCATACGCACGGCTACCGGCTGCTGCCCGCCGTGCCTTCCAGCGCCCTGGTGCGGGCCGACAGCGAGACCTGGGTTTTCCTGGAACGGGCCCAGGGCCGGTTCGAGCGCGTGCGAGTGGAGTGCGGCGACGCCCGGGGCGATTGGGCGCCGGTGCTGGCGGGCCTGAAGGCGGGCGATCGCGTGGTCAGCCAGGGCGCCGTCCTGCTGGCCGGTTCCTGAGGAGGCGGCATGATAGCGGCCTTGCTCCGCCTGGCTCTGAGCCACCGCCTGCTCACGGTTCTCTGCTGCCTGACGGCAGGCGGTTTGGGCTTCTGGGCCTTCACCGAGCTCAAGGTGGAAGCCTACCCGGACCTCTCCGACTTGCAGGTGACCGTGATCACCCAGTATCCCGGGCACGCGCCCGAGGAAGTCGAGCAGCAGGTCACCATCCCCATCGAGCGCGCCCTGAGCGCCGTCCCCAACGTGATCGGGCGGCGCTCGCGCACGATTTTCGGTCTGTCCGTGGTGGATCTGACTTTCGCCTACGACGTGGAGGAGCACCAAGCGCGCCAGACGGTGCTCGAGCGCCTGCGCGACGCGGCGCTGCCGGAAGGCATCGAGCCCAGCCTGGCGCCTCCGACCACGCCGGCCGGCGAGCTGTATCGCTACGTAGTGGAGGGCGAAGGCCTGGATGAGATCCGGCTGCGCGAGATCCAGGACTGGGTGATCGCCCCGCGCATGCTGCAAGTGCCTGGGGTCGGCGACGCTTTTGCCTTCGGCGGACTCCTCAAGCAGTACGAGATCGCCGTGGACCCCATGGCGCTTTACAAGTACAACCTTTCCATCCGGCGGATCGCCGATGCGGTGGCGGCCAACAACCAGAATGCGGGCGGTTCGCTGATTCCCAGCGGCGAGCAGGCGCTGGTGGTGCGGGGGATCGGAAGGCTGCGCACACCGGCGGATCTGGAGAATGTTGTCGTCAGCAGCGCCAACGGCGCCCCGGTCTTCGTGCGGGACGTGGGCAGGGTGCGGGTCAGTCACGCGGTGCCTACCGGGATCTTCGGGCTGGACAGCCGCAGCGGACTGGTCGAGGGGATCGTCGCGATGCGGCGGGGCGAAAATGCCGGCGAAGTCTTGCGCGGCATCCGCCAAGCGGCTGAAGAACTGAACTCAGGCGGGCTGCCGGCCGGGATACGCATCAGGCCGATCTACGACCGCACGGAGCTGGTCAATAACACGCTGCACACGGTGTCGCGGACGCTCACGGAAGGGTTGATCATTGTCTTTCTGGTGATGATGTTTTTCCTGGGCAGCTTTCGGGCCGCCTTGCTTACCGCTCTGGTCATTCCGCTTTCGCTCGCCTTCGCCTTTGCGGCGATGTATCTGTGCGGCATCACCGCCAGTCTGTTGAGCTTGGGCGCTATTGATTTCGGCATCATCGTGGACGGCACCTTGGTGATGGTCGAGTGCATGCTGCGGCGCCTGGCACACCAGGGCCGTCGCATCAGGGCCGAGGAGAGCTACGGGATCCTGTGCGAAGCGGCGCTCGAAATCCAGCGCCCCATCGTGTTCTCCTTGCTCATCCTGATCACCGCTTACATTCCTTTGTTCACGCTGCAACGTGTGGAGCGCCGGCTGTTCATGCCTATGGCCTTCACGATCGCGTCCGCTCTGGTGGGCTCGCTCTTGTTGACGGTAACGCTGGTGCCCGCGCTGGCCACCTGGCTGTTTAGCGATCATCGCCCGCGACGCAACCCGGTGTTGTTAGGACTGATTCGGACCTACGAGGTGGTGCTGCGCTGGTTAGTGGAGCGCGCCGGCAAGGCGGCAATCGCCAGCGTCCTTATTGTCGCCGGCGGGGTGGCAGTGGCGAGCCGCCTGGGCACGGAGTTTCTGCCTCACCTGGATGAGGGAGCCATCTGGGTGCGCATGATCCTGCCCCCGGGCGTTTCCCTGGAGAAATCGGCCCAAGTGGCGGACCGCCTGCGCGAGCTGGCGCGGCAGTCGCCCGAGGTCATCTTGGTGACCTCGCAGACCGGCCGCCAGACCTCCAACACCGAGCCCTTCGGCCCCAACCGCACCGAATCCCTGATCGCCTTGAAGCCGTACGTGCAGTGGCCGCCGGGCAAGCGCAAGGAGCACCTGGTCGAGGAGCTCGCCGCGCGCTTCCGCTCGAACATTCCAGGCGCCCGGTTCAACTTCACCCAACCCATCATTGACATGGTTATGGAGGCGGTCACCGGTTCTTCGGCCGATTTGGCGGTGCTGCTGAGCGGGCCGGATCTGACGGTGCTGCGCGCCGCAGCCGCACAAACCCTGGAGGTCCTGCAAGGCATACGGGGCGCCGCCGACACCGCCATCGAGCAGGAGGCGGACCAGCCGCAGTTGCGCATCCGCATCAACCGGACCGAGGCCGCCCGCTACGGCATCAACGCCGCCGATTTGCAGGAGGTCATCGAATTGGCTATCGGCGGGCGGCCGGTGAGCGTGATGTTCGAAGGCGACCGCCGCTTCGACATCGTGGTGCGCTACAGGCCCGAGGCGCGTAGCACGCTGGCTGAGATCGGCAATTTCCTGGTGCCCACCTCTGACGGCGCTCGCGTACCGCTTTCGCGCCTGGCCGAAATCGGGGTGGCCAACGGCGCCTCGATCATCGCCCGGCGCGAGAACCAGCGGCTGATCAGCGTGCGGACCAACATCCGCGGGCGCGACCAGGGCAGTTTTGTGGCCGAAGCGCAGCGCAAGTTCCGCGAGAAAGTCAAGCTGCCGCCGGGCTACAAGGTCGAGTGGGGCGGCCAGTTCGAGAACCTGGCCCGAGCCCGGCGCCGCCTGGCATGGATCTTGCCGGTGACCGTCGTGATCATTTTCGGGCTGCTTTACTGGACCTTCGCTTCGGTGGGCGACGCCGCCATGGTGCTCGTCATGGTGCCTTTTTCGATGGTCGGCGGCGTACTCGCTCTGAAGCTGCGGGGGATTCCGTTCAGCGTTTCGGCGGCCGTAGGCTTTGTATCATTGTTTGGCGTCGCGGTAATGGCGGGTGTGCTGTACCTGGCGGAGATCAACCGGCTGCGACGCACTTACGACCGGCCGCTCAAGGAGGCCGTTCTGGTGGGCGCGTCCGTGCAACTGCGACCGTTACTGATCTTGATTACGGCCGCCATGCTGGGCATCTGCCCGGCGGCGTTCGCCACCGGCATCGGCTCGGACGTGCAACGCCCCCTGGCCACGGTGGTCTTCGGCGGACTGATTTCAACGCTGGTACTGACCCTGCTGGCGCTGCCCGCCCTGTATTACCTGGCGCGGCGTGGCGGCCGGCGACTCTGACCCCGCAAGCTCGGCCGCCAGCCGCGGCAATTGATATGCTATGGGCCATTATGCGCCTCGGGTCTGTTCTGCTGATCGCCGGATGCCTGGTGATGCTCAGCGCCCAGGAGCGCAAAACGGACCCCACCTGGCTGCGCCGTCACCTGCCCGACATCCAACCCCGGCCGTCTGAATTCACCACCGAAAGCTGCCGCTACAAGCCGGTCTTCGGCGCCGGCGACGCACAGGCTCGCATTTGCCGCTCGGTCTCAAGATTCGGGGAGCTTACGGTGGAGGCGGGCGGTTCCAGCGCGCCGGTCAGCTTTGCTCGCGAAGAGCACGCCTGGGTCCTGCTGGAAGGCGCGGGCACGCTGCATTACGGCGCCCTGGATCAGCCGGTGCGAAAGCACGATTTTTTCTATGTCCCGCCCGGGGTGCGCCACTGGTTCACCAGCCATACCGGCGGCTCGTGTCGCGCGATCGTGATGGGCTTTCGCGTGCCGGCCGAACTCCAGCCGCCGCCCTTGGAGAAACTGCTGATCGCCAACATGGATGAAGTTCCAAAGCAGGTGGTGGGAGGCCATCCGCCCTCCACCCTTTACCAGCTCCTGATGGGCGACCGGCAGAGCCGGCGCGACCGCCTGGCTGCGGGCATCACTCTCACCAGTCTCTTCACGATGGAATTCGCCCCCGGCGGCACCAACATTCCGCATCACCACGAACGCGAGGAGGAGATCTACCTCCTGCTGGAGGGCCGGGGCGAGATGGTCGCCGGCGGAGGCCTGGACGGCATCGAGGGCCGGCATGCGGCGCGCGCCGGCGACGCTTACTTGTTCCGGCTGAACTGCACGGTGGGTTTCTACGCCGGGAATCGGGAGGGCGAACCCAAATCGCGGATTCTGGCGGTGCGCTCGCGGTTCCCGTTTCCGCAACCCTGAGCAAGGAGGAAACCAATATGGCTTCCATGAATCGTCGCCAACTGCTACGGCAGAGCGCCGGGGCGGGGATCGCCGCTACTGCGGCCGCCGAACAGCAAGCCGGCCCGGGCGCCGCCAAACCCGGCGGCTTCAATCCCTACTCGGCGCCCAGCCAATTGAAGATCACCGACATGCGGGCTTGCACCATCGCCGCCAACTACGATTACCCGATCATCCGCCTTGACACCAACCAGGGAGTCTACGGCTACGGCGAGGTGCGCGACGCGGGCGTCAAAGGAATCGCCTTGATCCTGAAGGCGCACCTGCTGGGCAAGAATCCCCTGCGCATCGAGGAGATCCTGCGCTCGATTCGCCAGTTCGCCAATCACGGGCGGATGGGCGGAGGCTACAGCGCGGTGGATATGGCCCTGCACGACATCGCGGGTAAGGTCTACGGGGTGCCGGCCTGGCGGCTGATCGGCGACAAGGTGCGGGACCGCATCCGCATTTACTGCGACACTACCGGCCACAAGGACCCGAAGGTTTACGGTGAGCGGATGGCGAAGCGCAAGAAGCTGGGCTTCACTTTTTTCAAGATGGATCTTTACACCAGCCTGGTGGCGGACCGTCCCGGCGCGGTGACCGATCGCGGCATCGCCACCGACAAGGGACTCCAGTACCTGTGCGAGTACATCCAGGCGGTGCGCGACGCCATCGGCTGGGACGTCCCGCTGGCCGCGGATCATTTCGGACCGCTGAATGTCAAGGACGCCATCCGCTACGCGCGCGCCTTTGAACCGTATCAGTTGGCCTGGGCCGAGGACCTGATCCCCTGGCGGAACTGGCGCGGGCTGCGACAGATCCGGCAGGCCACCACCACTCCCGTCCTCACCGGCGAAGACATCTTCGGCCTGGAGGAAGGGTTCCGCGACCTGATTGATAACCAAGCCGTGGATATCATTCACCCGGATCCGGAAACTTCCGGCGCTTTGCGCGAAACCAAGCGGATCGCCGACCACGCCGACCTGCACGGCATCCCCACGGCGCTGCATTTCGCGGGCTCGCCGGTAGGCTGCATGGCCAGCGTCCACCTGGCCGCCACCATTCGTAACTTCGTAGCTATGGAGAATCACGCGGTGGACATGCCCTGGTGGGGCGATCTGGTGACCGGTCCGGCCAAGCCGATCATCCAGAACGGCTACATCCCGGTGCCCGATACGCCCGGCCTGGGCGTCGAGCTCAACGAGGAAGTGGTGAAGAAATACCTGCGCTATCCGGGTTACTTCGAACCTACCCCGATGTTCGACGATTTCATAGTCTCGGGCTTCCGCCGCGTCGGTCCCTGGTGGCACTACGACGAAGACGGCAACTACGTCTACAAGATCACTTACTAAGCTCGGAAAACCCGCCGGGCGCTCTGCGGCCGTCCGCGCCGAGGCCCCTCAGAGCGTTTTGTCCGCCGCGTAACAGAGGGAATCCAGCGGGCACTCCGCGCAGCGCGGCCGGTGGGCGGCGCACAGGCGCCGGCCGTGGTGGATCAACTGGTGGGAGAAGACGATCCAGCGCTCCCGGGGAATGATCTCCATCAGGTCCCGCTCGATCTTCTCCGGTTGCGTCTGCCGGGTCAGATCCAGCCGGCGCGCCACCCGCTGGACATGGGTGTCCACCACGATGCCGCTGGGGATCCCGTAGGCGGTGCCCAGGACCACGTTGGCCGTCTTGCGCGCACAACCCGGGACGGTGAGCAACTCTTCCATGCTGCGCGGCACCCGGCCGCCGAAATCCGCCACGATCTTGCGGGCGGCGCCGATCAGCGCCCGGGCCTTGTTATTGAAGAAGCCGGTCGAGCGGATATCCCGGGCCAGCTCGGCCTGGGTGGCGGCCGCGAAATCGTGCACCGTGGGGTACTTTTCGAACAGGCCGGGAGTTACTTCGTTCACGCGTTTGTCAGTGCATTGCGCGGAAAGGATGGTAGCCACCAGCAGCTCCCAGGCGTTGCGATGGTTCAGGGCGCAGGTGGCGCCGGGATAGGTCGCCTCGAGAATCTCCAGGATCCGGCTGACGCGCCGGCGGCGTTCGGCGGCCGTGCGGGGCTTCTTGACGGCGCGGCGTGGCATCAGCCCCTCAGCATAGCATCGGCGCGCCCCGGGCAGGGGGTCTCAAGGGCCGGGCGAAGTGATCTGAAACTCGGCCCGGAGGAACTGCCAGTCGGGAAGCTCGTAGACGCGAAGCTGGGTGGTCAGAGGCGCTTTCAGTTCGCGCGCTTCGTAAGGCCCCAGTGCGGGGACGCGAAAGGAGAAGCGGCCCACCGCCTCGCTCTCGCCCTTGGGGCTGACGGCGATCAGTTGGACGTCGGCGCTGAGCTCGCCCAGGTCGGCCCCGGAATGGTTGACCACCAGAAACTGGACGCTGGCCTTGCGGCCGGCGTCTTCATGCAGGCGCAACCCGGCGATCTCGATGTGGCGCGCCAGAGGATGCGGTTTGGCGGGCGCCGCCGGCGCGGGGCCGGGCGATTCCAGCGCCAGCCGGGGAGCGGGCGCCGCAGCAGGCTGTGATCGCAGGCTGCGATAACCCCAGTAACCGGCCAGGCCGATCGCGGCGAACCCCACGGCGAACAACACGCTCAACAGCCAGGCGGGCCAGCCGGGACGCCGAGCGGGCGGCGCCGCGGGGGCCGAGGGGGCGGGCGCCTCGAGCGCCGCCTGCCGGCCGCGGGCGCAGTCCGGACACTCGGCCTCCGAAGGGGGAACCTCCCGCCCGCACTGCGGGCAGATCCAGGTGAACATTTCTCTTCTACTGTAGCGCGCGGCCGGGCCGCCTCAGCGAGCCGCAGCCCGGGTGTTGGCCGCCCCCGGGCTTTCAGACCGGCTTCGCTCCAGAAACCTTCGCTCGAAGTAGTAAAAGAATCCGTCCTCGGCCCCCACCAGCAGGTCGAGCTTGCCGTCTCCGTTCCAGTCGGCCACGTTGGGAGTCGGGTTGTGGCCTTGGATTTTGACGGGCAGCAAGGGCCCCCGCAGCGCCATCACCGGTCGCTCCCGCCCGGTCAAGTTCTCGTACCAGACCGGCCCGTCTTTTCCGTCGGCGATCAAGTCCAGGTCGCCGTCGCCGTCCCAGTCGGCCAGCTCAATCTTGCGCCGCCCGCTGGCCCCGCCGCGCCCCCGCGCCAGATAGAGGAAACGCCCGTTCGGCTCGAGGAAGATTCGTTCCGGCGGCAGCAGCGTCAAGCCCTCCGGCCCGCGTCGGCGGCGATAGAGCGCCAGGTAGCCGCGATAGTCGAGCATCACCAGGTCGGGCAGCCCGTCGCCGTCCCAATCCACCACTTTCGGCGTGGTCCGCCATTGAGTTACTAACTGCCTGCCGCGCGGTTCCCACCAGACCCAATCCGGCTTGGGCGGCCGGCCGGGCCAGGCGACTTCAACCGGTTGAGCCGGCGCCAACTCCGGCCGCTGCGCCGTGCCGATATTGCGGTACCAAACGACTTCCCCGCGAATGTCGTTCACCAGGATGTCCGGCCTGCCGTCCAGGTCCCAGTCCGCCACCGAAGGATTGGTGTAGCCCCATTTGGCCTCCGCGGGCCCCTGCACGGAGCCGTTGGGACCGGCCATGTGCCGGATGGTGCGTCCGCCCGCCTGCAAGTAACCCCGGTCTATAAATGCGGGCGATTGACGGTCGCCGACGTTCTCGAAGTATTGCAAGTAGCCGGCCGAGTTACCCGCGATCAGGTCCAGCCTGCCGTCGCCGTTGAAGTCCGCCGCTGCCGGGCGAGCCAGCGCGCCGCTTTTCAAGTAGGGATCTATCTGCTCGAAGTAACGGGGCGGCGCCAGCTCCGGCATCCGCCCGCGCGGGGCCAGGTTCTCGAGGAAGGCCACCGTGCCGTCCTCTTCGCCTACGATCAGCGAGGGCCCGCGATCCGGCCGCCAAAAAACGACGCGCGGCTGGATCATGCAGAGGTCCATGTGCAGCACTTCGCCGCGCACCCGCAGCAACTCACCGGCCTCCAGGCGGGGCGCGGTGCGGCTGCCGCCGTTGCGGAACAGCGTCACGGTGTCCAGGAAACTGCCTCCGATCAGGTCGAGCACGCCTCGCCCGAACCAATCCACCGGGTTGGGCGAAGGACTGCCGTAGAGGTCCAGCACCCTCCCGCCGGCTTCCAGCCTCACCGGCGGCGCATAGACCGGATCCCGGTTGGTTCCGATATTGCGATGAAAGTAGACGTAGCCGTGCAGCGGCCCGCGCGTCCAGCGTCCCTGTTCGTCGTAGGCGTCGTCCCAGCCGTAATCGCGCCAGTCGCTGGTTCCGACCAGCAGGTCCATGCGGCCGTCGCCGTCCCAGTCCACCGGATACCAAAGATCATCGCGCCCCACCCAGTAGTCGCGCTCCAGGCGCACGGCTACGAAGCGAGCGAGCCGGTAGCGAGGGAAGTCGCCGTAGTAGCCGCCGCTGGTGACCAGATCCAAAGCGCCGTCTGCGTCGAAGTCCGCCGCCAGCACATCCTTCTTGCCGGGCCCGAGCCATTCGGCGCGGTCGAACAGCGGCGCTTGATTGTCGCCCCGGTTACGGAACAGATAGATGCCGTTGAAAGGGCGGTCGGTGCAAGAGACCACCAGGTCCAGGTCGCCGTCGCCGTCCGCGTCGAGCGCGGCCGGGTAGGCCCACAAGCCCACGGCCAGCTTGCCCCGCACGCCGGCCCGGCCGTAACTGACGCGATCGCCGGTCCCCACCATGGCCGGCGCCGGAAGGCGCTCGGTCTCCCCAGAACCGCGGACGTCGAAGTACAGGTAATAAGTTCCCGGACCGCGGGAGATCCAGCTTGCGGTCAACCGCGGCCGCCGCCATTCCAGCTTGCAGGCGGCGAGGGCGCCGTCCGGGGCGATGAGCCGCGCCGAGTCGGGATTCAGCTCCGCGGGCGCCTCCAGGGTCGCCGCCGCCGGGTGACCGGCCGGGGCGTCGCTCCGGATCGCCGCGCGCAGGCTGTTGCGGGTAGGCCAGGACGCCGCGCCCCGCCGCTCGATGGGCTGGCTCCAGCCTATCCAGGCCACCGCCGCCCACAGCCCGAGAGTTCGTGTCCGCATGCTCGCTCCTCAGCGCAGATCGCTCGGCCGGAGGCCCCGCGCGAATCCGTCAAAGCCGAAGGGCCGCGGCCGGTACTCGCCCACCAGGTCCACCGCGGAGCGGGCCGGGATTTGTTCCTCCATGCCGAGCGCCCAGTAGCAGGCGTTGACCAGCAGGCGGCGGAACCCTTCGCTCAGCAAGTCCTCCGCCGAGCCCATCGTGGTGGTGAACACGCGCGCCGTCTTGCCCCGCGCGCCGCGGTAGGTCTTCACCCAAGCCACGGGCATCATGGGGTCGTTGAGGGCGCCCGCGGCCGGGGGCGAGTCCGGCCGCATGCCTTCCAGCACCTGACCCAGCACCAAGGGCTGGGAATCGCCGGGCAAGGGCAGGCGCACCGCGTAGACGTCGGTCGGCCCCCAGATGTCGCCCTCGCCGATGCCGCGCAAGATGGGATGCCCGGCCCGTTCTGGAACGATCACACCCCGGGTGGCCTGGCGCCCGTGACGCCCGTGATGCCGGATCCAGGTCTCCCCAAGCACCTGCCGCCCGAAACCTCCCTCCCACTCCCGGCTGTTCCAGGAATAGCGCGCGTGCGTGGGGCTGCTCTTCAGATCGAAGGCGTGCGTGGCGGTGCGCAGGCCGATGATGGGCCGCCCGGATTCGACGTACTCGACGATGTGCCGCATTTGAGCATCGGGCAGGTCGCGGAAGCGCGTGAACAGGATCATCAGGTCGGCCTTCGCCAGCGCTTCCAAGCCGGGAATGTTGTCGCGCCGGTTGGGATCAATGAAGCCGCTCTCCGGCTCGACTGCGAAGAGCACCGTCGAGCGGAAGCCGTGGCGGAAGGCCAGGATTTTGGCCAGTTGGGGCAGCGCCTCCTCGGAACGGTATTCTTCGTCCCCGCTCACCAGCACGATGTGCCGGCCGCGGCCCGGGCCTTCGCCGCCCGGGAACGCCAGCCAGAGATCCCCCGCCGGCTGCGCGGCCAAGGCGACCAGCGCCAGCCCGGCGGCGTTCAACAGTCTCCGCATCACCGCCCATCGTAATACGAAGCCTGGGCCGGGGATCGGCGAGGGGGCACAGGGGCCTTGCGGGCGCCGCACGCGCTTGATAATATGTCAGCCGGTCCGGGCTAGGGTTGGGGCACGGACCGCGATTATTTCCAGTGACCCAAGGGGGTTGGGTTATGCAGAGACTCGCGCTGCCAGTGTTGCTCCTGGCGTGTATGGCCACCCGGGGGCAGGAATTCCGCGCCACGATCCTGGGAGAGGTCCGCGACCCGTCCGGGGCGGCCATCCCCAACGCAACCGTCAAAGCCACCAAGGAGGACACCAACGTCAGCCGGGAAACGGTGAGCAACACCGTGGGCGTTTACACCCTGGTGGGCCTGGATCCCGGCCGTTACACGGTGACCGTCACGGCGCCGGGCTTCGCCACCGTGCGCCGTGAGGGCATCATTCTGCAAGTCGCCGAGAAGCTCAACCTGCCCATCACCATGGAGGTGGGCGCGGTAACCGAGTCGGTTACCGTGGTGGGCGAGCAGGAGCTGATCCAGACCGCCACCGCCTCGCGCGGCCTGGTCTTCGACCCCATCAAAGTGCAGGAGATTCCGCTCAACGGGCGACAGGCCTACATGCTCATGCGGCTGTCGCCCGGGGTCATGTTCACCCAGCGCACCTTCGGCTCGACCGGCTATTCCGGCACCCGCGCCTGGGACGTCAACGGGGCTTTCACCATGAACGGCGGGCGCACCGGCACCAACCAGTTCCTGTTGAACGGCGCGCCGATTTCGACCCAGGGCACCTTCGATCTGGCCCCCAACGTAGAGGCCGTGCAGGAAATGAAGATCATGGTGAACACCTACGACGCCCAGTACGGACGCTCGGGCGGCGGCCACGTCAACACCACCTTGCGTTCCGGCACCAACGAATGGCACGGCTCCCTGTTCGACTTCTGGCGCAACCGCATCCTGGACGCCAACACGCGGCAGAACAACGCCGGCGGCCAGCCCCGGGGCTTCCGCAACCAGCATCAGTTCGGCGGAGTGGTGGGAGGTCCCATCCGCCGGGACAAGGACTTCATCTTCTTCAGCTTCGAGGGCTGGCGGGAACGCACGCCCTTCCCCTCGGTCACCACCGTCCCGCCCGTGGAGATTCGGGGCGGCAACTTCGCTTTCACGCCCGCCGGCCAGTCGGGCCCTATCCTCATCTTCGACCCGCTGACTTCGCGGCCCTGCGGCGAGCCGGGGACCAGTTGCATCTCAGGCGGCATCTACCAGCGCCAGCCCTTCCCCGGCAACGTCATCCCGCCCACCCGCATCAGCCCCGTGGGCCGCAACATCGTCAACCTCTACCCGCCGCCCAACTTCAACCCGCAAAGCCTTCAGCAGAACTTCCTGCGGCCCGATAACCTGGGGCGCTATCGCTACGAGCAACCGATCGCACGCTGGGACCACATGGTCGGAGATCAGGACCGCCTCTACGTCCTGTTCACCTTCCAGGACGGCAGCGAGTACCGCAACCAGAACGGCTTCTATCCGCCGGCGGAAACCGGCAACATGCCCGGCACCGTCCGGCGCAACACCGGTGCGGTGGTCTCCTTCGATCACTTGATTTCTCCCACCAAGATCCTGCACGTGCAGGCCAGCGTCAATCGCTTCATCCAGAATTTCCCCAACGTCTCCGACCCCAAGTTCACCTGGGACAAGCTGGGCGTCAAGAACATCCCGCTGGTTCCCACCTACCCCACCAAGCTGGCTCCGCAGGTCGCGGTCAGCGGTTTCTCGACCATCCTGGGCAGCCAGTTCGTCAACGAGAGCTCGCGCCAGCAGGTGAACTTCCAGGCCAGCATGGCCCAAACCACCGGGCGCCACAGCATGAAATACGGCTTCGAGTGGGCCCAACTGATCCACCACACGCGTTCCTCGGGCAACGCCAGCGGCTCCTGGAGCTTCGGCGCCACCTGGAGCCAGGAGCATTACGGCCGGCGCCGGCCCACGCCGCTGGACGGCTCCGCCGTGGCGGACTTGCTGCTCGGCTACCTGGGCAGCGCCAGCGTTCCCTTCAACGACAGCACGCTGCGGCGGGAACCCTACCTGGCCTGGTTCCTCCAGGACGACTGGAAGCTTTCCAGCCGCCTGACGCTGAATCTCGGGCTGCGATACGACATCCAGTTCCCCTTCTACGAGATTCATGACCGTCTGGTCAGCGGCTTCGCCTTCAACACCGTCAACCCGGTCAGCGACCAGGCGCTGGCCAACTGGCGCCGCTTCGCCGCCGCCACGCGCAACTATCCGGCCCCGCCGGACGCCATCCGCGGCGGCCTGTTGTACGCCGGAGTGAGCGGCCAGCCTCGGCGCATCTTCGATGCCGACTACACCAACCTCCAGCCGCGCTTCGGCCTGGCCTACAACTTCCTTTCCAAGACCGTCCTGCGCGGCGGCTTCGGCATTTTCCACCGCCGGGCTTCGGAAACCATCATCACCACCGGCTTCAGTCAGAACACCGATTACATCGCCTCGGTGGACGGCGGGCGCACGCACCGGGCCGGTCTGACCGGGCCTTACTCGCTGGAGAATCCCTTCCCCGACGGCTTGATTCCGCCCCTGGGCCGGGAGGGAGGCTTGCTCACGAACATCGGCACCAGCGTGAGCTTCCCCGGCCGCCAGCGCCCCATCCCGCGTACCTTTCAGTGGTCCTTCACCCTGGAGCGCGAGTTGCCCTGGAATATGGTGCTGGAGGCCTCTTACGTCGGCAGCCTGACCAACAAAGAGGGGCGCACCATCCAGCTCTCCGACGCCGGCAAAGAACACTGGGACATCGCCCTGAACAATCCCATGTACTTTCAGGAGACCCTCCCCAATCCCTGGTTCGGGATTGCGCCGACCAACACCACTCTGGGCGCCTCCAACGTCACTTCGCGCCGCAACTTGCTGCGCCGCATCCCGCAGCACACCGGCGTCTCCCTGGGCACCAATCCCTGGGGGCGCGCCTGGTATCACGGCCTGCAAGTGCGCTACGAGAAGCGCATGATGGCCGAGACCGCCCGCAGCGGCGCCGTCACCTGGGTGCTGGCCTACACTTGGTCCAAGATGATGGAGAACGCCCTCCGCCAGGACTTTACCTTCGAGTGGATGCCCTTCATCAACCAAGTGGCGGCCGAAGATCGCTCCCATAATGTGGCTTTCGCCGGCATCTGGGACCTGCCCTTCGGCAAGGGACGCGCCTTCCTCAACCACCTGGGCAAGACGGGCCAGGCCATCCTGGGCGGCTGGCGCGCCAACGCCAATCTGATCTATCAGACCGGCGTGCCATTGGCCGCTTGGACCGGCTGGGAGTTCCTGTGCGGCGATCCGCTGGCCGTCCAGCGCAGCGAGACCAATTGGTTCAGCCGCGATCGGAACTGCTACCGCCAACTGCTGCCCTTCGAGCTGGTGCAGTTGCCGGCCCGCTTCCACCAGATCCGCAGCCACACGGCGCCCCAGCTCGACCTGATGCTCTCCAAGCGATTCTCCTTCCGGGAGCGCTACCAGTTGGAATTCCGCGGCGAGGCTTTCAACGCCACCAATACGCCCCTGCGCGGCGACCCGCCCTCCACCAATCCCTCCGACGCGCAGTTCGGCATTCTGCCCGTTCAGCAGTTGAACTTCTCGCGCAACGTCCAACTGGGCCTGCGCCTGCGATTCTGAAGCGGCCGCCGGGCGGGGCCGGGGCAGCGCTCCCCCGGCCCGCCCCGCTTGCCGCCATAATAGACAGCGAAGCCGGTGGAGTTCATCGAGCACCTGAAGTCCTCGGTAGACATCGTCGCGGTGGTCGGCCAGTACGTGCGCCTGAAGCGGGCGGGGGCCGGCCAGCGCTGGGTCGGCCTGTGCCCCTTCCACAGCGAGAAGACGCCCTCCTTCTCGGTGAACGGCGCGCACCAGTTCTTCAAGTGCTTCGGCTGCAACCTGGGCGGCGACGTCATCCGCTTCGTCATGGAGATCGAACGGCTCACCTTCTGGGAGGCGGTCAAGCTGCTGGCTGAGCGGCACGGCATTCCGCTGCCCCAGCGGGAATACGCCGATGCGGAAACCAAGCTGCGCGCCGCGCTCTACCGCATGAACGAACTGGCGGCTGAGGCGTTCCGCCGCGCCTTGCGCGAGGCGTCCGGCCAGGCCGCGCGCGCCTATCTGGCCCAGCGCGGCGTCAGCGAGGCGCTGGCGGAGGAATTCGGCCTTGGTTACGCCGAACCCTCCGGGACGATGCTGGCCCGCCTGCTGGTCCGCGAGGGCTTCAGCGACGAGCAGATGGAGGACTCCGGCCTGCTGCTCAAACGCTCCGAGGGCGGTTTCTTCGATCGCTTTCGGGGACGCCTGATCTTTCCCATCCACAGCGAGTCGGGCAAGATCATCGCCTTCGCCGGACGGGCCCTGGCCCCCGGGGAGGAGCCGAAGTACCTGAATTCGCCCGAGACCGCGATCTATCGAAAGACCTACGTGCTCTATCACCTGCATCGGGCCAAGGAAGCTATCCGCAAGCAGGATGGCGCCGTGCTGGTCGAGGGCTATATGGACGTCATCGGCCTGTGGAGCGCCGGGGTGCGGAACGCGGTGGCGAGTTGCGGCACGGCTCTCACCGCCCAGCAGGTGCGCACCCTCAGGCGGCACTCGGAAAACATCGTGGTGAACTTCGATCCGGACCCCGCCGGCTCGGGAGCCGCCGAGCGCTCGATCGAGGTGCTGCTGGGGGAAAGCCTGCGGGTGCGCATCCTGGAGTTGGAAGACGGGCTGGATCCGGACGACTACGTGCGGCGGCGCGGCGCCGAGGCTTACGCCGAACGGCTGCGGCGCGCGCCCGGCTACTTCCACTGGCTGGCCGACCGGGCCCGGGCGCGCTGGGATCTGCACACCACCGAGGGTCGCCTGGCCGCCTTGCGCTTCCTGCTGCCCGCCGTCGAGCGCCTGCCCGACAAACTGGAGCGGGCCGCGGTGGCCAGCGAGCTGGGGCAGTACCTGGGCTTGGAGACCGGCCTGATCCTGGAGCATTTTCGCAAGGCGGCCGAACAGCGCCGGCCCGCGCTCCCCGCCGCTGCGCCGCCCGTGCGCCCGGTCGAGAAGATCCTGCTGAACTGCCTGCTCGCCAGCGAAGAGATTCGCCGGGAGATCCTGCCCCGTCTGAAAGGGTCGGCGGCCCTGGAGGGATTCGCCACGCGGCGCATTTTTCAGGCCTTGCTGGCGGCGCAGGACAGCGGCTCTCAGAGCGCGTACGCGGCACTGGAGGCGCGATTGGAAGACAACGATCGGGAGCTGCTGGCTTCCGTGGTTCTGGCCGATGAGCTCGGCAAGGAGGATTACACTTTGCAGCAGGCCTGGGCCTGCCTGGCGCGGCTGGAGGCCGACCAGCGGCGGGCCGAGCGCAGCCGGCTGCGAGCTTTGATCAAACAGTCCGAGCAGGCCGGCGATTGGGAACAAGCCTTGCGCTTGACGGAACAACTGGCCCAGCTCGACAGGGAGTGAACGGCGCCGGTCTCCGGCTGTTGTACAATGTCGGGGACTGGCTCTGCCGGGCGGACAAGGGGATCCCGTGGTGCTGGATGACAAGGACGGGCGCCTGAAACAGCTCATGGAAGCGGGCCGGGAGAAGGGCTACGTCCTTTACGACGAGGTCAGCGAGCTGCTACCCGACGAGGTCGGCGCGGGGCCCGAACTCGAGGAGCTGTTGACGCAGCTCGACGGCGCCGGAGTCGAGATCCTGGAAGAACCCAAGCTCCCCGAGGAGGACGAGCTGGGCGAGCTCGACCTGGGGCCGGAGGCCGACAAGACCAGCGATCCGGTGCGCATGTACCTGCGCGAGATGGGCGCCGTGCCCCTGCTCACCCGGGAAGGCGAAATCGAACTGGCCCGCCGGATCGAGCGCGGCCAGAACGCGGTGCGCAAGGCGCTCTCTCGCTCCCCGCTGGTGGTCCGGGAGATCCTGGCCCTGGCCGAGCGGGTCGCCTCGGGCGATGTCTCCATCCGGGACGTGCTCGTGCTGCCGGACCTCGCCCAGGAGGAGGCGCTCGAACAACACAAGCAGGAATTCCTGCGCGCCATCGAGGAGATCGGCCGCCTTCGGCAGAAGGTCCAGCCCATGCGCCAGAAACTGATCGCGGTGCCCCGCACCAGCAAGCCCAAGCAGCATCGCGCCCTGCGCTGGTCGCTGGCCCGCCAGACCGTGCACCTCTCCCGCAAAGTGCGCGCCCTGCCTTTCGATCCCCTCATCGAGCGCCGTTTGATCGAAAGGGTGCGCAGAGCGGTCGAGGAGTTCAAGAGCCTGGAACGCGAGATCGCCCGCCTCCAGCGCAAGCTGGACGAGCCGGGCGGCGCCGGGCGCGAGCTGCGCAAAGAGTTGCGCCAGCACAGCCTGCGCCTCCAGCAACTGGAAAACGAGTTCGGCTCCAGCGCCACCGAGTTGCGGCGCACCCTCCAGGTCGTCGAACGCGGCGAGCAGGAGGCCGAAGCGGCCAAGAAGCAACTGATCGAAGCCAACCTGCGCCTGGTGGTCTCGATCGCCAAGCGGTACACCAACCGCGGCCTCCAGTTCCTGGACCTGATTCAGGAAGGCAACATCGGACTGATGAAGGCGGTGGACAAGTTCAACTACCGGCGGGGTTACAAGTTCTCGACCTACGCCACCTGGTGGGTCCGCCAGGCCATCACTCGCGCCATCGCCGATCAGGCGCGCACCATCCGCATCCCGGTGCACATGATCGAAACCCTCAACAAGCTGCTGCGCGCCCAGCGCAAGCTCCAGCAGGAGCTGGGCCGCGAGCCCACTACCGACGAGCTGGCCCGCCGCATGGAGTTGCCCGAGAGCAAAATCCGCAAGGTGCTGCGGGTGGCCCAGGAGCCGATCTCGCTGGAGACCCCGGTGGGCGAGGAGGAGGAGTCCCACCTGGGCGACTTCATCGTGGACCGCGGGGTAGTCTCTCCCTCCGAGGCGGTCATCAACCTGAACCTGCGCGAGCAGACCGCCGAAGTCCTGAAAACGCTCAGCCCCCGCGAAGAGAAGGTCATCAAAATGCGCTTCGGGCTGATGGACGGCAGCGAGCATACGCTCGAGGAGGTCGGCCAGTACTTCGCCGTCACCCGCGAACGCGTGCGCCAGATCGAGGCCAAGGCCCTGCGCAAGCTGCGCCACCCCAGCCGCAGTCACCGCCTGCGTCCCTTCCTGGGGCTGGTGCGCCGCGATTAGGCGCCCGCCGGGCCGTAGACGGCCGCGATCAACCCCCGGATGCGCTCCGGCGCCAGGTCCTCCCAGGGCTCGCCCTCCCGGATCCGGCGGCGCAGTTCGGTGGCCGAGACCTCCTCGTAGCCGGGATCCAGCGGCAGCGGATGAATCCGGTGGCGCAAGCGGGCCGGAGGCGTCCACACGCCCTGCCGCGGCGCCACCAGAAGCTGGTACTCGGCGAGCTGCTCTTCGATCGCGCCCGGCCGGCCGTAATCCCAGTTCACAATCCTTTCGGCGGCGTCCCGCCCGCAGAGGAAATACAGTTCGACGCCGGGAGGATAGGCGGCCCGGCATTCGCGCGCGATCTCGATGAACAGGCCGCCGTCGCTGGCGGCGATCGAGCAGCGCGGCTCCTCCTCCAGGGCCGCCTCCAGCAGGCGCAGGCGTTGCTCGAAGCCGGCCCCTTCGTAGCTCTTGTGCGGGAAGACCCGGGGCAGAACGAAGAGGACTTCGTCCACGCGCTCCAGCGCCGCCCGGGCCAGCGCCAGATGGGCTCGAGTGGGCGGATTGAAGGTTCCGGCCAGGATCCCCAGCCGCCCGGGCGTCCCCGGCGCGCGGCGGAAGAAAGTCATACTTCATGGATACCGCAACGCCGGGCGCCCTCCGGGGGCGCGCCCGAGGGCCCGCCGCTTGTGCGAGGCTGGGAGCGATGAGCAAAGCGACGCTGCGGGTGGCGCTGCTGGGCCAGGGGTTCATGGGCCGGGCGCACTCGAACGCCTTCCGGCAGGTGAAACATTTCTTCGACGTTCCGTTCGATTTGGAGCTGCGCCTCCTCTGCGGGCGCGATCCCGACCGGCTGGCGCGCACGGCCCGGCTCTGGGGCTGGCGCCAGACCGCCGCCGACTGGCGCGCCGCCGTCGAGCGCCCCGACATTGACCTGGTGGACATCGCCCTGCCCAACGCGCTGCACGCCGAGGCGGCCATCGCCGCCGCCCAGGCAGGCAAAATCGTGCTCTGCGAGAAGCCTCTGGCGCTCTCGGCCGAACAGAGCCGGCGCATGGCGGAGGCGGCCCGCCGCCTGCCCACCATGGTTTGGTTCAACTACCGCCGTGCGCCCGCCGTGGCCCTGGCCCGCCAGCTCATCGAGCAGGGCCGCCTGGGACGGCCCTACCATTACCGCGCCGTCTACTTGCAGGAATGGGCCCGCCGCACGGATCTTCCCGCCACCTGGAAACTCGAGCGAGCCCAGGCGGGGGCGGGCGTGGTGGCCGATCTGGCTTCCCATCTGGTGGACTTGGCCCTCTGGCTGAACGGCCCCATCCGCGAGTTGACCGCCCTGACCCACACCTTCGTCCCCGGACGGGACGTCGAGGACGCCGGGTTGTTCCTGGCGCGCTTTGACAACGGCAGTCTGGGCTCCTTCGAAGCCAGCCGTTTCGCCACCGCCTGCCGCAACCGCAACGCCTTCGAGATCCACGGCTCGGCCGGCATGCTGGCCTTCAACCTGGAGGATATGAACCGCCTCCAGTTCGCCGACGCCGCCGAAGGGGGACCGCTGGAAGGCCCCCGCAATCTGCTGGTGACCGGGCCGGACCATCCCTACGCCGCCAATTTCTGGAAGCCCGGTCACATCATCGGCTACGAGCATACCTTCATCGCCGCCTTGGGCGATTTCCTGGGCGCACTGGCGCGCGGGGAGCGTTTCCGGCCCGATTTCGAAGACGGCCATCGCGTGCAGCTCGTGCTGGATGCCGTCGAACGCTCGGCCGAGGCCCGGCGCTGGGTCGCAGTCCAGCAAAGCTGAGGGTGAGACGCGCCGGCCCCGGCGGGCCGCTTTGCTAGAATCGAGCCCATGCTGCGGCGAGGTCTCCTCTCCCTATGGGCCCTGGCGCTGTGGGCGCAGCCCGAGTTGCTGCGCGTGATGAGTTTCAACGTGCGCTACCCCGCCAAGACTGACGGCCCCAACGTCTGGGAAAACCGCCGGGATCTGCTGGTGGAGACCATCCGCCTGAAAGATCCCGACCTGATCGGCGCCCAAGAGCTGTATTACGAGCAGGGCCAGTACATCGCCGCTCAACTCCCGCAGTATGTCTGGTTCGGCGTCAGCCGGCGCGGCAACCGGGAGGACGAACACATGGGCGTCTTCTACAAGCCCGAAAAATTCCGCCTCTCGGATTCGGGCAACTTCTGGCTGTCGGAGACCCCGGAGCAACCCGGCAGCATGTCCTGGAATGTGAACCTGCCGCGCATGGTCACCTGGGGCCTGTTCGAGCAGCGGGCCGGAGGGCGCCGCTTCTACTTTTTCAACACCCACTTCCCGCACCGCCGGGAGGACGCCGAAGCCCGGCTGAAATGCGCCGCCCTGCTGGCCGAACGGCTGGAAAAACTCCCTAAGGATATTCCCTTGATCCTGACGGGGGATTTCAACTCGCCGGCCGGCGGCGAGGTCTATCAGGTCTTCGCGCGACTCCTGGAAGATTCTTGGAAAGCGGCGGCGCGGCGCCAGGGCCCGGAAGGCACCATCAGCGGCTTCAAGGGCCTCACCGCGGGCGCGCGCATTGACTGGATCCTCTACCGCGGCGGGTTGAAGGCGCTGGAAGCCGAGACGGTGACGCACAACCGGGAAGGGCGTTATCCTTCGGACCACTACCCGGTGGTGGCCGTGCTGGAGTGGCGCTGAGGCGGGCCCGGCGGGGGAGCTGACTTCTCGGGGGCGCAACGGCCGCCGGCCGTTTGGAACTTTCGCGGGGGCTTCGCGGCTTGACAGGCCGGCAGCCAACCGGCATAATAGCTCCTGTCTAGACATGGGACGGCTGGCCGCTCTCGCCTCCTGCTTCGATCTGGCCGTCGTCGGCGGCGGCATCATCGGCGCCGGCATCGCGCGCGACGCCGCTCGCCGCGGCCTGCGCGTCGTCCTGCTGGAGAAGTCCGATTTCGCCTCCGGCACCACGGCCGGTTCGACCCGCCTGATTCACGGCGGCCTGCGCTACCTGGAAATGTTCGATTTCCGCCTGGTGCGCATGGATCTGCGCGAGCGCGAGACCCTGCTGCGCATCGCCCCGCACCTGATCCGGCCGTTGCCTTTCCTGCTGCCCTTCTACCAGCGCAGCCCGCTCTATCGCGCCAAGCTGCGCGCCGGCATGGCGCTCTACGACCTGCTCAGCTTCGACAAGACCCTGCCCAAGCATCGTTTTCTGGACGCGGCCGAGGTGCGCCGGGCCGAACCCGAGCTGCGGGCCGACGGGCTGCAAGGCGCCGCCGCCTACTTCGACGCTCAGGTGGATTCCCCCGAGCGCCTGACGGTGGAAAACGTCGTGGACGCCTGCCGCCACGGGGCCGTGGCTTTGAACTACGTCGAGGCGGCGGGGGCCTTCCAACAGGAAGACCGGATTGGCGGCTTGCGCGTGCGGGACGTCCTGGAGGGCGGGGAGGCGGAGGTTCGCGCCCGCCTGGTGATCAACGCCTCCGGGCCGTGGTTCGATCGGGTGGCGGCGCGCTTGGGGCCTCATCCCCGGCGCATGATTCGGACCACCAAGGGCGTGCATTTGGCCTGCGATCCGGTCAGCCGCAGCGCGGTGGCTCTGACCTCGCCGCTCGATGGACGCCTGTTCTTCGTCATCCCCTGGCTGGGCTACGCCTGGGTGGGGACCACCGACACGGACTTCCCGGAGGACCCCGGCACGGTTTCGGCAAGCGCGGAGGACGTGCGCTACCTGATCGAGTCGGCCGCCCGTTACTTCCCGGCCTTGCGCCGCAGTCGGATTCACTGGACCAACGCCGGCGTGCGGGCCTTGGTGAGGCGGCCCGGCTCGGAGTCCTCGGTATCGCGCCTGCACCGAGTCCTGGAGGACCGCCGGGGGGTGATCTCCGTGTTGGGCGGCAAAATCACGGGTTATCGCGCCATCGCCGAGCAGGTCACTGACCTGGCCTGCCGTAGGCTGCGGCATCGGGCCCGATGCGACACCGCCGAGGCGCCGCTGCCCGGCGGCGGCCCATGCGGGCAGGGGCACCTCGAGTCGCTTTACGGCAGCCGGGCCGCCGAGGTGCGGGCGCTGGCGGCGGAAGATCCGCGACTGGGCGAGCGGCTGGCGCCGGCCTACCCGGATATCGCAGCCCAGGTGGTTTTCGCGGTGCGGCAGGAGCAATGCCTCCGGGTGGCGGATTTCATGCTGCGCCGCAGTCTGCTCGGCTTCAGCCGGGACCGGGGCCTGGAGGCCCTCGAGGCGGTGGCGGCCTGGATGGCGCGCGAGCTGGGCTGGTCGGAGTCCCGCAGGCGGGCCGAGATCGAGGCCTACCGGCATCAGGTCGAGGAGGTGATGGTGTGAGCTTGGCCGGATGGCAATTCAGCCGCCGGGGCCTGCTGGGCCTGGCCGCCGGCGCGTCCCTGGACGCGACCCGGAGCGCAGGCAAGAGCCTGATCGCGCACCGCGGGGCTTCGGCCTACGCGCCCGAGAACACACTGCCCGCTTATCGGCTGGCCATTCAACAAGGGGCCGATTACGTCGAGCAGGACTTGCAGATCACGCGCGACGGCGTGCTGGTCTGCCTGCACGATGCGACGCTGGAACGCACCACCGACGTGGCTCGCGTCTTCGCGAACCGGGGCCGCGAAGCGACCGCGGCCGGCGCCAAGGTCCGCCGCTGGCCGGTGGCCGACTTTTCCTTGGAGGAGATCCGCCGCTTGGATGCCGGCGCGTGGTTCGACGAGCGGTTCCGCGGCACGCGCATTCCTACCTGGCAAGAGGCGATTGAGGAGATCCGGGGCAAGGCCGGCCTGTATCCGGAGCTGAAGGGCCCGGAGGCGTACGCGGCCCAGGGCTTCCAGATGGAGAAGCTGGTCTGGGAGACCCTACGCCGCAACGGCCTGGCCGGGCCGGGCGCCGATCCGCGCACCCCGGTCGTCATCCAGTCCTTCAGCGCCGAGGCTCTGAAGAGATTGGGCGAGCTGGGCTGCCGGCTGCCCAAGGTGCTCCTGATTCGGCGGGGCGAGCAGGAGCGCCGGCTGAGCGCGGACGGATTGCGCCAGATCCGCCGCTTCGCCGACGGCATCGGCCCCGACAAGGCTTTGGTGGCGGCCGACCCCGGCGTCGTGGCTCGGGCCCACGCTCTCGGTCTCAGCGTGACGGTTTACACCTTCCGCTCGGCCGAGACCGGAACGTTCCCGGACGTGCGCAGCGAGATGGCGCACTATCTTTGGAAACTGGGCGTGGACGCGGTGTTTACGGACAATCCGGACCAATTTCCCCGGCGGCCGTGAAAACGGCAGCCCGGGGTCCGCAAGAAAAATGAGGGTTGACTTGGCCGCCCCGGCGGGCGCAAAATCGGACTGTAGAGGTTAGCTGTCACCGCAAAGAGGGAGGCTACATATGCGCAACTACGACGTGGGAGCGCTCGGGGCGAGGTGTCTGCTCGCACCGGCGTTGCTGCTTGCGATCCTGCCGGCCGCGCGGCTGGGGGCGCAGGAAGTCAGCGCCGGCATCACTGGGCGCATCACGGATCCGACCGGCGCCGCCATCGTGGGGGCAACGGTCACGGCACGCGACATCCAGCGCGGCACGGTATGGCCCACTCAAACCAATGAGGAGGGGGTCTACGCGTTTCCGCGCATCCCTGTGGGCACTTACGAACTCAAGGTGGAAGCCAAGGGCTTCAAGACCTTGACGCGCCCGGGCATCACGCTGGAGCTGAACCAGCGCGCCCGCCTGGACCTGCGGCTGGAGCTGGGGGCGGTCACCGAGACCATCGAGGTGACCGGCGTGGCGCCGCTGCTGAACACCGACACCACCATCGTCGGTTCGGTGCTGACCTCCAACTCGATCGTCAACACGCCGCTGATCAGCCGTAATTTCATTTCGCTCACTCTGCTGGCACCCGGCGTCACCACCACCAATCCGGACGCCTTCAAGAACGGCGTGCGGACCAGCGGCGGCGGCCGTCCCTATGTGAACGGCAACCGCAAGGAAGCCAACAACTTCCTGCTGGACGGCGTGGATAACAACCACACCTCCGACAACCTGACCGCCTATCAGCCCAACCTGGACGCGATCCAGGAAGTCAAGATGATCACCAACAACGCCTCGGCCGAGTTCGGCAACTTCCAGGGAGGCGTCATCAACGTCAGCCTGAAGTCGGGCACCAACGACATCCACGGCACCATCTTCGAGTTCTTCCGCAACGACAAGCTGAACGCCAACAACTGGGGCCGCAACTGGTCGCTGGCGCCCGATCCCAAGACCGGCAAGGCGCCGCGTTCGCCCATCCGCTGGAACGAGTTCGGGGGCACCATCGGCGGGCCCCTCAAGCGCGACAAGATTTTCTACTTCGGCGACTATCAGGGCATCCGCCGCTATACGCCGCCCTCGATCGGCTCGGTGAGCGTAATTCCCACGGAATTCCGCCGCGGCGACTTTTTGCGCCTGCTCACCGAGCGCAACACCCAGCTTTACGATCCCCTGACTACGAACGCGCAAGGCGTGCGCCAGCCCTTCCCCAACAACCAGATTCCCCTGGCGCGCCGCAACGTGGTGGCGACCAACCTGTTCGGCTCGCCCGACCTGTACCCGGAGCCCCTGAACAACGAGCTGCGCTTCAACCAGTTGAACGCGTCGCGCAGCCAGCTCCTCACCGACCAGTTCGACGTCAAGATAGACGCCAAGCTGTCGGATAAGGACGATTTCTCCTCGCGCTACTCCTGGAGCCGGCAGGAGATCCCGGGCAAGAACAGCTTCCCGCTGTTCTTCAACAGCTTCAATCACGCTCCCTTCCAGAACGCGGTGGTGAACTGGACGCGCTCGATCAGCCCCACGGCGGTCAACGAGCTGCGCATCGGCTTCAACCGCATCATGAACTGGAACGGCGGGGAGGACAAGGGTCTGGGCAATGTGGCCGAGAAGCTGGGCATCAAGCAGGGCAATGAGCGCGGGCCGGGCCTGATGGCCATCGTCTTCAGCGGCGGGCTGGCCAGCACCATCGGCAGCGCCAACATCGGCACCCAGCAGAAATTCCCCAACAACACCTTCCATTACGCGGACAACCTGACGCTGATCCGCGGGCGGCACATGATGAAGACCGGCGGGCAGCTTCTGCGCCAGCAAATGAACCCCTTCTACGCGGGCAACTGGGGGCGCACCGGGCAAATCCGTTTCAACGGCCAGTACACCGCCGGGCCGAATGCTAACGCTCCGGCCTCGCGCGGTTTTCCGGAAGCGGACTTCTTCCTGGGCGCGGTCGAGTGGGCCGGCAGAGGGCTGGACACCGGAAGCTGGGGCCACCGCAAGATCATCCTGGGCTTCTACTTCCAGGACGACTGGCGAGCGACCGACGAGCTGACCCTGAACCTGGGCCTTCGCTGGGAGTATCACAGCCCGCTGGTCGAGGTGAAGGACCGGCAGTCGAACTTCGAGCCCTTCAGCGGGCGGCTGATGCTGGCGGGCAAAGACGGCAACAGCCGGGCCCTTTACCAGCCGTTCAAGAAGGATTTCCAGCCGCGCGTCGGTTTCGCCTGGACGCCCAGGGCCCTGGGCGGCAACACGGTGTTCCGCGGCGCTTACACGATTTCCTCGTTCATGGAAGGCACCGGCACCAACCTGCGCCTGCCCATGAACCCGCCGTTCAACACCGAGTTCGAGGCCATTTTCACCGGGCAAACCACCATCTCCGCGACGGCCGATCAGGGGCTGACCGTGTTGAGGGCGCAGGATCCCTACCGGAACGCCACCATTCGCCTGTGGGATCCCTTCGTGCGCCCGGCCAACGTGCAGCAGTGGAGCTTCATCATCGAGCGGCAGTTGCCCGCCCAGACGGTTGTTACGGCCGGCTACGTGGGCCAGCACGGCACGCACCTGGTGGTGCCCATGCCGTACTTCCAGCGGCGCCTGATCGCTCCCGGGCAGACGGTGCCTAGCCCGTACCTCTCGGGCAATCCGCAACTGGCCAACATCGCTCAGATCTCGGGCACCGAGTCCTGCGGCAACCAGCGCTACGATTCGCTTCAGGTGACGGCGCGCAAGCGCCTCTCGGCCGGGCTGGAGTACCAGTTGTCCTACACCTGGTCGAAGGGCATGAGCGACGCCATCGGCTACTACGGCGAGGGCGGCCAGGCGGCTTCGCAGTCCGCTTACTGGCAGTACCTCTACGACCGCAAGGCCGAATGGGGCCCGACTTACTTCGACGCCGCGCACATCTTCACTTACGTGTACACTTACGAATTGCCGGTGGGCCGCAACAAGCGGTTCGGCGCGAACTGGAATCGCTGGGCCAACGGCCTGCTGGGCGGCTGGCAGATGGGCGGCATCCTGATGCTGCGCAGCGGCTTCCCGCTGACCATCACGGCCACCGACCGCAGCGGAACGCGCTCCCGCGGCGCGCGCGCCGATCGGCTGGGCGACGGCAAGGGCCCGCGCGAGGTCGGCCCCTACCCGAAGACCTGGCTGGACCGCTCCGCCTTCAAGGAGCCGGTGGCGGGCACGCTGGGTAACTCCGGCGTGGGCGTCGTGCGCGGCCCCGGCTGGAAGACCTTCGACTTGTCGGTGCACAAGTTCTTCCCCATTCGCGAAAGGATGAAGTTGGAGTACCGGGCGGAGTTCTTCAACCTGACCAATACGCCGCAGTTCAGCGCGCCCAACCGCAGCGCCTCCAGCGCGACCTTCGGCGAGATCACGGGCGCTCAGGGCGAGCGCAACATCCAGTTCGCCCTGAAGTTGTATTTCTGAGCCCCCAACGGGGCCGGATGCCGGGGCATGCCGGCGGCGGCATGCCCCGGCCGCTCAGAGCAAATCGCCGCGCTTCTGCTGCTCCAAGGCCTTGACGATCTCGCCCACCCGCTGGGCGGCCCCGCGATGCGCCACCAGCAGGGCGTCCGGCGTATCCACCACAATCAGGTCCCGCACGCCCAGCAGCGCGACGAGCCTGCTTTCGGAATCCACGTAGTTGCCTGAGCTGGAGAGCAACAGCGCCTGGCCGCGCACGGCGTTGCCCTCCGCGTCGTGCGGCATCAGCTCGTGGACCGCGTTCCAGCTTCCCACGTCGCTCCATTGGATCCGCTCGCTGGGGAAGCCCACCACGTTGCGGCTCTTCTCCAGCACGCCGTAATCCACCGAGATGTTCTCGCACAAGGGATAGGATTCGCGCAGCCGGGCGGCGAACCGGCGGTCCGCGAAACCGGGCAGGAAGGCCAGCAAGGAGGCGGTGCGGCCCAGGTGAGCGCGCAGCTCCTCCAGAAAGACGTCCGCCCGCCAGAAGAAAATGCCGGAGTTCCAATAGAAGCGGCCGGCGGCCAAGTAGCGCCGGGCGGTCCGCAGGTCCGGCTTCTCGCGGAAGCGCAGGACGGCCGTGGGGCGGAGGCCGTCGGGCGTCAAATCCGGAGCGAACTCGATGTAGCCGTAGCCGGTCTCCGGCCAGCGCGGCCGGATGCCGAGCACGACCAGGCGGCGGCGGTCCGCCGCGCGGTAGGCCGCCCGCACCAGCCGGAGAAAGCTCTTGGCAGGAGCGATCAACTGATCCGCCGGGAAAACCCCCAGCACCGCCTCCCGATCCAGCGAGAACAAAATGTGCGCCGCCAGCCCGATGCAAGGCGCGGTGTTGCGCTGGGCCGGTTCGGCTACGATTTGGCGCGGGGGGATCTCCGGCAACTGACGCAGGATTTCCGGCCGCAGCTCCCGGTTGGTGATCACCCAAACTCGCTCGGGCGGCAGCAGGGGGCGCAGGCGATCCAGCGTCTGTTGGATCAGGGAGCGCTCTCCAAAAACCTTCAAAACCTGCTTGGCGCAGCGGCGCCGGCTGCGCGGCCAGAAGCGGGTTCCGCGCCCGCCGGCCATGATGACGGCGTAGCAATGCTCATCCTGCATGGTTCAAAGGGACAGGATAGCGGAGGCGGCCGGGCGGAGGGGGTCTCGCCGCGAGGCGCTTTCAGGGTACACTCGACAAAGGCGGACGGCCCGGCGGCCGTCGGCCGGCTCAGGATGAGATCCGCTCGATTGGATCCGAGGGAGGTTGGTGATGTCGCTGGCTGTGCTCTGCGCGCTCTGGATGGCGGCCGGGATCGGGCAAAGCGGGGTGAAAATGAAGCCGCCTGTGGCTAAGGTCGTCCCGAAGAAACTGGAAGCGCACGGACACGTGCGCGTGGACAACTATTACTGGCTGCGAGAGCGGAACAACCCCGAGGTGCTCGAATACCTGGAGGCCGAGAACCGCTACACCGACGCAATGACGGCGCACACGCGAGCCTTGCAGGAGCGCCTGTTCGAAGAGTTCCGGACCCGCATCAAGCAGACCGACATGTCGGTGCCCTACCGGCGCGACGGCTACTATTACTACACCCGGGTCGAGGAAGGCAAGGAATATCCGATCTACTGCCGCAAGAAGGGATCGCTCGAGGCTCCTGAGGAGATTCTGGTGGACGTCAACCAGGTGGCGGCCGGGCACAAATTCTGTTCGGTGACGCCTCCCACGGCCAGTTCCGGCCAGAACCTCATCGCCTACGGCGTGGATACGGTGGGCCGGCGCTTCTACACGATTTACATCAAGAATGTGGCCACCGGCGAGACCCTCAAGGATCGAATCCCGAACGTCACCGGCAACCTGGCCTGGGCTAACGACAACCGGACCCTGTTCTACTCCCGCCAGGATCCGACCACGCTGCGCTCCTATCAGGTCTTCCGGCACGTGGTCGGGACGGATCCCGCCCAGGACGCCCTGGTCTTCGAAGAAAAGGATCCTACCTTCCGCTGCTTCGTTTTCAAGACTAAGTCCAAACGCTATCTCATCATCGGTTCCTCGCAGACGCTCAGCACCGAATACCGCTACTTGGAGGCCGACCATCCGGGCGGGACTTTTCGCGTCTTTCTGCCACGGCAGCGCGACCACGAGTATCACTTGGATCACTTCCAGGATCACTTTTACATCCGGACGAACCTGAAGGCGAAGAATTTCCGGTTGATGAAAGCGCCCGTGGACCGGACGGGGCTCGAGAACTGGCAGGAGGTGATCCCCCATCGGGCCGACGTGTTGCTTCAGGACGTCGAGATTTTCCGCGACCACCTGGTGGCGGTGGAGCGCAAGGACGGGCTGACGCGACTGCGCGTGATGCCCTGGTCGGGCAAGGGCGAGCACTACGTGGAGTTCGGTGAGCCGGCCTATCTGGCCCGGCCCGCGGAGAACTACGAGTTCGACACCCCGCTGCTGCGCTACGCCTACAGCTCGCTGACTACGCCCAACTCGGTCTACGACTATAACATGGTCACCCGGCAGAGGACCCTGCTCAAGCGAGAGGAGATTCTGGGCGGGTTCGATCCGTCCCACTACCAGGCCGAGCGCATCCACGCCACGGCGCCCGACGGCGTGAAGGTGCCGATCTCGCTGGTCTACCGCAAGGGGTTCCGCCGCGACGGGACGCACCCGCTGCTGCTTTACGGCTACGGCTCTTACGGGGCCAGCACGGAGCCCGCCTTCAATCCCTTCCGCCTCAGCCTTCTGGACCGTGGCTTCGTTTACGCCATCGCGCACATCCGGGGCGGGCAGGAGCTGGGCCGGGACTGGTACGAGGACGGCAAACTGCTCAAGAAGAAGAACACCTTCACCGACTTCATCGCCTGCGCCGAGCACCTGGTGCGGGAGAAGTACGCCGATCCCCGCCGCCTGTTCGCCCAGGGGGCCAGCGCGGGCGGGCTGCTGATGGGCGCGGTGATCAACCTGCGGCCCGACCTGTTCCGGGGCGTGATCGCCGGAGTCCCCTTCGTGGACGTGGTCACCACCATGCTGGACGACAGCATCCCGCTTACCACCAACGAGTACGACGAGTGGGGCAACCCCAACGACAAGAAGTATTACGAATATATGCTTTCCTACTCCCCTTACGATCAGGTGGGGGCCAAGGCTTACCCGAACTTACTGGTGACCACCGCGCTGTACGATTCCCAGGTGCAGTACTGGGAGCCGGCCAAGTGGGTGGCCAAACTGCGGGCCCTGAAGAGGGACCAGAATCTGTTGCTGCTGAAGACGCGCATCGAGGCGGGCCACGGCGGCGTCTCGGGGCGCTACGGGCGTTACCGGGAGATCGCCTTCGAGTACGCCTTTCTGCTGGACCTGGCCGGGATCAAAGAGTAACCCGGCGGCGGCGCAGCGGACCCGAAGGGCCTTCAGGGGAGCACCTTGATCCGGATGTTGCGGAACTCCACCCGCGTGCCGTGGCCGAGGAATCCGATGTGGCCCGAGGAGCGCAGCAGTCCCGGGTGGCGCTTGAGCACCTGCGGTTCCTTGACCATATCCAGGTCGGCGTCCACGATGATCACGCCGTTCAGCGTGACGCGGATCCGCCGCCCGTCGGCCAGGATCTCCTCCTCGTTCCACTCTCCGGCCGGCTTGAGGTAGCCGGTACGGGCCGGGATCACGTCGTAGATCGAGCCGTGGTGCTGCTCGGGCTTGAGCCAGCCCTTGTATTTTTCGTGCTGATCGTCGAGGATCTGGATCTCCATGCCCTGATAGGCGGCGTCGCCTTCCAGGGGCGCGCGGATGCCCACGCCGTTGTTGCCGCCGGGCGAGAGGCGGAATTCAAAACGGAGGATGAAGTTGGCGTATTCCTTCTCGGTGAACAGGTTGCCGCCGCCCTCGGCCGGGCAAACCAGCAAGCCGTTCTCCACAATGTAGCCCGGCCCGCGGCCGCCAACCAGCGTCCAGCCGTTGAGAGTCTTGCCGTCGAACAGAGGCGTGAAGCCGGGTTCCTCAGCCCACCAAGCCAGTGAAAACAGCGCCAGCCAAAGCATCGTCATCCTTCCTCAGGCGCGCGGTCTGGGCAGGGCGCCCGGAGTATAAGGCGGCTCCTGCCGCGCCTTGGTTTCCTCATAGGCCTTGCGGATCGCCTCGGGGAATCCCTGAATGAGCCGTTCGATGCGAGCCTGGATCTCGGCCACGATTTTGGGATTTTCCGGGGCCACGTCATAACTCTCGTCGGGATCGCTGGCCAGGTCGTAAAGCTCGGGCGGGTTGACGGGAAAGTTATGGCGCCCCCCGGCCGGCGCGGGGTTATAGGCGAAGGTGTTGTAGCGGGCGACGTGGAGCTTCCACCGGCCCCAACGGGCGCACTGGAGATGGATGTTGTCGAAGTACAGCAGCGCCTCGCGTTCGATCTCCCGGCGGGCGCCGCTCAGTAGCGGCCAGATATCCACCCCGTCCAGCGGCTTGGCAGGGGGCGCGGCGCCGGCCAGCTTGAGGAAGGTGGGAACGACGTCCATCATCGAGGTGAGCGCCTCCGAGACGCCTCCCTTGGGGATCCGTCCGGGCCAGCGAGCCAGGAAGGGGACGCGGACGCCGCCCTCCCAGGTGCTGCCCTTGCGCCCGCGCAGGCGGCCGGGACTGCCCTGGTACCAGGGGCCGTTGTCGCTGGAGAACAGCACCAGGGTGCGCTCCGCCAGGCCGTGTTGGTCAAGCGCGCCCAGGACCTCGCCCACACTCCAGTCAATCTCCTCCACCACGTCGCCATAGAGGCCCAGAGGCGAGCGCCCGCGGAAGCGCGCCGAGGCGTGCAACGGGATGTGGGGGAAGGTGTGGGCGAAGTAGAGGAAGAAGGGCGAGTCCTTGGCGGAGGCCAGGAAGCGCAGCGCCTGTTCGGTGTAGCGTTGGGTCAGGGTGTCCTGCCGGGCCGGCTCTTCGAGGGTTTCCGTGTTGTGAAGCAGCGGCGTGGGCTTCATGTCGTTGCTGTAAGGGATGCCGAAATACTCATCGAAGCCGCGGCTGGTGGGCAGAAACTCGGGCAGGCGCCCGAGGTGCCACTTGCCGATGCACATGGTCTTGTAGCCCAGCGGCTTGAGCAGTTCGGCCAGGGTGGCCTCGTCCTTGGGCAAGCCGACGGTATCCTTGGGACCCAACACCCGGGGCACGCCCACCCGGGTCGGGTAGCGCCCGGTCAGCAAGGAGGCGCGCGAGGGCGAGCAGACGGGGTTGGCCGAGAGATGCTGCATGAAGCGCACGCCTCCCGCCGCCAGGCGGTCCAGGTTGGGCGTGCGGATGCGCGAGCCGTAGCAGCCCAGGTCGCCGTAACCCAGGTCGTCGCAGAAAAGGATAACGAGGTTGGGGGGCCGGCCGGGGGCGGCCAGGGCGCCGCCCGCAGCCGCCAGGAAGCTGCGTCGGGTCAGTGCCGTACTCATACCGGGTGATGATAGCAAAGCCGCCCCGCGCCTGCTCCCCTACAATAGGGAGTGAGATGCCCTTCGCTTCGATTCCCGAGGCGCTCGAAGAAATCCGCGCCGGGCGCATGCTGGTGGTGGTGGACGACGAGGATCGGGAGAACGAAGGCGACCTGACCTGCGCGGCCGAGAAGGTCACCCCCGAGATCATCAACTTCATGGCCACCCACGGCCGGGGATTGATCTGTCTGGCGCTGAGCGCCGAGCGCTGCGACCAGCTCGAGTTGCCCCTGATCGCTCCCCATAACACCTCGCGCTTCGGCACGGCCTTCTGCGAGACCATTGACGCGCGGGAGGGCGTCACCACCGGCATTTCGGCCCATGACCGGGCGCACACCATCCGGGTGGCGATTGACCCGGCCACCAGGCCCGAGGACCTGGCCCGCCCGGGCCACGTCTTTCCCTTGCGCGCCCGCCCCGGCGGCGTGCTGGTGCGCGCCGGCCAGACCGAAGCGGCCGTGGATCTGGCGCGGCTGGCCGGGCTGACGCCCGCGGGCGTGATCTGCGAGGTCATGAACCCGGACGGGACCATGGCCCGCCTGCCGCAACTGGAGGAGTTCTGCGCGCGCCATCAGATGAAGCTGGTCTCGGTGGCGGACCTGATCCGCTACCGCCTGCGGCACGAACGATTCATCCGCCGGGTGGCGGAAGGCCTGCTGCCCACCGAATTCGGCGAATTCCGCAGCATCGTCTACGCCACCTCGATGGATCCGGAGACCCATCTGGCGCTGGTTCGCGGCGAGGTCCACGGCCGGGAAGGCGTGCTGGTCCGCATGCACTCGCGCTGCCTGTACGGCGACGTCTTCGCGGCCACTTCCTGCGACTGCCATCGCATCATCCGGGCCTCGCTGGAACGGATCGCGCGGGAGGGCTGCGGCGTGCTGGTGTACCTGCATCAGACCGGGCCCGGCATCCGCATCGCCCGGGCCGAGGACGGCGCCGGCCGCCTGGTCACCCACACCCGCGATTTCCTGCACTACGCCACCGCCGACGGCCAGCGCCTGCTCCAGTACGAGGTGGGCATCGGCGCGCAGATCCTTTCCGATCTCGGCCTGCACACCGTCCGCCTGCTCACCAACCATCCCCGCCGCATCGCGGGGCTGGAAGGATTCGGCATCCGCGTGCTCGAGCAGGTGCCCGCGCTGCCGGTCTGAGAGAGGCCCCAGCGGGCCTTACTTGACGTTCACCGTCACCGCGTTCGAGCGCTTGCCGTCCACCGTGAGGACGATGGCCACTTCGCCCTTGCCGGCCAGGGCCCTCGGGATCCGCAGGTTCACCTGGTCGAGCGCCGGCCATTGCGACTGCGCCGCCGCCCCCAGCACGTCGGCCTTCTGCCCACCGATGGTGGCCGTGATCGGGGACTGGGCGCCGCGCAGTCCCGTGCCGAATAGCAGCAGCACGACCTCGTCGGTAGCCGGTCCCAGATCCAGCGGGATCGCCGCGCAGCCCGCCGCAGAGCAACTGAAGACGTTCTCGACCGACTGGCTCTGCCCTCGGACGCGCACGGCGACCGCCGCCGCCACGCCCGCGCCCGAGGCATTGGCGGAGAACAAGCCGGGCGCAACCGGGGCGACCTCCGTGGGGATGCTCAGCTTTCGGCCCTCGTGCGTGGTCACGGTCGCCGTCGCCGGACCGGAACGCAACCCGGCCGGCACGACGAAATTGACCTGTTCCGGATGGACCCCGCCGATGGCGCAGGCCTTGGTGGCGCCGCCGCTGTCGGTGATCTCAACTCTCACCCCTCCCAGCGTCTCGGGCAGGGGGATGCTCGGAGCCGCTTCCAGCCGCGCCGCCAGGTTGAAGCCGGTGACGGACGCCCAGGCGTCCGGCGCCACCGCTCCGGCGATGAAACTCGCGCCGTTGCGCACCACGCCGTTTTCGACGGCGTCCACGATGCCGTTGCCGTTGCGGTCGGGGAAGCGGGTCAGGAAGATCTGGCGGAAATTGTTTCCGTTGAAATCCTTCACCAGGTTGCCCTTAGCGTCATAGGTGGGCACGCGGCGATTGAAAGCCAGCAAACTGCCGTCGTGCGACCAGACCAGGGCTTCCGGCGCCGGCAAGGCGGCGCCGTGCGGCGTCAGCCAATAGGCAGCCCCGAACAGCGGGCCGGGCTTGACGCAGATCGCTGCTACGCCGTTGTCGCTCAGCACGGCGATCGAGTTGCCCGAAGGATGCCAGCGCACGCCGCCGGTGGCTCCTTTCTCCAGGAACGAGGCCTGGATGGGCCGCTTGGCCGGGTCGGGATCCTGGTCCGAGCCGTCGGAAGCGATCAAGAACACCTGGCGGGAGCCGTCCGGGGCGGTAGCGTAGTAAGCGATGCGCTTGCCGTCCCAGGAGCCGCGGACGATGCCGGACGCCGGCGTGCGCGTGAGGCGGCGGATGCGGATGCCTTGGGGAGGCTGCATGTAGGTCGTCTTGGTGCCCGAGTTCGAGGTGGTGATATCCACGCTCTCGGGGATATCCACTACGAACAGGGAGCTGGTGACGGTCTTGCCGTCGGCCTCCTTGATGTTGCCGATGAAGGCCCGCATCAGACCTCGCCGGCCGACCCAGGAATCGTCGGCGGCCCGTTCCAAATCGCCCGGTTTGGACACTGCGGGAGGCACGACCGGAACCAGGAGGGCGACCCAATGGGAGACCCCTTTGGGCGCCCTGGGGTGGGGTTCCATGTAGCCGACGGTGCGGCCGTAGTCGGGCAACAGAAAGTCGTCGTAAGTGAAGCCGATACGGTTGCCCTCCAGGGTGTATTCGTGGCGATGGGTTCCGCCGCGATGCGCGCCGGGACTGGTGACGTCGGAGGTCACGTCACGGAAGTCCACGAAGCGCACGTCGCCCGCTCCGTCGCCGCGCACCACGCCGCCGCGCCGGTTCCGGGTGCTGTAGAAGCCCAGGATGGGCGTCTCCTCCAGCAAGGGTCCGTGGATGAAGATCACCTCGTCGTCAATGTGACTGAAGGAGGCGGCGCCCACGCCGGGGGCCATGTTGGTGGGATCGAGTTTGTAAGCCGGGGCGTAAAGCACGTTCTCCAGTCCGGTCGAGACGCTCACCTTCAGGATGCTGGTGCAGTTGCCGATACCGGCCCCCAGCGTCTCGCGGGTATCTACCACCAGGAAACGGTCGTCGCGGGAGAAGTTGTCGTTGTTGTCCAGAGCGTGATTGATGGGCGTGAAAGTCAACTGCCACTCGGCGCCCTCCTGGGCGAAGACGACAGCCCGCCGCGGGGAGTGCAACAGCAGGGCGAGGCCGAGCAGGGCGGTCGAGAGACCGAGCAGCAGCAGGATTCGTGAAGTTCGCATGGGCGTCTCCTGTGGGGGAAATTGAGGCCTCAAGCTCCGAGGACGCACGCCGGTAGTATACGCCTGTGCACACAGAGACGCAAGGGCTCGAATTGGGTCATCGAAAATGTCACCGAAGGCGGGATCGTTGGGTCAGGAAAAAAGTAACCGTAGCGGGCGCACGCCTGCCCTTTTCGCCGGCCAGGATTTTGGGCAGCGCGGCCACCCGTCAAGGGCGCCCTCCGGCTCGCTGCGCTCGCCCTTGACGGGTCCTGGCCGCGCCGCCGACAGACGCCCCTCTGATAGGCGAAAAGGGCAGGCTCTGCTTGAGCCGGGCGAGCGGCCCCAGACTGGGGTGATGGACGCCGAAGCTCGCAACCAATACTTGCGGGAGCTGC
>Ga0209018_1000200_pt1 | contig 58825 bp, 51 predicted proteins | sample YNPBryBLVA2012_FD_185814 | JGI IMG/M metagenome (GOLD analysis project Ga0209018, IMG submission 185814) | Anoxygenic and chlorotrophic microbial mat microbial communities from Yellowstone National Park, USA - YNP Bryant BLVA 2012 (SPAdes)... ...
CGCAAGTCCCGGACCTTGGGCTTTGTCGGACTTCGGCGTTCGAATCCTCAACGTACCCTCGGGATTTCCTTCGCGGGACCCAGCTTCGCAACCACGCCCGCTCGGCTGAAACAAAAAGGGCCCCGGAGAGCCCGGGGCCCTGGGGAGCGAAGGAATCTTGGGTTATTCGGCCTTCTCGGCGGGGCGGTCGAAGATCTTGGGGTCGAAGCCGGCGTTGACCACCGCCGTCTCAAAGGTCTGCACGGCCACCACCTCCGCGCCGTCCTTCTGGACGGTCTTGAAGGGGATCTGGAGGCCGGAGACGTCGTGGTAGTCGGAGAAGACCTCGGTCATGACCTTGGGGCCCTCCTGCGAGGTGACGCGGCGGCGGGCGCCGAGGATGGTCTTCCCGCCGGGGGCGAGGTAGAGGCGGACCTTCTCGGCCGGGGCCCGGAGGAACACCTCCTCGGCTTCCTGGCCTTCGAAGGTGGTCTTGCCCAGGGCCTGGGCCTGCACTTGGCCGTCCAGGAGCGCGCGCCAGAGAAGGACGAAGCCGCCGTCCAGCCAGATTCCCTGCTTCATCTCCGCGGTGGTGGAGGCGGGATGGAAGCGGTGCTGGCCGGCCACGGCCATCCAGCTCCGCTCCCCGTCGAAGACCTGGGCCATGGGTCCCATGGGGGTTTCGAGGGTGCTGTGGGAGCGTCCGGGGAGGGCGAGGACGGTCTTCACCTTGAGGTCCATGTCGCCCATCTTGGTGTGGATGGAGGCGGTGCCCTGGGTGGTGAGGTCCCGGAAGGCGCGGACGGCCTTCTCGGCGGGGGCGGCCTTCTGCAGGAGCGCCTTCCCCTGGGCCAGGGATTCGGGGGTGGCGTCGGGAACGGTCTCCTTGGCCGGCGGCTCGGGGATGGTGATGTCCACGACCTTGACCTTGCCGAACTCCGAGAGGGGCCGGTCGAACTTCTCCTGGACGCCGATGGCGACGATGGCCAGCTGGTCCACGTGGAGGTGCTTCTGGGCGGCCTTCAGCACGTCCTCCTTGGTGACCTTTTCGATGGCGTCCCTGAGGCGGGTGTTGAAGTCCGCCGGGTAGCCGAAGAAGTCGTAGGTGAGCAGGCGGTTCACGATCTTGGAGGTGGAGTCGAACTCGAAGGCGTAGGCGTTGAGGTAGCCCTGCTTGGCGCGGTCCAGCTCCTCGTCGGTGACGGGCTCGGTGCGGATGCGGTTCAGCTCCTCCAGAAGGGTCTTGAGGGCCTCGGCGGTGGTGGAGGGCTTGGTGGAGGTGTAGAAGTAGAAGGCGCCGGGGTGGTCGTAGGCGGGCACCATGAAGCCGCCGGCGCCGTAGGCCAGGCCCTTGAGGGTGCGGATCTGGGTGAAGAGGCGGGAGGCCATGGAGCCGCCCAGGATCTCGGAGAGCATGTTCACCGCCGGGTAGTCGGGGTCGTCCAGGCGGAGGCCCAGGTGGCCGGCGAAGAGGAAGGTCTGCTCCACGTCCTGCTTCTCGATGTAGTTGACGGAGGGCTCGGGCGGGAAAATGAAGGGCTCGGGGATCTGGGGCCGGGGTCCCTCGGCCTTCCAGCCGGCGAAGGCCCGGGCGAGCCGGTCCTTCATGGCGGCGGTGTCAAAGTCGCCCCAGACGGCCAGGATGGCGTTGTCGGGACGGTAGTAGGTGCGGTGGAAGGCCAGGAGGTCCTCCCGGCTCAGTCCGTCCACGTCGGCGTACTCGAACTGCCGCGCGTAGGGGGAGGCGGCGCCGTAGATGACCTTCAGGATCTCCCGGCGGGCCAAGCCCATGACCTCGTCGTTCCGGCGGGAGATGACGCCGTAGAGGTGGGTCTTGGCCAGGTCCACCTTCTCTTCCGCGAAGGCCGGCTCGGTGAGGAATTGGACGTAGAGGGGCAGGACGTCGTCCAGGTTCTCCTTGAGCATCTTGGCCGAGAGGGTGCCGTAGGCGTCGGAGACGGAGGATTCGATCTCGGCGCCGATGCGCTCCAAAAACTCGTCCACCTTGTCACCGTCCATGGAGCGGGTGCCGCCGCTGCGGTGGACCTCGCCGAAGAGCTCGGAGAGGCCAGCCTTGCCCTGGGGCTCGGCGACCTTGCCGCCCCGGACGAGAATCCGCATCTCCACCACGGGGAATTCGTGGTCCTCCACCAGGATGACCTTGAGGCCGTTCCCGAGGGTGACCCGCTCCACCGGGGGCATGCGGATGTCGTTCAGCTTGGGGTACTTCAGCGTGTCAATGACGCGGGGCTTCTTCGCCGCGGCGAAGGCGGGGAGCGCCAGAAGGAGAAGGGCGAGGGCGCCGAACAGGGTCTTTCGTAGGATGCGGTCCATGGGAGCCTCCTCAGTTCGCCTTGGCGGGGACGGTCTCGATGAGCCCCACGGTGCGGTTGGATTTCACGAAGAGGGTCTTGGCCACGCGCTGGATGTCGGCGGCGGTGACGGCGTCGATCTTGTCCAGGGTCTTGAACATCTCCCGCCAGTCGCCGTAGAGGTTCTGGGCGAAGGCGAGCTGGAGCCCCAGGCCCATGTTGGAGTCAATGGAGTCGATGAAGCGCATCTTGGCGCGGGCCTTGACGCCGCGGAGCTCCTCGTCGGTCACCGGCTCCCGTCCCAGACGGTCCATCTCCTCGTAGATGGCGGCCTCGCACTCGGCGTTGGTCTTTCCCTTGTTGGGGACGGCGATGACGCCGAAGATGCCGGGGTACTTCTGCCCCTCGATGGAGGACATGGCGGCCACCTGGATGGCCAGCTTCTTCTCCTTGACCAGCGCCTTGTAGAGGCGGGAGGAGCGGCCGCCGCCGAGGATGTCCGCCAGGGCGTCATAGACGGCGTCGTCGGGATCGGTCACCGCCGGGCGGTGGTACCCGATGAGCAGGAAGGGCTGGGAGGGGTCTTCCATGATGATCCGCTTCTCCGCCCGCTGGGGGGGCTCCTCGGTGATGGGGCCCTCGGGCTTCTCGCCGGCGGGGATCTGGGAGAGGTGCTTCTCGAGGACGGGAAGGACCTGGGCGGGGTCCACGTCGCCCACGACGACGCAGGTGAGGTTCCGGGCGCGGTAGTACTTGTTGAACCACTCCATGGCTTGGGGCCGGGTGATGTTCACAAGGTCGCTCATGGCGCCGATGACGAAGGAGCGGTACATGTGGTGCTTGTAGGCCACGGGGAAGAAGTCGTCGAAGAGGCGGCCGGTGGGGCGGCTCTCGCCCATCCGCTTCTCCTCCATGATGACGTCCTTCTCCTTGTAGAACTCCCGTAGGACCGGGTGGGTGAAGCGGTCGGCCTCCAGGGCGGCCCACAGCTCCACCTTGTTGGAGGGGAGGGAGTAGAAGTACACGGTCTGGTCGAAGGAAGTGAAGGCGTTGAGGCCCGTGACGCCGTTGCGCTCGAGGATTTTGTCGAACTCCCCCGTTTCCGACCACTTCTGGGCCTCTTCCTGGGCCTTCTTGAAGGCTTCCTCCAGGGCCTTGAGGCGCTCGGGGTCGGGCTTGGGGCGCCTCAAGCGCTCGGCGCGGAGGGCCGCGAAGGCCTCGTCCTCGGCCTTCATCGCCGCCAGCTCCTTCTCGATGTCCTTGGTGCCGACGGAGGTGGTCCCCTTGAAGGCCATGTGCTCAAAGATGTGGGCGAGGCCCGTGGCGTTCTGCTGTTCGTTCACCCCGCCCACGTCGGCGTAGGTGATGAAGGAGGCCACGGGGGCCTCGTGCCGGGGGAGGATGATGACCTTCAGGCCGTTGGCCAGGGTCTTCTCCACCACGCGCTCCTGGATCTTCTGGAAGCCCTCCTCTCCCGCCGCCGCGGCCACCGCCACGGCGAGGGCGGCGAGAAGGACTCCGGCTATCCGACGAAGTTGCCGCATGCCGTCTCTCCTTTCCATGTTCGCAAGTGTCCCCGACCGTTCCGGAGAACGGGCAGACCTCGACCCTTTCCCCGTAAGTTCCCTTTATACGCCCCTTTGGGAAAGAAGTTTCAAGGGCGGCCCCGTGCTCGCCACGGCGGGGCTTTCACCGCGGGGGCGCGAAGAAGTGAAGACGTGATGGGGGGATGAGGAAAAACCCAGCCCCTGAACAAGGAGATCCAAGAGATCGGGAGTTTTCTTTTCACTTTTCACTGGGAGATCAGGGAGATCAAGAGTTTTTCTTTTCACTTTTCGCTTCTCTCCTACTCCCGGAATCAGTGCTGTCCAAAATCCGAAGCGGGGAGGTTTTCCGCCTTTTACCCAAAGCGGAGCGGAGGGTGAAAGGCAGGCCGCCGGATTGGGCCTTGGGCGAGGAGACCTCGAGGGAGACGGGGCGGCGCTTGCGCCCGAGGTCCCGGGCCCGTATGCTGGAAGCGGGAGGAAGCCGTGGCCCCCTTGAACCCCGCCGAGCTGGAAATTGACCTGCTGTGCAAGGGGCTGCGGCTTTCCGAAGGGAGCCTGGACGCCCCCTTCCTCGCCAAGGTCCGGGCGGGCCTCGGCTCCGGCCTGGAAGTGACCCTCCCCGCCCGCCACAAGACGATCCACGTCAACGTTCCGGTGGAGGAGGCCTTCGCCGCCCGCTCGCCTTACCGCCTGAGCCGCCGGGACGGGAAGACCTTCGTGGAGGACGACCGGGAGCCGGGCCTCGCTTACGAGGTGGGCCTTCCTCAGCCTCCGGCCTGGTACGGGCGGCGGACCTCCCGGGGAACCCCCATGAGCCGGGTGGGGGTCCTCCAGGGGACCTACCTGGGCATCTACGTGGGAAGGGTCTGCCAGTTCTGGACGGCACGGCCCGCCCTCAACTGCCGCTTCTGCGCCACGGGCCTCAACGTGGGCGTCACCGAGGCCGCCGAGAAGGAGGTGGAGGACGTGGTGGAGACGGCCCGGGCCGCCAAGGAGGAGAGCGGCGTCACCTTCGTCCACTTCAACTCCGGCGACCAGGCGGGCGGGGGCCTCCGCACCGTGGAACCCTACGTGAGGGCGGTGAAGGACCGGGTGGGCGCCCTGGTGGGGGTCCAGGTCCTCCCCGAGAGGGACCTCTCCCTCTACGACCGTCTCCTCGACGCGGGGGTGGACCACTTCTCCTTCTGCTACGAGTTTCAGGACCCCGAGTGGTTCGCCCGGATCTGCCCCGGGAAGGCCGCCCAGGTGGGCCAGGAGGCCTTCTTTCGGGCCATGGAGTACACGGCGCGGAAGATGGGGAAGGGCCGGAACTCGGGGGAGATCATCGCCGGCATCGAGCCCTTGGAGAAGACCCTCGAGGCCATTGACTTCATCACCGACCTGGGGTGCTTTCCGACGGTGTGCATCTTTAGGCCCCTCAAGGGGACGGCCATGGAGAACGAACCCTCGCCCCGCTTCGAAGAGATGGTGGTCGTCATGCGGCGGGTCTTCGAGGCGTGCATGGAAAAGGGGATTCCCGTGGGCCTGGCCCCCAACATCGAGGTGAGCCTCATCGTCAACCCCGACGACGCCCGGGACCTGGTGGCGCCGAGCCTCCGCAAGAGCCTCTACCTGGCCCGGCTGAAGGTGATGAAGGCGCTGGCCCGGCCGTACTTCGCCCGGCGCATGCGCCCGCGGGCCCCGGAGTCCTCCTGAGGGAGGGAGCGTGCGCTGGACCGAAGGGACCGCCCGAACCCTCTTCGCCGCCTGCCTGGTCCTTACGGCGGTGCTCGCCGCCGCCGCCGGCGCCCGCGTTCTCGAAGCCCGGGGAATCTGGAAGGCCCCCGGCCTTCCGGAGCCGTGGGGCGGGATCGTCCTGTGGGTCCTCATCGCCGTGAGCCTTCTCTTCGGAATGGACCGCGGCATTCCCCGGGAATCGCCCTGGGAGCGTCGCCTCCACGGGGCGAGGAAGGTGCTCCTCCTGGCCGCCCTGGCGCTGGTGGTGGTCCTCGCGGGCCTTGGGGGCCGCTGAGGAAAAAGAGGCACGGAAGATGGGAAGGAGAAGGCCATGAAAGCGGTGGTGGTTCCGCGGTACGGCGATCCCTCCGTTCTGGAGGTTCGGGATCTTCCCGAGCCCGTTCCCGGTCCCGGCCAGCTCCGGGTGCAGGTGCGGGCGGTGGGGGTCAACTTCGCCGACATCCTCGCCCGGCTCGGGATCTACAAGGCGGCGCCCCGGCCTCCCTTCGTGCCCGGGCTGGAGGTGGCGGGGATCGTGGAGCAGGCGGGAGAGAAGGCCGGACGCCTGAAGGCGGGAGACCGCGTCATGGCCTTCTGCCCCTTCGGCGGCTACGCGGAGAAGGCGGTCGTGCCCGAGGACTTCGTCTTTCCCATTCCCGACGACATGAGCTTCCCCGAAGCGGCGGCCTTCCCGGTCCAGTACCTCACCGCTTGGTACGCCCTCCACGAGGCGGCCCGCGTGCGGAAGGGGGAAACGGTCCTGGTCCACGCCGCGGCGGGGGGCGTGGGCATCGCCGCCCTCCAGCTCCTGCGCCCCTTAGGGGCCCGGGTCTTCGCCACCGTGGGGAGCGCGCAGAAGGCCGCCGTGGTGAAGGAGGAGAACGCCGACGCCGTGCCCATCCTGTACACCGAGGAAGACTTCGCCGAGAGGATCCGCCGGGAGACGGGACACGGCGTGGACGTGGTCCTCGACTCCATCGGCGGGGAGGTCTTCCGGAAGTCCTGGAACCTCCTGAACCCCTTCGGACGCCACATCCTCTTCGGCGCCGCCGCCGCCGTGAAGCCCGGCGCCATCGCCCGGCTGGGCGCCCTCTGGCGCCTCCGCGCCATGCTGTTCGTCTCGCCCCTGGTCATGCTCGACCGGAACCGCACCCTCGCCGCCTTCAACCTGTACTACATGGCCTCCCAGGGGGACCTCCTCCGGGAAGCCGCGGCGCGGATGATGGAGATGCGGTCCCGGGGACTCCTGAAGCCCCGGGTGGGACTGGCCCTGCCCCTGGAGAAGGCCGTCGAGGCCCAGCGGCGCATGCAGGAACGGAGGACCGTCGGCAAGGTGGTCCTGACGGTTGGCTGAGGCCCCGATCCTTACCGGCCTCAGGTCGGCCTCTGGATGAGGTTCTGCTGCCTCTCCGAGATCCCCGCTTGCCCCATGGCCAGAAAGCTCACCACCGTGGCGATCATGGCCTGGATGAGGACCCACGGGTTGCCCGTGGTCTCCGCCACAAAGGCTACGGCCGCCAGCGGCGTCCTGTAGCCGGCGCCCACGAAGGCCGCCAGCCCGATGAGGGGGAAGAGGGGCCCGGGCACGCCCGGCACCCCGAGGCTGAAGAGCGAACCCAGAATCACTCCCAGCACAGCCTGGGGGAAGAAGAGCCCGCCGACGCCTCCTCCGGCCACCGTGAAGGAGGTGGCGAGCAGTTTGGCCCCGAAGAGGAGGAGGAGGAAGAGGGCGGGCTCCTGCACGGCGAGGGTGTGGCGGATGAGCATGTACCCGGGGCCGTAGATGTAGGGCTCGCCAAAAGCCGCGAACACAAGCGTCCCCAGAGCACCCACCGCCAAGCCGCCGAGGAGGGGGCGCACGACTCCGGGCAACGGCTGAAAGGCGTGTTTGAGCAGGTGCGTGAGCCAGACGAAGAGACGCGCTCCGATCCCGCAGCAGAGGCCCAACAGCGCGGCGTAGAAGATATCCCGAACTCCGAACCGCCCGAAACCGCTCTGGCCGAAGAGCGGCTCGCCGCCGACGAGCGTCACGAACGTGACGTAGCTGGAGGAGGAGGCGATCAGTCCCGGAACGAGGGCCCTCGCGGCCATGCTGTCCTTGTAGGGAGACTCCATGGCGAAGACCAGGCCCGTGAGAGGAGCCTTGAAGATGGCCGCCATGCCCGCCGCGGCTCCGGCCACCAGGAGCATCTTGCGGTCTTCCCGCCCGAAGTAGCGCCCCAGCCAGTTCTGGAAAGAATCGCCGAGGGTGGCCCCCGTATAGATGGCCGGGCCCTCCAGCCCCATGCTTCCGCCGCTGGCGATGGTGAGGAAGCTGGCCACCAGCTTTCCCGGAAGGTTTCCCAAACGCATGCGGCGCCTCTTGTCGTGGAAGACGAGGATGTAGTCTTCCGTGAGCTGCCCCTCCCGGCTGGGCACCAGGTACCGCGTGGCGAGCCAGGCGCACAAGAGGCCGGCGGCGGGGAGGAGCGCGTAGGCGAGGCTCGAACGAAGACGGTAAAGGTACCAGACCACCTGGTCCCGGAGAAGAAAATCGAGGGCGGCCACGAGAACACCCGTCATCACGCCGATCACGAAGGAGGAGAGGATCCAGCGTGCGATGAGGGCCTCCCTTGCCCTCAGGGTGTGCAGGGTATGGAGCGGGGAGCCGAAGAGTGAAACGAGGCGCATTTTGAGGCGGGTAAACAAGGATGTGGCCCTCCTCCTCAGGGTAAACGACCCGCGCCGGTCCTCTTGCTGAGACGCTCAGGCCAGCAGGCTGCGCAGGAGCCCGCCGTCCACGGGAAGGGCCACGCCGGTGATGTAGGAGGCCTTCTCCGAGCAGAGGAAGGCCACCGCGGCGGCGATCTCCGCCGGCTCGCCCAGGCGCCTCGCCGGAATGGAGGCGGCCCAGGCGGCCCACACCGCATCGGGAGAGGTCCCTTCGCGGGCGGCCGTGGCCTCGGCCAGCTCCGTAAGGCGCTCCGTCGCCGTGTACCCCGGGCAGACGCTGTTCACCGTGACGCCGTCGGAGGCGCTTTCCTGGGCCAGCGTCTTGAGGAGTCCCGTCAGGGCGGGACGGTAGGCGTTGGAGAGGAGGAGGCCGGGAATGGGCTCCCAGACGGAGACGGAGGTGATGGCCACCACGCGGCCCCACCGGCGCTCCCGCATCCCGGGAAGAAGGCCCCGGATCAGCCGGACCGCCGAGAGGAAGGTGAGCTCCCAGCCCTTTCGCAGGGCCTCCTCGGTGAGGAGCGAGGAGGCCTCCCCCGAAGGAGGCCCGCCGGCGTTGGTGACCAGGACGTCGCACCGGCCGTAGCCCTCGTGCAGGTCTTTGAGCAGGGCCGAAATGGCTCCGTTGTCCGTGAGGTCCGCCGCCCGGAAGAGGGCCTTCACCCCGAAGCGGCGCCGGAGGTCGCCCGAAAGCTCCGCCAGAAGCTCCTCCCGCCGGGCGGTGAGAAAGAGGTCGCACCCCTCGCTCGCGAGGGCTTCGGCCACCGCCCGGCCCATCCCCGCCGACGCTCCCGCCACCAGAGCCACCTTTCCCTTCAGTCCCAGGTCCATGGGCGCCTCCCCCGGAAAGGGTACACCACGGCCGGGAAGACCGGAAAACGGAAGGAGGCCAAGGACCCAAATTCCGCGATGGATAGGTCTTGCCTTTGGTAGTGTAGATGCTTCACGAGGGAAAAGCTTTTTCTCCTGAACGGGGAGGGGCTTCTCCCCCGCGTTCCTCTGGCCAAGCCAGTCGGAACGCTCGATTGGCCCTTCGGCGTCCCTCCCCGCTCCACGGGCCAAGCCCAGGGAGCCTCACCCCACCCCTCACGCCTTCTTCGCCTTCGGCTCGAATGCCCCCCATCCCTTGGCAGGGGATGGGGTTGTTCTTGGAATCTGCAAGGTTATCAAGGACTTGCAGCGCCTGTTCGGTTCCCATCAGGGGATTGGAGAAGGAGAAGGCGAGGTGAAAAAAGGGGGCGAGGGGAAGGTGAGGAAAACCAAAAGCCTGAACAAGAAGATCGGGGAGGTCGGGGAGGAAGTCCCCAGAAGGAAGTGGAAAAACGGGCCAGGGGAGGCGTTTTTTTCCTGCTCTCTCCAACCTACCATCACGTTCCCAGGACTTCCGGAGGACTTCTTGGTCTTCGAGGGAGGCCGGGTTTAGAATCTTGGCATCCAAGACGAGGCTGGGGGACTTCCTCCGGTCCAGTGGGCAATGGGCACGTGGAAGGTGTTGGGCGGCGGCGTAACCCGAATGGCAAAAAGGTTTTCAATAGGGCGGCCGTCTCCTTTCTTCGGGAGATTCCGCATGGTTCATGCCTCTTGGGCGAGAAGCGTTCTGGCCGCTGGGCTTTTGTTGGTTCTTCCGCGGATTGCGGCGGCGGAGGAGACTTGGCTGAAACAACTGCAAACGGCCTCCGGCCTCTATAACGAAGCACTCCTCATCCACGATGCCGCTCCCGCGCCCGACGGCTGGTACTTAGCCGTTGCGAGCGACGCTTATAGCGTACCGCCGGAGGAAACCTTCCAGGCGATTGTCAAAGTAGACCTCCACGGCAACCTTCAATGGACCCTGGAAAACACGGGGAAGATGGAAATCCGTCAGGGTGTCTTTCCCCTGGCTGGAGGAAACCTTCTGTATCCCTTCTATGCCTCCCCCGTAAGCGCAACCTTCTGGGAGATCTCCCCACGGGGCGAGGTGACTTCGCGGGGAGGATTGACCTTTGACCCGAGGATCGTAGCGCAACGTCCCTCCGGTTCCGTGGTTCTGGTCTCCGCGGCGCAGGTCCTTCAGCGCTCCCGGGATCTGAGCCGAGGAGACATGGAACACCTTCCTCTATCCCGAAGGATGGGACCCCTCAGCCGGGGGGTGGTCACCTATCGTTGACGCGGTGGCGGAGGGCCCGGGGGGAAGCCTCGTGGTGGTGGGGCGGTACCCCCTTCCGCCGGGCGGAGAGACCCAGACCTACCGTCCCTTCGTCGCGGCGCTCGACGGCCACGGCGAACTCCTCTGGTTCAAGGCTTGGGCCCCCTTTCGGCGGGACTATTTTGTCTATTTTGCTTTTATCCAACCCGCCGCCCAAGGCGGTTTCTGGCTGGGGGGAGCGATCCATCAGGATCCCTACCAGGAGTGGAGTATGTCCCCCCTTCTCGTTCGCCTCTCCGAAGAAGGTGAAATCCTGGAGCAGCGAATCTACCACGTGGAGGGAAGCGCCTTTAGCGGCGCCTTTGGGATCTGCGTGCCCCTGGACGACGGCGGTTTTCTCCTCTCGGGAACGGCCAGGGACATCCCCATGGACTGGCCCAGCGCCCTGCTGGTTCGCATGGATGCGCGAGGAGCGGTCCAATGGGCCCGGATCGTGGATGACTTCAAGGTTCCGCCCCCGTATCCTTTCGGTAGTGCCCAGGCATTCAAAGCAGACGGCGGATTTTTCCTGGCTACGCCGAGCAGCGGGTTTCTTCGCGTCGGCGGAGACGGCCGGCTGGAAGGGGACTGCGACGAGCTCTGGATTCCGGCTCGGTTGACGGCCGAGGAAAAGGATTGGCTGGTCGCCGCGCCGGAGAGGATCCTGGCCCGCCATGACCTGCTTGTGGCCCCGTGCAGCGATCCGCCTTCAGGAAATTTGGTTTTCAAGGAGCCGGTCGAGGTCCTCTCCCGTTGCGGGGACCTTTTCCCGGGGATCCTGAAGGTGGCCAAGGGAAGCGATCCCTTCCGGCTGAAGGTCCAGGGCTGGAACTTCATGGCCGGATCGAAGGTGCTGGTCAACGGGACGGAAGCGCCGAAGACCACCTTCAAACGCCAGGACCGACACGGCCTGGCGACGTTGGTGGCCTCGGGACCGGGACTGAAGGCGTTGGTGCCCAAGGGGGAGGCGGTGACGATCACGGTTCTCAACCCCGACGGCTACCGATCGGTGGGGTTCACCTATGTGCGGTAGCGTTCGCACGCGGGAGGAAGCCATGGGCCTCCGGATGAAAAGGGTTGTCTTCGCGGTGTTCTGCATGGTTTCTGCGGCGGCCTTCGCTGAGGGGTGCGGGGAGCGGTGGGAATGGCTGAACCCGAAGCCGCACGGCGACGGCCTCTACGAGGCCGCCTGGGGCGACGGCCTCTTCGTGGTCGTGGGACATTCCGGCCGCATCCAGACCAGCGCCGACGGCTTCACGTGGGCCTATCCCCAACCGGTGACCGGCGAGGCCCTGCTGGGCGTATGCCGGGGGAATGGACGCTGGGTGGCGGTGGGCGAGAATGGCGTCGTCCTCACCAGTTTCGATGGGAGCGCCTGGGAGGCCGCCGCGGCGGGAACCTCCACTCTGTCGGCCGTGGTCTTCACCGGGTCCCGGTTCGTGGCCGCGGGCTGGAACGGCGCGATCCTCACGAGCCCCGACGGCCGCGTTTGGACGGCCCAGCCTTCCGGCACCTATGAGCACCTTTTTGACCTGGCCTTCGGCGATGGACGGCTCGTCGCCGTGGGGGAGGGGGGGACGATCGTGACCAGCGCCGACGACGCGACCTGGCGCCCGCAGGTCCTTGGGGGAGCGGGCCACCTGGTGGCGTGCGCTTACGGCGGAGGGTTCTTCCTCGCCGCTTCCAGCGATGGCCACCTGTACCGAAGCGCCGGCGGCGAGAACTGGGAGGATCTGGGACAGCCGCTGGACGGGCGGCTTGTGGCCGGCCTCTATTGGGATGGTTCCCGGTTCCTCGCTTTTGGCTTGGATCTGATCGCCGAGAGCGCCGACGGGAGCCAGTGGACGACCCGGGAAGGACCGGCCCGGGTCCATCTCTACGCCCTCGCCGGGAACGGAGCGGAGTACGTGGCGGCGGGGGAAGCGGGATCGCTTTTCGTGAGCTCCGACGCCCTCGTCTGGACGGACCTGGCACCCGCCGAGAGGGGCGAACTGTATGGGATCGCCCACGGCGATCCGGGCTTCGTGGCCGTGGGCAATGGCCTCATCCTGATGAGCCCCGACGGGAGCCAGTGGGAAAAGGTCTGCTGCGACAACGGCTTCTTCATCCAGGACGTGGCCTACGGCCATGGCCGCTTCGTGGCGGTGGCCGACGGGGGGACCGCGCTGACCAGCACCGACGGGCGATCGTGGCGGAAGCACCGCGCCCACGAAGGCTCCGCCTTTCTGAACGGCGTGGCTTACGGCCATGGCCGCTTCGTGGCGGTGGGCGACGGCGGCCTCATCCTCACGAGCCGCGACGGCGTTCACTGGGCCCGGCGCCGGACGGCCCGGCACCCACACGGTTTGACCAAGGTGGTGTGGAGCGGGTCGCGGTTCGTCGCCGTGGGATACGGGGGAATCATCCTCACCAGCGCCGACGGGATCACCTGGCGGTCCCGCGATGCCGGCGTCTCGGTGGATCTTCAGGATGTCTGCTATGGGCCGCTGGGCTTCCTCGCGGTGGGCGAGAACCGGATTCTTTCCAGCCCCGACGGCCGGTTCTGGACGGTTGAGACCATTCCAGGTTCGGAGGAATGCGGCCACGATTTCAAGACGGTGGCCCAGGGAAACGCCAAGGCCCTGGTCTTCGGGTGCAAAGGTCCGCTCCTCAGCCGCAACGGCAGGAACTGGCTCCCGGTGGGCGGGCCCGTGGCTCTGGCCCCCTGGGCCCTCCTCTTTGAGGGGGACGCCTTCTATACGGCCGGCCGCGGCGGCGCCATCCTGCGTTCCGCCTGCCCCGCCGGGCCGTGAGGAAAAGCAAAAGAGGACGTGGCGGCCGCATCGCGGCGGCCGTCCCTCCTCTTACCCCCGCCGCTCTTCCTCGCGTGACGCGGCCCTGTCGAACTCCGCTTCGAGGCGTTCGGCCTCGAAGGTGGCGAGGAGCGGCTCCAGAAGGAGGTCCATGTCGCCGTCGAGGATGTCGGAGAGGCGGTGGAGGGTCAGGTTGATCCGGTGGTCGGTGATGCGGTTCTGGGGGAAGTTGTAGGTGCGGATCTTCTCGGAGCGGTCGCCGGAGCGGACCATGGACTTGCGGGTGGCGCTGAGTTCGGCCAGCCGCTTCTCCTCCTCCAGCTTGAGGAGCCGGGAGCGGAGGATCTTGAGGGCCTTGGCCTTGTTCTTGATCTGGCTCTTCTCGTCCTGGCAGGAGACCACCAGGCCCGTGGGCAGGTGCGTGATCCGGATGGCGCTGTAGGTGGTGTTCACGCTCTGGCCGCCGGGGCCCGAGGAGCAGAAGCGGTCAATGCGGAGGTCCTTCTCGTCGATCTCCACGTCGATCTCCTCCGCCTCGGGAAGGACCGCCACGGTGACGGCGCTGGTGTGGATCCGTCCCTGGGCCTCGGTGGCGGGGACCCGCTGGACGCGGTGGACGCCGGCCTCGTACTTCAGGCGGGAGTAGACCTTCTCGCCCGAGAGGGAGCAGATGATCTCCTTGAAGCCCCCCAGGTCCGTGGGACTCTCGTCCAGGACCTCCATCTTCCAGCCGCGGCGCTCGGCGTAGCGGGCGTACATCCGGAAGAGGTCACCGCCGAAGAGGGCCGCCTCCTCGCCGCCGGTTCCGGCCCGGATCTCCAGGATGGCGTTCTTGGCGTCGTGGGGATCGCTGGGCAGGAGGCAGAGCTTCAGCTTGCGCTCCAGCTCCTTGAGGCGGGGCTCCAGCAGGGCCATCTCCTCCCGTCCCAGGGCCGCCATTTCGGGGTCGTCGCCCCGGGCCAGCTCCCGGGCCCCTTCGTAGTCCGCCGCCGCCTTGCGGTAGAGGGTGTAGGTCTCGACCGTCTCCCCCAGGTCGGCGTAGGCCTTGGAGAGTTCGCGGTAGCGGGCGGGATCCTGGGCGACGCCCGGTTCGGCCAGCTGTTCCGCCAGGCGGTTCCGGCGTTCGACGAGGGAGTCCAGGCGGGCGAGGATGGATCCGTCCACGGGCGCTTCCTCAGGCGGCGGCCGGTTCGGCGGCCACGTCCCGGGCCTCCTCCAGCGCCTTCAGGGCCACCTCCAGCATGGCGTCGTCCGGTTCCCGCGTGGTGAGGAGCTGGAAGGCCAGGCCGGGCCAGAGGAGGGGCTTGACCCAGGGGCTTCGGGGGAACTTGGCCGTGAAGCGGATCAGTTCGTAGGAGATCCCGGCGATGAGGGGCAGGAAGAGGAGGCGGACCGCCGCCTTCACCCAGAAGGGGGCGCCGTGGGGCACCAGGGCGAAGACGAGGATGGAGACCACCATGACAAAGAGGAGGAAGGAGGTGCCGCACCGGGGGTGAAGGCGGGGGTGGCGCCGGGCGTTCTCGACGGTCAGGGCCTCCTTGGCCTCCCAGGTGAAGACGACCTTGTGTTCGGCGCCGTGGTAGGCGAAGACCCTCCGGATGTCCCGGGCTAGGGAGATGGCCAGGATGTACAGTAGGAAGACGGCCACCCGAAGGGCGCCGTCCACCAGGTTGAAGCCCAGGGAGGTCTGGGCCAGGCCCCAGTGGCGGGAGATCAGTTCCGTGGCGAAGAGGGGCAGGTAAAAGAAGAGTAGGATCCCCGCGGCCAGAGAAAGGACCACCGTCAGGACCAGGGAGAAGGTGGAAGCAGAACCGGCCTGGCCCTCCTCTTCCTCCTCGGCCATGGCCACCTCCGCCGAGTAGTTGAGGGCGGAGATGCCCAGCAGGAGGGCCCGGAAGAGGATGACCGAGCCTCGAACCAGCGGGAGGTTGCCCAGGCGCCCCCGGGCGGTCTCGGGCAGGCGGTCCTTCTTGACGCGGACCCCCCCCTTGGGGTCGCGGACGGCCACCGCGTAGCTCTCCGGCAGGCGCATGAGGACCCCTTCGATGACCGCCTGGCCGCCGACGAGGACGCTCTTCTCCGCCAGAAGCGCCAGAACGCTTCCCAGGCGGCCCCGAAGGGCCCCCGGCCGGGAAGGAACCATGGCGGGCGCCTACTCCGCCTTGGTCTTGTACTTCTTGTTGAACTTCTCGATGCGGCCGGCGGTGTCGATGTACTTCTGCTTGCCCGTGAAGAAGGGGTGGCAGTTGGAGCAGATCTCCACCTTGAGGTCCTTCTTGGTGGAGCGGGTCTTGAAGGTGTTCCCGCAGGCGCAGGTCACCGTGACTTCGTAGTAGGGGGGGTGAATGCCGGTCTTCATGAGGCGAAACCTCCTAACAAAAGAGCATTTTAGCCCAAGACCGCTCTCCTGGCAAGGCCCCGGGGGGAATGGAAAGTAAAACGTGAAAAGTGAAAAGTAATAAGTGAAAAGAAAGAAACCTCCCCGATCTCCCTGTTGAAATGAAAAAGATGGAACATTCTGGACGGGCACGGGGTTTTCCCGGCTCTTCGCCTTTCCTTCGTTTCTGCGCTACCCTTCCCGGAGGACGGCGGAAGGAGACCTTCGCGGCGATGTACACCGATCTGCACGGCCACTACCTGCCCGGCGTGGACGACGGCGCCGGGGACCTCGCCGAATCTCGGGAAATGCTGGATCAGGCCCGGGGCGAGCGGGCCTCGGTCCTCTGCGTCACCCCCCACATCTGGCCCGACCGCTTCCCCAACCCTCCCGCGGAGCTCCGGGCCCGCTTCGAGGAGTGGAAGGGGGAGGCGGAAGCCCGCGGTTTCCAGGTCCACCTGGGAAGCGAGGTCTACTTCCGGCCGGACCTCCCGGAGGCCTGGGTCCGGGGGGAACTGCTCCCGCTGGGGGAGAGGAGTCGCTACCTCCTGGTGGAGCTTCCCCTTCTGCTCTGCCCGCCGGGTGTGGCCGAGACCTTCTACCGTCTCCGCCTGGAGGGGGTCGAACCCCTCCTGGCCCACCCCGAACGGTACCCCTGGGCCTCCCGGGACCTCCGCCGCCTCGAGGAACTGGCGGAAGCGGGGGTTCCCTTCCAGGTCACGGCGGCGGGCCTCCTGGGGCACTTCGGGGCCACCATCCAGAAGACCGCCTGGACGCTTCTCGAACGGGGCTGGGTCCACGTGGTGGCCTCCGACGCCCATTCCCCCACGGGGCGGCGCCCCCTCCTGCGGGAGGCGGTACGCGCCGTTTCCCTGAAGTGGGGAACGGAGGCGGCCCACCTCCTCTTCGTGAAGAACCCCCGGGCGGTCCTGGAGGGCCGCGCCCCCCAGGCGCCGCCGGTGAAGCCCGTCCGGCGGGGTTTCGGGAGGTGACGTGACCTTGAGGGACCGGGTCCTCGCCTACCTGGAGGAGCAGCCGGGGCGCTTTTCCACCCTGAGCCGGATGGCCTCGGAACTGGGCTTCTCCGGGCGGAAACGCTTTGCCCTCCTGGGGGTCCTCCGGTCGCTGGCCTCGCAGGGCTTCGTGGAGATGAACCGGAAGGGGGTCCGGCTGTCGGCCGGCGGCGGCGCCGTGGCGGGAACCTTCCACGCCGCGCGGGGGGGCTTCGGCTTCCTGACGCCGGAGGAAGGGGGGGAGGACCTCTTCGTCCCGCCGGGGAAGACCGGCGGCGCCCTGGAGGGGGACCGGGTGACGGCCTTCCGGGTGCCCTCCCGGGGCGGAAGCCGGATGGAGGCCCACGTCCACCGCGTCCTCGCCCGCTCCCGCCGGCCGGTGCTGGGGATCGTCCAGGGGGGAGTCCTCCTGCCCCTCGGCGGCTCCCTGCCGCCCCTCGCCCTCGCCCGCTCCCGTTCCTTGGAAGGGCGGGTGGTATCGGTGATTCCCGGCCTCGACGCGGAGATTCCCACCGCCGAGGGCCCCGTCCTCGTGGGGGACCCCGACGACCCCGAAACCCCCGTGCGGGCGGCCGTCTTGAGGTACGGCCTCGAGCGGACGTTCACGGAGGAGGCGGAGCGGGAGGCCGAGGAGGCGGCCCGGCTGGCACCCCGGGGCCTGACGGGGAGGAGGGACCTGAGGGACCTGCCCGCCGTCACCATCGACCCCGAGGACGCCAGGGACCACGACGACGCGGTGAGCGTCCTTAGGGAAGGGGAGGGCTTCCGCCTCTTCGTCCACATCGCCGACGTCGCCTTCTTCGTCCGCCCGGGCACGGCCCTGGACGCCGAGGCCCGGAGGCGGGGCAACAGCGTCTACCTGCCGAGGACGGTCTTCCCCATGCTTCCCCACGCCCTCTCCTCCGGCGCCTGCTCCCTCCGGGAGGGGGAGGACCGGTTGGCGGTGACGGTGGAGATGGAGGTGGCTCCCGGCGGAAGGGTACGGTCTTCCCGCTTCTACCGGAGCCTCATCCGCTCCCGGCGGCGACTCACCTACGAGGAGGCCCAGGGGTGCCTGGAGGGGAGCGGGAGCCTGGGGGAGGAGGTGGACCGCCTGCTGGGGGACGCCCTGGCCTGCTCCCGGGCCCTTTTCGAGCGGCGCCTCGCCCTGGGCACCCTGGACCTGGACCTGCCGGAGGCCCTCGTGCGCTTCGGACTTTCGGGGCGGGTGGAGGAGGTCCTTCCGTCGGTCCGCCTCCAGAGCCACCGCATCGTGGAGGAGGCCATGCTGGCCGCCAACGTGGCCGTGGCCCGGGAGGTCGCCCGGCGGAAGACCCCGGCCCTCTTCCGGGTCCACGACCCGCCCGACCCGGAGAAGCTGGAGGCCTTGAGGCCCCTCCTCAACGCCCTGGGCCTGGGAAGCGCCGCCCGGGGAGACCTTTCGGACCCCTTCGTCCTCCAGGAGCTCCTCCGCCGCTGCGAGGGCCACCGGGCGGCCAAGCTGGTCTCCTACCTCCTCCTTCGGGCCATGGCCCAGGCCCGGTACGCCGCCGCACCTCGGCTCCACTACGGCCTGGGCTTTCCCTGCTACGCCCACTTCACCTCTCCCATCCGCCGGTACCCCGACCTCACCGTCCACCGGGCCCTCCTCGAAGGGGGGGCGGGTGGAGGAGAAGGGCTGGACGCCCTGGCGGACCACTGCTCCCAGACCGAGCGCACCGCCGACCAGGCCGAACGGGAGGTGGTGGCGTGGTACCAGGTCTCCTTCCTCGCCCAGCGGCTGGGGGAGACCTTCGACGCCGTCATCCTGGGCTTCAACCGGGGAGGGGTGCGGGTGGAGCTCACCGACCACCTCATCGAGGGCTACTGCCCCTTCGCCCTTCTGGAGGGGGAAGGCTTCACGGTGGACCGGGACCGCCTCTCCGCCAGGTCCCGCGGGGGCTTTACCCTGAAGGTGGGGGACGCCGTCTCGGCCCGGCTCGTGAGGGTGGACCGCCTCCTCGGCGAGGCCCACTTCACCTTGGAGGATCTCCCCCGGCCCCGTTCGGGGAAAGGGCGCCGCCGTGGTGTACACTAGGAGGCCAAGACAAGGCACCAACGCACGGCAACGGAAGGAGCGGCGATGCGGATCAAGCGACTGAAGATCGACACCTACCGGGAGTACATCCTCTACCTCCGGCGGGACAGCGAGCTGTGCCGGGCCCAGGGCTTCGGCGCCCTCTCCAAGGTGGAGGTCATGGCCAACGGCCGGAGCATCGTGGGGGTTCTGGACGTGGTGGAGGAGCCCTTCCTGAAGCCCGACGAGATCGGCCTCTGCGAGTACGCCTTCCAGAAGCTGGGACTCCCCGAAGGCACCGTCGTGAAGGTTCGCCACCCCGACCCCGTCCGGTCGGTGGAGCTGATCCGGAAGAAGATCCGGGGAGAGGTGCTGGGCCGGGACGACTACCGGTACATCGTGAAGGACATCGTCTCCAACCGGTACTCCAAGGTCGAACTCACGGCCTTCGTCGTCTCCACCGCCCAGGGGGCCATGGACCGGGACGAGATTGCCTACCTGGCCGAGGCCATGGTGGAGACGGGGGAGCGCCTCGCCTGGGACCAGCCCATGGTGGTGGACAAACACTGCATCGGCGGCGTGCCGGGCAACCGGACCACCATGGTGGTGGTGCCCATTGTGGCGGCCTACGGCCTGACCATTCCCAAGACCTCCTCCCGGGCCATCACCTCTCCCGCCGGAACGGCCGACACCATGGAGGCCCTGGCCCAGGTCAACCTGGACCTCGGGCGCCTGAAGGAGATCGTTGAGCAAGAGCGGGGGTGCCTGGCCTGGGGCGGCTCCTTCGCCCTCTCTCCCGCCGACGACATCATCATCAGCGTCGAGCGGCCCCTCAACATGGACGCGCCGGGCCAGATGATCGCCTCCATCCTCTCCAAGAAGAAGGCCGCGGGCTCCACCCACGTCCTTCTGGACATTCCCGTGGGGCCCACCGCCAAGGTCACCTCGTACGCCCACGCGGTGCAGCTCCGGAAACTCTTCGAGTACGTGGGGGACCGCATGGGTCTCCACGTGGAGGTTCTCCTCACCGACGGCTCCCAGCCCATCGGGCGCGGGGTGGGGCCGGCGCTGGAGGCCCGGGACGTGATGCAGGTCCTCTCGGGAGACCCCCAGGCGCCGGCGGACTTTCTGGAAAAGAGCCTGGAACTGGCCGGGAGGGTCATCGAGTTCGACCCCGACGTCCGGGGAGGGCAGGGGCGGGCCATCGCCGAGGAGATCCTCCGAAGCGGCCGGGCCCTCGACAAGATGAAGCGGATCATCGCCGCCCAGGGGGCGAGGGAGCCCGCCCGACCGGGGAATCTCACGATGGAGGGCCGCTCGCCCAAGGCGGGCCGGGTCACGGCCATCGCCAACCACATCGTGGCCAAGTGCGCCAAGCTGGCGGGGGCCCCGGTGGACCTGGGGGCGGGCCTGGACCTCCTCAAGAAGATGGGGGACGACGTGAAGGAGGGGGAGCCCCTCTTCCGGATCCACGCCGAGCAGGAGGCCGACCTGGGCTTCGCCTGGGAGTACTGGCAGAGGCACCCGGAGATGATCGCCGTGGAATGAGGAGGCGGCCGTGGGGCACGTGGAGCGGACGGCGGAGGAGATCCGGGCCCTCCGGATCCAGGGGGCCAACGCCATCGCCAAGGCGGCCCTGAGGGCCCTGGCGGAGGACCTGGCGGCCTCCCCCGGAGCCGATGGGGAGGCCCTGGCCGCCCGCCTCCGGGAGGCCCGGCCCAACGAGCCCATGCTGCGGAACCTCCTGGCCGCCTTTCTGGAAGGGGTCGGGGTCCAGCCCCGGGGGGCGGACGTCCGGGCGCTGGCGGAGCGGCTCCTCGACAAGGTGCGGAGGGACGAGGAGGCCCTGGCGGCGGCGGGGGCGGACCTGGTCCAGGACGGGATGACCGTCTTCACCCACTGCCATTCCTCTTCCGCCGTCTCCATCCTCAAGGAAGCCCACCGGAGGGGCCGGCGCTTCCGCGTCCTCAACACCGAGACCCGGCCCCGGTTTCAGGGCAGGATCACCGCGTCGGAGCTGAGCCGGGAGGGGATCGAGGTCACCCACATGGTGGACTCGGCGGCCAAATACGCCCTGGACGGCGCCGACCTGTTCCTCTTCGGGGCCGACGCCATCCTGCCGTCGGGGTACCTCATCAACAAGGTGGGGACCGGCATCTTCTGCGTGGTGGCCTCCCGGTACGACGTCCCCACCTACTGCGCCACGCTGACCCTCAAGGTGGTCCGGGACCGGGTGGACGAACGGGTGGAGGAGCGGTCCCCCGAGGAGGTGTGGCCGGAAGCGCCCCCCGGGGTGAAGGTCTTCAATCCGGCCTTCGACAAGGTACACTTGAAGTACGTCACGGCCTTCGTCACCGAGCGGGGTCTGGTCAAGGATATCCTGGCGGCCTCCTGGGACCCCCGCGAGGCCTTTCGGAGCTGAGGAGGAACCATGGGATCGCTACCGTACCTCGCGCTGGGAGAGAGCCCCCGAACCGACGACGTGGTCTGCCTCTTCGACGTCATCCCCGCCGAAGGAGACTCCCTGGAGAAGGCGGCCAACGCGCTGGCCGCCGAGTCCTCCATCGGCACCTGGACGGAGGTGGGAACCCTCTCCCCCGCCCTCCGGGAGCGCCTGAGGGCCCGGGTCCTCTCCATCGAGGGCCCGCGGGTGACCGTCGCCTACGGCGCCGACCTCTTCGAGCCGGGGAACATGGCGCAGATCTATTCCTCCGTGGCGGGGAACGTCTTCGGCATGAAGGACGTGAAGCGCCTCCGCCTGGTCTCGGTGTCCTTTCCGGAGGCGCTGGTCCGCTCCTTCCCCGGGCCGGCCCTCGGCATTGACGGTATCCGGGAGGCGCTGGGCATCTTCGACCGGCCCCTGGTGGGAACCATCGTCAAGCCGAAGATCGGCCTTTCTCCCGAAGAACAGGCCCGGGTCGTCTACGAGGCCATGGTGGCGGGGTGCGACGTGGTCAAGGACGACGAGAACCTGACCTCCCAGGCCTTCTGCCCCTTCGAGGAGCGCCTCCGGGCCTGCCTGGACGCCGCCCGCCGGGCCGAAGACGCCACCGGCTGCGCCAAGGGGTACATCCCCAACGTGACCGCCTCCACCGAAATCATGCTCCGGCGGGCGGGGCAGGTGGCCCACCTGGGGGGAAAGGTGGCCATGGTGGACCTGGTGACCGCCGGATGGGCCGGGGTCCAGAGCCTTCGAGGCGTGGGCTTCCCGCTGATCCTCCACGGCCACCGGGCCATGCACGCCGCCTTCACCCGGACCAAGGACCACGGCATCGCCATGGCGGTCCTGGCCCGGTCGGCAAGGCTCTGCGGCATTGACCAGCTCCACGTGGGCACCGCCGTGGGGAAGATGGAAGGGGCCCTGGAGGAGGTGAAGGCCTCCGCCCGGGCCCTCACCTCCCGGGAGACCGACCGGGGGGAGGGGGCCGCTCCCCAGGCCTGGGGCGGCGTCGCCCCCGCCATGCCCATCGCCTCCGGGGGCCTCCATCCGGGCCACGTTCCCGACCTCGTGCGCATCTTCGGCAAGGACGTGATCCTCCAGTTCGGCGGAGGCATCCACGGCCACCCCGACGGCACCGCCGCCGGGGCCCGGGCCGTGCGGCAGGCGCTCCAGGCGGCCCTGGCGGGGGTCTCCCTCGAAGAAGCGGCTCCGTCGGCCCCCGAGCTCCAAAGGGCGCTGGAGGTCTGGAAAGGGCGGGCATGAACCTTCTGCTCCTCGTCTCCAAGGACCCGAGCCTCCGGGAAGCGTTGGAAGGGGCCCTTCCCGGGGCCTTTCGCTTCGCGGAGGCCCACAGCCCACAGGCGGTGATCCAGGCCCTCCAGGCGAGTGCCCCGGACCTGTTGGTGGCGGACCTCAACCTCGTGGGGGCCGAGGGAATCCCCTTCCTCGACGCCGTCCGGAAGCGGCGGGATCCCCCCTTCCCCATGGTGCTGGTGGCCCCCACCGCCTCCGATCCGGCGGTGAAGCGAAGGGCGCAGGCCCTGAAGTTCCCGGCCTTTCTGGAGCGGCCGCTGGACGAGGAGGCCCTGCGGGCGGCCCTCGCCCCCTACGCCCCCCGCACCGGCCCGCCCCCCATGACTTTGCTGGAATGCCTGGGGGCGGGCTTCACCGACCCCGCGCCGCGGGAGGTCTCCCTGGAAGGGGAGTACGGGGCCGTCTCGTTCCTCTTCGGGCGGGGGTACCTCTGGAGCCTCCGCCACCCCCTCTTCCCCGAGCGGTACCGGAAGAGCCTCGCCGAGAGCGGCTTCCAGGTTCCCCCCGAAGGGGGGGACCCGTGGCTTGCCCTGGCGGAGGTGGAGGAGCGCCTGGGCCCCAGCCGGGTGCTCCACGCCGTCAAGCAGTCGGTGATCCTTTCCACGCTGGGGGGCTTCCCCCCCCACGGGACGGGGGAGGTCCGGATCACCGAGGCGGTGATTCCCGAGGGACTCCTTCCCGTGGACATCCCGCCCCTCCTGGTGACCCTGGCCGACCACCTTCCCGAGAGCGCCCTCTCGGAGCTGGACAACCCCCGCCTCCGGGTCCGGGTGGGGGATTCCACCATCCCCGAGGACCTCCCCATCCGCCCCCAGCACGGGTACCTCCTCTCCGAGTGCGCCCAGCCCCGGTGCCCCCGGGAACTCCGCCAGGCGGGAATCCTTCCCCCCCGGGAGATCCTCTCCGGCGTCTACCTCCTCTGCCTCCTGGGCCTGATGTCCACGGACCCTGCGGTGGAGCCTCCCTTCCGGCTGGGGGCCCTGAAGGCCGCCCTGGACGAGGAGGAGAACGCCGTCCGCCGCCAGTCCGAGGCGATCCAGGCCCTCCTTCGGGCCCTCCAGATCCCCGGCCAGAGCCCCTACCAGATCTTGGGGGTTCCGCCGGGAGCCCTTCCCCAGGAGGTGGAGCGGGCGGCGGACAGCCTCCTGGAACGCCTCAATCCCGACCGCCTCCACCCCGAGGTGCAGAGGCGCCACCAGCGGGACCTGCTCCTGATCAACGCCAAGATCAACGAGGCCCGCCTCCTGCTCCAGTCGGCCCTTCTGCAGACGCGGCGGGAGGAGCAGGCCGGGGACGACCGCTCGGCGGTCCAGAAGGCCGCCGACGGGGCGAAGAGCGACGAGAGCCGGAAGGCCGAGGCCCGCCGGATGATGGAAATGGCGAGGGAACTCCTGGAACAGGACCAGGCCTACGAGGCCTCCCAGTACCTCAAGGTGGCCCTCTTCCAGGATCCCGACCACGCCCCCTCCCACCACCTGATGGCCCAGGTCTACCTGAAGAACCCTTCCCAGAAGGCCAAGCACATGGCGGAGAAGGAGCTCTTGCGGGCGGCCGAGCTGGACCCCAAGAACCTCGACTACCTCCTGGACGTGGCCGAGTTCTACATGAACCACGGCCTCTTGAACCGGTGCCGGGCCTTCCTGGACAAGGCCCAAGCCATCGAACTGAGAAACCCCAGGGCGCTGGCCATCCGGAAGGCCATCAAGAACCGGTGAGGGGATGGGGCTTAGAAAAAATACTTCAAGCAATGGATGAAATCCGGGGCGGAAAACTTGACTTCCGCTTGTTCCTTTACTAGACTTTAGACGAGAACGGGTCTCGCGTGAGAGGGGAGAGAACGATGAGAATCCGGTCGCGGTACCTCTTGCTCCCCGCGCTCGGCGTGGTTGTCGCGCTCGCCGCGGGGGTCACGATTCCGGCCCAGAAAACCGAACCTGCCGCCACGGCACAGGCGGTGGCCCCCGCCGCCGTTCCGCCGGAGGTCCAGCAGAAGGCCAAGACCTACAAGGGAGCTTCCACCCCGCCCAGGAACCTCAAGCGGGAGGCGGACGGCCACTGGACCCCCTACACGCCCCCGGCGGCCCCGCCGGAGGGGGCGGAGGTCTACACCATCCAGCCGGGGGACACCCTTTCGGGGCTGGCCCAGCAGAAGTTCGGGACCTGGCTCCTCTGGCCCCAGATCTGGGACCTGAACCCGTACATCACCGACGCCCACTGGATCTACCCCGGCGACCCCCTCTTCCTGAAGCGCCCCCAGGTCATCCAGGAGGAGATCCCCCTGGCCGAGGGGGAGCCCCCCTCTCCGGGTGGGGAAGGGCAGGCCTCCGGTGAGCCGGCCCTCCAGCTCGAAGAGGAGGCCCCCCAGCCGCCGGTGAACGAGCACGACGTCTACTGCTCCGGGTACATCGTGGAGACCTTCCGCCGGCCCCACCTGGCCGTCGTTTCGGGTCCCAACCGGAGCATCGAGAGCCTGGCCAAGGGGAACATCGTCTACCTCAACGAGGGCAAGGCCGAAGGCATGGAAAACGGCCAGCGCTTCTTCGTCATCCAGGAAGGCCCCAAGGTGGTCCACCCCAAAACCTCCAAGAAGCTGGGCCGGTTCATCCGCCGGGTGGCCCAGGTGCAGGTGGTGGCCGTCCAGGAACACTCCTCCATCGCCGAAATCGTGCAGTCCTGCGACGCCGTGCACTACGGCGATTCCCTCGTTCCCTACCGCCCCATCCCCATTCCCTGGGACATCCAGCGCTCCGCCTCCCTACCGCTGGAGTTGCCCCCCTCCGATAAGCCCGCCGGCCGGGTGGTGTGGACCGAGGACCGGCTGGAGAGCCTGGCCCAGCATAGCCTGGTCTACGTGGATCTGGGGTCCCGGGAGCGCCTCCTGCCGGGGGACAAGGTGTGGTTCTTCCGCTACCCCGCCTCCCAGGGCACGCTGGTGACCTCCTGGAAGGACCTCTACCGCCAGCAGAGCCTCGACGTCGGTCCGCGGGATGTCTTCCGCCAGCCCAAGCGCTCCAAGGCCCGCCACGAGGAGAAGGAGGAGGCCGCCGCCGGCACGGCGGAGGACGCCGCCGCCCGGGCCCTTCCGGCCGACAGCGGCGACGTGGACTCCATCCGCCTCTTCGTGGCCGAAGGGGTGGTTCTGACCACCGAGCCCGGAACGGCCTGCGTGAAGGTCCTCTCCTCCGCCACCGAGGTGGGCATCGGGGACTGGGTGATCCAGGAGTAGGGCGCCGCCACGAGACGAAAAAGGGGCCGCCGGGTTCGGCGGCCCCTTTTTTTGCCCTCCCGGTCTCAGGAAAGGGCCAGCGCTTCCAGGCCGGGGAGGGAAAGGCCCGCCGCCAGCTCCAGGGAGGCGCCGCCGCCGGTGGAGATGTGGCCGATCCGCGAGGCCACCCCCGCCCGGTTCACGGCCAGCACCGAGTCCCCGCCCCCCACCACCGTCACCGCTCCCGATTCGGCCAGGGCACAAGCCAGCGCCGTGGTGCCGCGGTCGAAGGGGGGTTTTTCGAAGACCCCCAGGGGACCGTTCCAGAAGATGGTGGCGGCGGAGGCGGCCAGACCGCCGTAAAGGTTCGAGGTCTTGGGGCCCACGTCGAAGCCGGCGAGGTCCGGGGGAAGGGCCTCGCCGGAGACGGTCCGGGCCTCCTCGGGACGGTCCAGGGAGGGGGCGGCCGTGTGGTCCCCCGGCAGGAGGAAGCGGACGCCGGCGGCCTCGGCCTCCGCCAGGATCTCCCGGCAGGTCTCCAGGAGATCGGGCTCCAGGCGGCTCTTTCCCACCTCGTACCCGCAGGCCTTGAGGAAGGTGTAAGCCATGGCCCCGCCGACGGCCAGGGTGTCCACCCGCTGGAGGAGTCCCCGCAGGATGGGGACCTTGTCCGAGACCTTGGCCCCGCCCAGGAAGGCCACGTAGGGGCGGGCGGGGTGGGAGAGCCGCTCCTCCAGGACCTCCACCTCCCGCTCCAAAAGGAACCCCACGGCGCGCTCCGGAAAGAGGCGGGGCAGGGCGCAGACGGAGGCGTGGGGGCGGTGGACGGCGCCGAAGGCCTCGGAGACGTACAGGTCCGCCATCTCCCGGAGGGACCGGGCCAGCGCCTCGTCCCCCTTGGTCTCTCCGGCCTCGAAGCGGACGTTCTCGAGGAGGAGGACCTCTCCCGGCTTTAGGGATTGGGCGGCGTTCCGGGCCTGCTCTCCGGCCACGTCGCCGGCGAAGCGGACGGAGGCCCCGGGAAGGAGCTGGGCGAGGCGTTCGGCCACCGGGGCCAGGGACAGGGAAGGAACCCACTGCCCCTTGGGCCTTCCCAGGTGGGAGCAGACCACCACCGAAGCCCCCCGGGCGAGGAGGTGCTCCAGGGTGGGCAGGGCCGCCCGGATGCGGGTGTCGTCGGCGATGGCGCCGCCTTCCAGGGGGACGTTGAAGTCGGCCCGTAGGAAAACCCGCCGCCCTTCCACCTTGACCTCACGGACCGTACGATACCGCGTCATGGTCTCCTCCCTTCCAGGTAGTCGAGAAGGTCCACGAGCCTGCGGATGTACCCGAACTCGTTGTCGTACCAGGTGACGATCCTCAGAAGCCGCCCCGCGGACTGGACCAGCTCGGCGTCCACCACCGAGGAGGCGGGGTGGCCCAGGAAGTCCTGGCTCACCAGCGGTTCCTCCGAAAGGGCGAGGATGCCCCGGAGGTCGCCGCCGGCGGCCTCCCGGAGAAGGTCCAGCGCCTCCTCCCGGAGGACCGGCCGGGCCAGGGAGAGGGTGATCTCCGTCAGGGAGACCGCCGGGGCGGGAACCCGGACGGCCATTCCCCGGGTCTTTCCCCGGAGGGACGGAAGGACCTCCTCCACGGCGAGGGAGGCGCTGGTGGTGGTGGGGATGAGGTTCAACGCCGCCGCCCGGGCGCGGCGCAGGTCCTTCTGGGGGGCGTCCACCAGCGTCTGGCTGACGTTGTAGCAGTGGACGGTGTTGAAGAGGACCGCCTCGGTCTCGTAGCGGCCCGTCAGCACGAAGAGGGGCGGCACCACCGAATGGGTGGTGCAGGACGTGGCGGAGAGGAGCCGGTCCCCGGGGCCGATGAGGCGGTGGTTGACGCCGAAGACCACCTGCCGGTCGGCGTGGGGGCTGGAGGCCGTGAGAAGAACGGGAAGGCCGTGGGCCTCCATCCCCTTCCGGTCCTTGAAGCGTCCCGTGGCCTCCACCACCCACGCCACCCCGTGGTCCTTCCAGGGGATCCGGGCCGGTTCGCACTCCCGGGAGAGGGGCAGGACCTTGCCGCCGGCGTGCAGGAGGCCGCCGGCGAAGCGCGCGGAGAGGCCCGAAAGCCCGTAGTAGGAGTCGTGGTTCAGGAGGTGGGCCACCACCTCCCCCTCGGCCACGTCGTTGCAAAGGGCCACCTCGTGGCGGCCCTCCTTCAGCAGTTCCTTGAGGAGGCCCCGGCCGATTCGGCCGAGGCCGTTGATTCCGATCCGCATGGCAGAGACCTCCCGGGGAGCGCCCCAAGCGGAGGCGCCCCGATCAGCGGACGGTGACCTTCAGCGTGTTCCGGGCCGGCCCGGCGGAGATGCTCAGGGTGGCGGCCCCCCGGGCGAGGCCCCGGGCCACGCCCTCCCCGTCCACCGAGACGATCCCCTCGGGCGTCGCCTGGACCTCCACCGGCACCTTCATGGGACGGCCCTGGTCGGAGATGACGGTGAAGGCCAGCGGAACGGCCTCCCCCAGGGGAATGACCTGGTTCCCCGTTTCCACCTTCACGGCGGCGGGGCTTTCCAGGACCACCTCCGCTTCCTTCTCCACGGCGGTCTTCCCGGAGGAGACGGTGATCTTCACCCGGCCCGTTCCCGCGATCCGCAGGTTTCCCCCGGCGTCCACGACGGCCACCGCAGGATCGGAGGTGGAGAAGGAGAGGGAGGAGAGGTCCACCGGGTCTCCCCGGTCGTTCATCGCACGAAGGGAGAGGGGGTGGAGGGAATCCTTGGGCCCCACGAAGCCGCCCTCCGGCAGGGTCAGGTCGAGAATGGAGACGATCTGCACCCGGACGGGGACGGAGGCGGAGGCCTTTCCCGAGGTCACGGTGACGGTGGCTTCTCCCGAGGAGACGGCGGAGACCTTTCCCTCGCCGTCCACCGTCGCCACCTCCGGGTTGGAGGAGGCGAAGGTGAGCTTGGCCTTCTCCATGGGCCGGTCCTTCTGGTCGAAAACGGTCACGTTGAGGGCCCGGGAACCGCCGGCGTCCCGGAGGACCACCTCGGTGGGCTTGATTTCGATGCGGGCCGGCTTGCTACAGCCGGCAAAGGCGGCCAGGACCACTACCAGAAGCGCGGAACCGATTCTCGGAGCGTTCATGGATCCCTTCCCCCTGCGTGGGCCCGGACCCAGGCCCCTGGGTCCGCGGCACTCTCTCCTGCGCCGAATCTTACGTCCAGGCCCCCTTCCATTTCAAGGGGATAGGTCCAGATTTCCGTCCCTTTGGAGGGGAAAGGCCTTTCCGGGGGCCACTTCTGCTACACTCGTTTCCCGCCCGAGGATCGGGCGCTCCCCCGGGGAGGCTTCCGTGCGCGCCGTGGCCGTCATTCCCGCCCGCTTCGCCTCCAGCCGTTTTCCGGGAAAGCCCCTGGCTCCCATCCTGGGCCGTCCCATGATCCTCTGGGTTCTGGAACGGGCCCAGAGGGTCCGGGGCCTCGCCGAGGTGGTGGTGGCCACCGACGACGCCCAGATCGTCCGCTGCGTGGAGGAAGGCGGCGGGAAGGCCCTCCTAACCTCCCCCGCCTGTCCTTCGGGGACCGACCGGGTGGAGGAGGCCTCGCGGTCGCTCCAGGCCGACGTGGTGGTGAACCTTCAGGGCGACGAGCCGGCCCTCGACCCGGCCTCCGTGGAGCGGCTCCTCTCCCTCATGGAAACCGATCCGGACCTGCCCATGGGGACGCTGGCCACCCCCGCCCTCTCCCTGGAGGAGTACCAGGACCCCAACGTGGTGAAGGTGGTCTTGGGCGAGGGGGGACGGTGCCTCTACTTTTCTCGGAGCCCCGTTCCCCACTTTCGGGAGGGAGCCCCGGAGCTGGAGAAGGTCTTCCGCCACGTGGGGGTCTACGCGTACCGGAGGGACTTCCTGGCCCGCTTCACCTCCTGGCCGGTGGGGGAGCTGGAGAGGGCGGAGAAGCTGGAACAGCTCCGGGCGCTGGAGCGGGGGGTTCCCATCCGGGCGGCGGTGGTCCCGTGGCGGGGCCCCGCCGTGGACACCCCCGCCGACCTCGCCGCGGCCGAGGCTTGGCTCCGGGCGGAGGAAGGACGATGAAGCTCGCCGATCTCGAAGCGTACCTGCAAGAGTACCTGGCCCTCGCCCGCTTCTCCGACGAGGCGGTCAACGGCCTCCAGGTGGAGGGCCGGCCGGAGGTGAAGCGCCTGGCCCTGGCCGTCTCCGCCTGCCGGGAGGTCTTCCTGAAGGCCGCCTCCGCCGGCGCCGACGCCATCCTGGTCCACCACGGCCTCTTCTGGAAGGGAGAAGGCCCGCTCCCCCTCCGGGGCCCCCTGGGGCGGCGGATCCGCATCCTCTTCGAGAAGGACCTGAGCCTCCTGGCCTACCACCTGCCCCTGGACGCCCACCCCGAAGTGGGCAACAACGCCGTGGCGGCGAGGGACCTGGGCCTCGTGGAGCTGGAACCTTTCGCGGTCTACCACGGCACCCCCATCGGTTTCCGGGGGCGCTTTCCGGAGCCGGTGCCGAGGGCCGACTTCGTGGCGCGCCTGGAGACCTACTACGGCCACCGGGCCTTCGTGGAGCCCGCCGGCCCCGATCCCATCTCCACCGTCGCCGTCTGTTCCGGGGGGGCCGCCCGGGAGGCCCGGGACGCGGCGGCGGCGGGCCTGGACGCCTACGTCACCGGCGAGGCGGGGGAGCCGGAGGTCTTCCTCGCCCGGGAAGCGGGCCTCACCTTCGCCGCCCTGGGCCACCACGCCACCGAGCGGGTGGGGGTGCGGGCCCTGGGCCGCCACCTCGCCTCCCTCTTCGGGCTCGATACGGTCTTTCTGGACGTGGACAACCAGGCCTGAGGAACCCTGCCCCGCTTTTCCAGGAGGAGCCTTGCCATGCGAAGCCGTGAGAGCCTTGAGTCCCTGGCCCGGCGGATCCGGGTGGCGCGGGGTCTCGAACCCGCCGACCTCCTCTTCGTCAACGGGAAGGTCCTCTCCACCTTCACCGGCGAGGTCCTGGAGACGGCGGTGGCGGTGGCCGAGGGTCGGGTGGCGGCCCTCCGGGATCCCGGTGCCGGCGCGGCGGAGACGGTGGACCTCGGTGAAGCCTTCCTCTGCCCCGCCTTCACCGACGCCCACATCCACGTGGAGTCCTCCCTCCTCACCCCCGAGGGCTTTGCCGAGGCGGTGGTGCCCCATGGAACGGGGGCCATCGTCAGCGACCCCCACGAGATCGTCAACGTGACGGGGATGGAAGGCCTGGCCTACATGGTCGGGGCCGCCTCTCCCTGCCCCATGGACTTCCTCTTCACCATCCCCTCCTGCGTGCCGGCCACCTCCATGGAGACCGCCGGGGCGGAGCTGGGCCCGGAGGCCCTGGAGGCGGCGCTGGACCGTTTCCCGGAGGCCCCCGCCCTCTCGGAGATGATGAACTTCCCCGGGGTGGTCTTCGCCGACGGGCAGGTCCTTGGAAAGATCGACGCGGCGTTGCGGCGGGGAAAGCCGGTGGACGGCCATTCACCGGGACTCTCGGGGCCGGACCTCGACGCCTACCTGGGGGCGGGCATCGCCACCGACCACGAGTGCCTCACGGCGGAGGAGGCTCGGGAGAAGATGCGTCGGGGGATGTGGCTCTTCGCCCGCGAAGGTTCGGCGGCCCGAAACCTCGAGGCCCTCCTGCCGGCGGTGGACCGCCGTACGGCCTCCCGCCTCTGCCTGGTCTCCGACGACCGCCACCCCGAGGACCTGGTGGAGGAGGGCCACCTGGACGCCGTCTTGCGAAAGGCCGTGGCCCTGGGCCTGGACCCCCTTGACGCCGTCCGGGCGGTGACCCTCAACCCCGCGTTGGTCTATGGCCTTTCGGACCGCGGCGGCATCGCCCCCGGCTACCTGGCGGACCTCGCCGTCCTCGAGGACCTCAAGGACTTCCGCGTCCGGGAGGTCTACCACCGGGGCCGGGCGGTGGCCCGGCGGGGCCGTCTCCTCTCCGCCCTGGCCCGCCTTCGTCCTCCCTTCTCCTCCCGGACCCTCCTCCCCGCCGATCTGAGGGAGCGGCTGGCGGCCTACCCCCGGGAGGGAACGGTGCGGGTCATCGGCGTGGAGGGGGCCCAGATCGTCACCGCCGACGAGCGGGGGGAAGCCTCCCGGGCCGGCGGCGGCGACCTGCAGTTCGCCGCCGTGGTGGAACGCCACCGGGGGACGGGGAACGTGGGGCTGGGGTTCGTCCGCGGCTTCGGCCTTGAGGCGGGGGCGCTGGCCTCCACCGTGGCCCACGACAGCCACAACCTGGTTCTGGTGGGCGCCTCTCCGGAGGAGATGGTTCTGGCGGCCCGGGCGGTGGCGGAGCGGGGCGGGGGCCAGGCGGTGGTGCGCGGCGGCGAGGTTCTCGCGCTCCTGCCCCTGGAGGTCGGGGGGATCATGAGCCTGCGGCCGGCCCGGGAGGTGGTCCAGGACCTGGGGGCGCTCCACCGGGCGGCGGCCTCCCTCGGGTGCCGCCTCCCGGCGCCCTTCATGACCCTCTCCTTCCTCGCCCTGCCGGTGATTCCCGCCCTGAAACTCACCGACCGGGGGCTGGTGGACGTCTCCCGCTTCGAGGTGGTTCCCCTCGAAGTCCGCTGACCCTCACAGCAGGGTCAGCGTTACCGACTGGGGAGCGGCGGTCGCTCCCTGGGCGTCGTGGGCCTGGATGGTCACCGTGACGGTCCCCGTACCGGCCTTTTCCGCCGAATAGATCACCGTCACCGTCGAGCCGCTGTCCACCGTGCCCCCGGAGGGGATCCGCGTGCCCAAATCCCCCGTCGAGGTGCTTCCCGAAAGGGTGGCCGTCCAGGTCACGGTTCCCCCTTCGGGGTCGGTGAGGGTGAAGGTGAGGGTGGAGGTCCCCGTGCCGGCGGGCACCGTCTCGGGGTCCGCGGCGAGTCCGGTGATGGACGGAGGTTCGTTGGCGTCGGGGGCGAAGAAGGCGGCGAAGGTGTGGTCGGCCTGGACGCCGGTGAAGGTGTAGGAGGAAACCGGGCCCACCGACAGGCCGTCCACGAGCACGTCGGCGGTGTGGAAGCCCGGGTCGGGGGTCACGGTGAAGGTGACGTCCGAGCCCTCGCCCACGAGGACCAGGCCCGACGGGGAGATGGAGCCACCGGGGCCGGCCAGGGTGGTGATCTGGAAGGTCCGCGGCGTCGTGGCTTCGAAGACGACGTGGAGGTAGTGGTCCCGGTCCACGGCCAGGAAGGTGTGGGAGCGGCTGGGCCCGATGGAGACCCCGTCCACCACCAGTTCCTTCGTCACAAAGCCGGGGTTGGGCGTGATGGTGAAGGTCCGGTCCTCCCCCTCGAAGACCGTCACGTTGCCGTTGGGAAGGACCGTTCCCCCCGGTGTGAAGGTCGTGTAGATGGTGAAGGTGTTTCGGGCGAAGCGGGCCTCCACCGTGTGGTCCGCCTGAACGTTCGTGAAGGTGTAGGCGGGAGGGGTCCCGACGGAGGTGCCGTCCACCACCAGCTCGGCGAGGTGATGTCCGGGATCGGCGGACCAGGTGAAGGTCTGGGTGCCGCCCACGGGAACCTCCACCTCGCCGGAGGGGGAAAGGGTCCCGCCGGGGCCCGCCGTGGCGGTGACGAGGTGGTGGGTTCGCTCGAAGAAGGCCTCGAGGGTGTGGTCGGAGGGTCCGGAGAGGAGGACGGAGGCAAGGGGACCCACCGAGACCCCGTCCACCCGGACGTCAAGGATCCGGAATCGCGCGGCGGGAAGGATCCGAACCTCCAGCCTCTCGGTGACGGGAAGGACGACCGTACCGGCGGGGGAAACGCTCCCCCCGGGGCCGGCGGAGGCGGTGACGGTGTAGGTGGTCTCCGCGAACCGGGCCTCCAGCGTGTGGTTGGCTCGCACGCCGGTGAAGGTGTAAGAGGAGACGGGGCCGGCGGAAACCCCGTCCACAAGCACGTCGGCGATGTGGTAGCCGGGCTCGGGGGTCACCGTCACCGTGAGGTCTCCGCCCTCCGGAACGAGGGTCTCCCCCGCGGGGGAGACCCTGCCCCCCGGTCCCGCCGAGGCCCGAACGGCGAAGGAGGGAAGGGAAACGACCACCGACCGGGAACAGGTCTCCCTCAGGCTCCCGGAGAGGACGGTGACGGTGGCGGTGTAGGTTCCCGGCGCGGTGTACGTGTGGTGGGGGCTCCGCTCCAGGGAGGTCCCCCCGTCGCCGAAGGACCAGGCGTAGTCGTAGCTACCGTAGCCCCCCGACGCCGAGGCGTCGAAGGCCACCGAAAGGGGATAGGGGCCTTCGGAAGGTACGGCCTCGCAGGAGACCGAAAGGGGAGAAACCCGGACGAGGACCGGGTGCGACGCCGAGACTCTCCCGCCCAACCCGTCGGTGACGGTGGCGGTGGCGAGGTAGCTTCCCGGGCGGGCGTAGTCGTGGTCGGCCTCGGGCCCCGAACCCTCCTCCCCGTCCCCGAAGGCCCAGGTGAAGGCGTACGGGGAAACGCCTCCCGCCGCTCCCGCGGAGAGGTGAACGCGGAGAGGGGCCTCTCCCTCCGAAGGCGCGGCCGACGCCGTCAAGGCGAGGTCGTAGTCCAGGGGAGCGAAGTCCCGGGCCCGAAGGACCCCTCCCACCCGGAGCACCGCCTTGGCCTGTACGTCCCCCCGGGCCAGCGCGCTGGCCGTCACGGAAGGCGGAACGGGGAAGGCCACGTTGTTCCACCCGGGCTCCAGCCGGAGGGAGAGGCTTCCCGCCCGGACGGCCTTGCGGCTCCGCCCGTCGAGGAACTTCACGCTGACCTCCCCTTGGCGGGCGGCGGACTGGGGGTTGAAGACGGCCAGGGGGAGGGTGGAAGGTCCCTGGGTGTACACGCGGAGGGGATGGGTGGAGAAGAAGACGCCCCAGCCTCCGGCCACCGCCTCGGAGGCGAGGGCCAGGGTCGCCTCCCCGTCGGCGTCGGCGCTCCACCCCGATGGGAGCCGCAGGGAGGCGCGGAGGGTTAGGTCCGAAGGGATGGTGAAGGAGGCGAGGGTCTCCGGCTCCACCTCCCATTCCACCACCACGAACCCCGGTGGGAGGGAGAGGCTCCTCTGGCCCAGGGCCGCCCGGCGGCCTTCCCCGTCCCACGCCTCCAGCGAGAGGAGGGCTTCCCCTCCTTCGGGGGTCTCCACCACGATCCGGACGGGATTGGGTTCCGCCGTCGAAAGGATCGGCGGGGGCACCACCTCCAGTCGGGGAAGGGAGGGAGAAGCGGCCGCGGTAGCGGGTCCGGCGGTCAGAAGGACGAGGATCGGGAGGGAGCGGAAGAGACGGGGACTTTTCATGGGCCAGGGCTCCTCGTGGTTCTCGGTACCAGGGTAAACCACCCGGGCCAACGTCGCCAAGCGCCGGTCCATCCCCTGTCCCCCCCGGTCCTCATGCCGTGGTATGCTCCCAATCCTCGGGAGGTCTCCCATGGACGGGACGCGCGTGGAACGGGAGGTGCTGTCCAACGGCCTCACCCTCGTCGTGGAGCGAATGCCCCACTTTCCCTCGGTAACGGCGGGTGTCTGGGTCAAACGGGGCTCACGCCAGGAGGGCCCGGCCACCCACGGCGCCAGCCACTTCGTGGAGCACCTGGTCTTCAAGGGAACCCCTTCCCGCACCTACATGGAGATCTACAAGACCTTCGACCGCATGGGCGGTGTGCTGGACGCCTTCACCAGCCGGGAGATCATGGGCTTCTACTTCCGCGTGCAGAAGGCCCACTTCCCCGAAGCCTTCGAGGTCCTCTGCGACATGCTCGTCAACCCTCTCTTCCCCGAGGAGGAGATGGAGCGGGAACGGGGGGTCATCCTGGAAGAGATCGGCATGATCAACGACACCCCCTCCGACCTGGCGGGGGACCTCTTCCTCGAACGGGCCTACCCGGGGCACCCCCTGGGGCGGCCCATCCAGGGAACGGCGGCCTCCGTCTCCGCCATGACCCGGAGGCGCCTCCTCCGCCACTACCGCTCCATGGTTCAGCCGCAGCACCTCGTCGTCACCGCCACCGGCGACACGACCCTCCGGGAGATGCGCCCGTACGTCGAGCGGTGGCTGGGGGGCCTCCGCCGGGGGAAGGGGACCGCCGAACGGCCTCCCCGCTTCCGGCCGGGAAGGGAGGTCAAGACCCGGGACCACCTGGAGCAGGCCCAGATCGCCCTGGGCTTCGAGGCGCCCGCCGCCACCGCCGCGGAGCGCCACGCCCTCATGGTCCTGGCCAACTGCCTGGGCGGCACCATGTCCTCCCGCCTCTTCACCGAGGTGCGGGAGAAGCGGGGCCTCGTCTACTCCATCTCCGCCGAGCACATGCTCTACACCGACACGGGTCTCTTTGGCATCCAGGCGGCCTCCAGCCACGAGAAGGCCCGGCAGACGGTGGTGGAGACGCTGAAGGTCCTGAGGGACGTGGTCCGGGAGGGGCTGAGCGAGGAGGAGGTGGCCCTTGCCCGGGAGAACCTGGTGGGGGGACTCATCCTCTCCCTCGAATCGCCCTCCTCCCGCATGGGAAGGCTGGCCCGGAACGAACTCTACTTCGGCCGCCAGCATCCCGTGGAGGAGTCCATCCGGGGCATCGGAAGGGTCAGCCGGGCCGAGGCCACTCGGGTGGCGCGGCGCCTCTTCCGGCCGGAGAATCTCCTGGTCTTCGTCCTCGGCAAAAAATCGGCCCTTCCGGCCCGGCCGGAGGACCTGCTGGACGGAGGTGGGGAATGAGCGTCCCGGTGCGAGTGCGGCGCCTTCCCCACGGCCAGGGCCTTCCCCTGCCGGAGCCGGCCACGGCCGGGGCCGCGGGGCTGGACCTCTCGGCGGCGGTGGAGGCTCCCCTCGTTCTGGGTCCGGGGGAGCGGGCCCTCGTCCCCACCGGCTTCGTCTGGGAGATCCCCCCGGGGTACGAGGGGCAGGTCCGCCCCCGGTCCGGCCTGGCCGTCCGCCACGGCCTCACCGTGCTCAACGCGCCGGGGACGGTGGACGCCGACTACCGGGGCGAAGTGCGGGTCATCCTCTGCAACTTGGGCCGCGAGCCCTTCGTGGTGGAGAGGGGGGCCCGGATCGCCCAGATGGTCGTGGCCCCCGTGGCCGCGGTGACGGTGGAGGAGTCCCGCGACCTCACCGAGACCGCCCGGGGGGAAGGCGGCTTCGGCCACACCGGGACCTGAAATGAGCCTCCGGGTTCGGGTCCTCGCGTCGGGTTCCAAGGGAAACGCCGCCCTCTACAGCGCCGGGTCCACCCACGTCCTGCTGGACTGCGGTATCTCCGCCCGGAGAATCGAAGCGGCGCTGCGGCAGGAAGGGCTCTGCCCCGAGGACCTCGCCGCCGTCTTCCTCACCCACGAGCACACCGACCACGTCCAGGGCCTTCAGGTCTTTCTCAAGAACCGCGCCATCCCCCTCTTCGCGGCCCCGGAGTGCTTGGAGAGCCCGGCCCTGAGGGACCTCTCTCCCTGGCACGCCGAACCCCTGGCCGGCGGCGTCCCCGTCACCCTCGGCCCCCTGACCCTCACCCCCTTCGCCCTGCCCCACGACGCCGCCGCCTGCTTCGGCTTCGTGGTGGAGTCCGGCGGAGTCCGGGCGGTCCAGGCCACCGACCTGGGGACGCCCACGGCCCTCGTCCGAAGGCGGCTGGAGGGGGCCCACTGCCTGCTCCTGGAGTTCAACCACGACCTGGACAGGCTCCTCCACGGAGGCTATCCCCTGGACCTCAAGATGCGGATCAAGGGCCGCCTGGGCCACCTCTCCAACGAGCAGGCGGCCTCCCTCCTGGCCTCCTGCCTCCACCCCGACCTGGAGGCCCTGTACCTGATGCACCTCTCGGAGGAGAACAACCTCCCGGAGCTGGCCCTCCTCGCGGCTCGGGAGGCCCTCGCCGGCCGCAAGGTGGCCCTCGCCGTGGCCCGGCCCGACGGCCCCGCCCCTCCCTGGGAGGGGTGACCAAAGCCCCGGCGCCATCCCCGTGGAGGGGATCGGGAGTCTTTCTTTTCACTTTACTCTTCACTCCACCGGACGGGGTCTAGGGCGAGGCTTGTTCGAGAATCCGGCGCATCAGGTCCCGGTCGTCGGGAAGGAGCCCGGCGGCGGGGAGGCGCGGGGTGAGTTCGGCCCAGCGGGGCTCCGCTTCAAAGACCCGGCGAAAGATCGGCAGGGCCTCTTCGAGGTGTCCGCTGCCCGCCAGCGTCACGGCCTGCCAGTAGGGAAGTTCCAGCACCTCCGGGGCGAGGCGGGCGGCCTCGGCGTACTCGGCGAGGGCCGCCTTCAGCTTTCCCGCGGCGGCCAGGTCGTCCCCCTGGGAGGCGTGGGTGTAGGCGCGCTGGAGCCTCATCAGGCGCCGCAGTTCTTCGAGGGGCCGCGGGGAATCCTCCACCCGGAGGTTGAAGACCGTGTCGGCCCAGGGGCGCCCGGTGGAGGTCCCCTTGACCACAACGATGGCCGCCGACTGGCGTCCCCGGATGTCTCCGCCCGCCCCTTCGGCGGCCTCCAGAGCCGCCACCATGCGGTCGGCCAGGTCCCCCTTCGCCTCCCGGAAACCCCGGGCCATGGCGGGCCAGACGGAGGGGTTCTCCATGAGGTTGGCCTGGACGGAGAACTGCTCGCCGGTTTCGTGGCCCGCGGCGGCGATGCACTTCGTGCCGGTGTGGGCGGCCACGTTCCCGCGGGCGTCCACCATGGCCACCTGACGCACCGCCTCCTGCCCGTCTCCGGCGAGGAGGGCCTTGAGGGCCTCGGGGGCCGTCTTTCCGGCGCGCATCAGCGCCAGCCCCAAAGGGCCGTAGGAAGGATCCACGAAGGACTGGGTGGCCACGGCGCCCACGCCGGCCTCGGCCCAGGGGACCACCGATCCCACGGAGAACCAGTGGGACTGGACGGCCACCCCCATCTCGCCGGTGGCGGGGTCCCGGGCCACGATGGAGTAGGTGAAGGCCCGCGGCTCCGACGCCCGGGCCAACAGGGCCGAAGCCAGCAGGAGGGCGGCGAGGAACGCATTTCGGGTCATGGCGAGTCCTCCTAGGAAGAGGGGGAGTCGGGTTCCGGCGGGGCCGGCGGCCGTTTCACCCGGACCCGGTGGATCCGGCGCCGGTCGGCGGAGAGGATCTCCACCGCAAGCCCATCGAGGTCTACCTTCTTTCCGGCGGGGGGAATGGAGCCCAGGCGGGTGCTGATCCACCCCGCCACCGAGTCGTAGTCCCCTTCGGGGATGTCCGTCCCGAGGCGCTGGGCTAGGTCGTAGACCGAGGCGCGGCCCAGGACCAGGAGGACGCCGGGGGCCTCCTCCCGGAAGGGTTCCTCTTCGGCCTCCACCGATTCCTGGATCTCGCCGACGATCTCCTCGATGAGATCCTCGGTCGTCACCAGTCCGTCCACGCCGCCGTACTCGTCCACCACGATGGCCATCTGGAGCTTCTGGGCCTGGAACTCCTTGAGGAGGTCCGATATGGGCTTGTTCTCCGGGACGAAGGGGACGGGGCGCGCGAAGGCCGACACGGGCTCCCGCTCCCGGCCCGAGAGGAGAGGCTCCAGAAAGTCCTTGAGGTACGCCACCCCCACCAGGTTGTCGATCTGGCCCTCGTAGAGGGGGAGCCGTGTGTGGCGGGCCCTGGCCAGGATCTCCGCCGCCTTCCGGAGGGGGGTCCCCGCCTCGGCGCTCACCATGTCGGTCCGGGGCGTCATCACCTCCCGAACGACGGTGTCGCCGAATTCGATGACCCCGCGGATGAGTTCGCTGTCCGAGCTTTCCAGGATCCCCTCGCTCTGGCCCACCTGAAGGAGGGCCGTCAGGTCCTCCTCCTTGTCCTCGTCGGTTTCGGAGAGCTTCTCCCGGGCGGCCTCCAGCCGCCGTCCCAGCACCGCCCCCAGGGGAAGGGTGGCGAAGCCGAAGAGGAGAAAGGAGGCCCTCACCACCGGCAGGGTGTAGAGGAGGGCGCGGTGGGGGTCCAGGGCCGCCGCCGCCTGGGCGAGGAGGGCCAGGAGAAGGAGCAGGAGCGTTCCCGCGGCGAAGCCCCACAGGAGGGGGCGGGCCACCCCGCGGGAGGCCAGGAGGGCCGTGAGGGAAAGGACGGTGCCCGCCCCGGCGGCCAGGATGCCGAACTGGAGGGTGAGGAGGTAGGCGAGGCGCCGTTCGAGGTACCTCCGTACGCCGTCCACCAGCGGGAGGTCCTCCTCCTCCGCCAGGCGGCTCACCGCCATCAGGGAGAGGGCGTTGAGGGCCGCCCGGGCCAGGAGGTACGGAAAGAGCAGGAGGACGGAGAGAACGAGAAAGAGCGCGCTCATGGATCGAGCCCCCACTCGCGCCGCAGGCGCCTCTCCTTCCGCTCCATCCGCCCGCCGTCGGTTTCGTGGTCGTAGCCCAGGAGGTGGAGAAGGCCGTGGAGGAGCAGACGCTTCACCTCCCAGACGACGGGCTTCCCCGCCTCCTGGGCGGCCTTCCGGGCCCTTCCCATGCCCACCAGGATGTCCCCGAGGTACACGGTGCCGTCCTCCGCCGCGAGACCCGACGGGAAGGAGAGAACGTCGGTGGGGCCGCGCCGGCCGCGGTACCGGCGGTTGGCTAAGGCCACGGCGCGGTCGGAGGCGAGGCGCACCCCCACCTCCCCCTCCACCCCCAGCCGGCCCAGGAGGTCCAGAAGGAAGGCGGCCAGCTCGTCCTCAGGGGGATGGGGGCTTCGGAGACGGCAGTGGATCCGCACCTCGCGCCGGTTCATCCTTTTTCTCCTTGTCTCTGTCCTTGTCGAAGGCATAGCCGGGGTAGGAAATGCGCCGGCTGAAGATCCCCTGGAGGGTCTTCAGGAAGGCCTCCTTGAGGACCGTGAGGTCCCGAAAGGTCAAGGTGCACTCGTTCAGCTGGCCCTCGTCGGTGACCCGCTGGATGATCTCCTGGACCAGGGCCTTGAGGCGGTGGTGGGTGGGCTCCTTGAGGACCCGCGAGCCGGCCTCGATGCCGTCGGCCATCATCACGATGGCCGCCTCCCGCGTTTGGGGCTTGGGTCCCGGGTACCGGAAGTCGGCCTCGTTGAGGGTGTCCTTTTCCGGGTCCAGCATGGTGAGGGCTTTGTCGAAGAAGTACCCCACCCGCCGGGTGCCGTGGTGCTGGGGGATGATGTCGAGCACCGCCTCGGGGATCCCGAACTTCCGCCCCAGGGCCATGCCGTCCTTGACGTGGGCCGCGACGATGAGGGAGGACATGCGGGGGGCCAGGCGGTCGTGGGGGTTCTGGCCGGGCGGCTGGTTCTCGACGAAGTAGGGGACGTTCAGGAGCTTGCCGATGTCGTGGTAGTAGCAGGCCACCCGGCAGAAAAGGCCGTTGGCCCCGATGGCGTCCGCCGCCGCCTCCGACAGGGTCGCCATCATGAGGGAATGGTTGTAGGTTCCCGGGGCCTCCAGGGCCAGCTGTTTCAGGAGGGGGTGGTTGAGGCTGGAGAGCTCCAGCAGACGGACGTCGGTGAGGATGCCGAAGAGGCTCTCGAAGAGGGGGAGGAGGGCCGAAACCACCATCACGGTGAGCGGAAGCCCGGCGGCGAAGGCCAGGGCCAAGGGGACGGCGGCGTCCTTCCACCCGTGGTCGGCCCACCAGGGGTCGGTGAGGAGGACCCCCAGGGCCAGCGGAGCGTTCACCGCGCCGATGAGGAGGGCCCCCTTCCACTGGGCGGTCCGCTGGCGGAGCTTCACCCCCGCGTAGATGCCCGCCGCCTGGGAGAGGAGGCCGTAGAGGAGGAGCCCAAAGGAAAAGTCGCCCAGGACGCCGAAGAGGACCGAGAAGAGCAGGGAGTACACCACCGCCAGGTGACGGTCCACCAGGAGGGCCATGAGCATGCTCCCCGCCGCCACGGGAACCACGAACAGGAAGAAGGCGGGGCGGTCCAGGAGGGGAGCCTTGGCCCCCTCGGCCACCAGCCGGACCAGGACCCCCAGGCCGTCGGCCACCACCACGAAGACCGACGCCATCATGAGGGTCAGGACGTAGAGGTTCAGGCCCGGGTACCGCTCCTTCCGGTAGGTCTTGAGGTACATGAAGGTGAAGAGGAGCAGGAGGAGCAGAAAGCCCAGAAGGGCCGAGAGGAGGGGGAAGTTCAGCACCCCCCGCTTGGACTGCCGGTAGGCCTCGATCTTCTGCAGGGCCGCCGCGTCCACTTTGTCCCCCGCCTTGAGGATCAACTGGCCCTTGCGGAGATAGACCACCAGCGGCTCCACCTGGGCGGCGGCGTGGTCCCTGCGGGTGGTGGTCTCCTGGCTGGAGTAGGTGAGGGTCGGGCGGAGCGCGCTCCGCACCAGCTCCTCCACGGCCCCCCGCAGGACCGGCGGCACCGAGGGCTCGGCCTCTACCAGGCTCCCGATGAGGCGGCGGGCCTGGGGAAGGGTCAGGATATCGGCGTTCTGCAGGTCCTTCTGGTCCCATTCGAAGCCGGGACGGCGGACGTCCCGGATGCGGATGGCGGAGGCCCCCTGGAAGGTCTCCCCGCCGGGAACGATCTTCCTCCGCTGGACCTCTCCCAGGACCGCGGCCACGCCCCCCTCCAGCTCCGCGCTGAAGCCTTCGGCCACCAAATGCTTGAGCGTGAAGCGGGAAAGGCCGCCCCCCAGAAGCTCCGAGAGGTCCTGGAGAAGGCGCTCCTCCTCCGCCGCCCGCTCCTTTGGCGGCAGGGCGCCCGACCGCAGCTTTTGCCGGTAGACCTCCACCCGGGCCCGGGCGGCGGCGAAGGCCTCGCGGACCCGCTGGGAGGACTGGGCGGCGAGCGCCGAGTCCCAGTCGAAGACGGGGTTCACCCGGGCCTGGGCCTCGGCCCGCTTCTGGGCCGTGGCCACCTCGTCCACGATCTGGAGGTCGAAGGGGGCCCGCACGTCCCGGGCGGCCACCGACCCCAGAGGGAGGGAGGGGGGCGGCTGGACCCGGAAGCGGCGGGCGTAGATCCCGAAGGCCACCAGGAGGAAGACCACCGACCAGAACCAGGCGTTCTCCCGAAGGAAGAGGAGGGCCCGCCTCGGAAAGGTGTCCTTGAGGCCGGCCCGAAGTTCCGCCCGGGAGGGCGGCCCTTCCGCTCCGTTTTGGGGTGCCTGGCCCATCATCCCTTCCCGCTCATGCCGGGGTCATTGTACCAGAGGAACCCCCTGTCGGCCCCGATGCCCCCGGGAGCGGCCCTCACCGGGCTCCTTCGCGGGACGGACCCGCCCGCTCGTAGGCCTTGATGATCTCCTGGACCAGCGGATGGCGGACCACGTCCTTCTCGGTGAAGGAGACGAAGGCCAGGCCGGGAATGCCTTGGAGGACCTCGGCGGCGTCCACCAGGCCGGACTTGCGGGCGGGGTCAATGTCGATCTGGGTCACGTCGCCGGTGACGACGGTCTTGGAGTTGAAGCCCAGCCGGGTGAGGAACATCTTCATCTGGTCGATGGTGGTGTTCTGGGCCTCGTCGAGGATGACGAAGGAGTCGTTCAGCGTCCTCCCCCGCATGAAGGCGATGGGGGCGATCTCCAGGATGCCCGTCTCCAGGTACTTGGCCACCCGGTCGGCCTCCATGAGGTCGAAGAGGGCGTCGTAGAGGGGGCGGAGGTAGGGGTTCACCTTCTCGGCGATGTCGCCCGGCAGGAACCCCAGCTTCTCCCCGGCCTCCACGGCGGGACGGCAGAGGATGATCCGCTTGACCCGCTTCTCCCGGAGGGCCGAGACCGCCATGGCCACCGCCAGGTAGGTCTTTCCCGTCCCGGCGGGGCCGATGCCGAAGACCACGTCCCGCTCCCGGATGGCCCTCAGGTACCGTCCCTGGTTCAGGCTCTTGGGGAAGACCACCCGGCCGTGGGCGCACTGGACCTTGGCCTCCCGGTAAAAATCCAAAAGCTCGCCCCGGAAGCCCTCGGCCCGCAGGGAGACGGCGGTGCGGATGTCCCCGGCGTTGAGGCGGATGCCGGCGGCGAAGAGGCGCTGGAGCTGTTCCAGGATCTCGAAGCAGGCCTCCACCCGCCCCCGTTCGCCGTCGAGCAGGAGGGTCTCCCCCCGGGCCGAGAGGCGGACGCCGGCGGCCTGCTCCACGAAGGAGGCGTTCCGGGCGTCGGACCCCAGGAGCTCCTGGAGGAAGGCGGGGTCGAAGGGCCGGGAGGAGGGACCCGGGGAAGGGGGTGCTTCCGGAAGCGGGGCTTGGGGCTCGGGAGGCTCGGGGGCCATGGCGGGGCGAGGAAGGGCAGGGCGGAGGGGGCCTCCGCCCTGCCCTTCGCGGGCGTTACTTGGCCGGCGTCTCGGGGGGCGCCGTGGTGACGGCCGCGGGGGCCGCGGGAGCGGCGGGCTCCCACTTGTGGAACCGGGCGGTCTTCTCCGCCTTCTTGGCGTCGTCGGCGGTGAAGGTCCGGTTGATCCGGAACTCCCACTTGGGGTAGATGAGGTCGGGGTGGTCCTTGATCAGGGCGCGGTTGGCGTCCCAGATGAGGGGCCAGAGGAAGGGGTTGTTGTAGATGAAGTCCTTGGCGGCGATCTTCCAGAGGCAGTCGCCCTTCTGGACGGTGTAGGTGCAGGGCTTGGACTTCATGGCCTGCTCCACCGCCTGGACCTTCCGCTCCTTCTCGGCGTTGATCCGGGCCACCTCGGCCTCGGCCTCGGCCCGGGCCTTCTTGGCCAGGGAGAGGGCCTCGTCGGCGGCCTCACGCACCTTGTAGTAGTTGCAGGGGGACTCGGCCATGAGGCGGTCGGCCTCGTCCAGCTTGGCCTTGGCCTTCTGGTGGGCGGCGGGGGCCATCTCCGCCACCGTCACCTCGCTCCCGAGGGCGCGGAGCTCGCTCTGGATGCACTCGCCCTCGCTCTTGGTGACCCAGGCGTTCAGGGTCTCGTTGGCGCTCTTGCCGGCGGCGGTCTGGGCGGCCACGCCCTCCTCGGAGGCCTTCACCGCCTGGCGGGCGGCGGCGAGGGAGGCCTCGGCGGCGGCCTTGGCGCGGGCCTGCTCGGCGGCCGAGGCTTCGTTGGCGGCCTTCACCTTGGCCATGGCGGCGGGGGCCTCCTTCCGGGCGGCCCGGCACTTCTTGTTGGCCACCAGGTCGTTCAGGTGGTCCACGGCGCCCTTGGCGTCCTGGTACTGGGCCGAGGCGTAGACCGGCGTGCAGCCCTTGGAGGTCTCGTTCAGCGCCTGGGTGGCGTCCACCACCTCCTTGGGCGCCTGCCGGCAACAGGCCACCGTCGCGGTGGCCAGAAGGCCGACGGAAACGATCTTGAGCAGGTCTTTCATGGCGTTCCCCCTTTCTACGGGTTTCCAAACCTCAAGGTCCCACCTCCACCTGCAAGACCTCCCCGCCCTCCGGGGGTGGCGCGAGCTGGGACTCCCTCACGGTCCAGGTTACCTTTCCGGCAAGGACCTCCTGCATGGCGACGTAGGCCGGTTTCTTGAAGGCCGTTTCCACGCGGGGTTCGGCGCCCTCGAGGAGCTGGCGGGTCCTCTGGGCGCACAGGATCACGAAGCGGTACTTGCTGCCGATCTTCTCGTCAACCTTGAACATGCATTTCCCTCAGCCAATCGGTGATTCGCCGCCTGAGGCCAGCCCCGGCGCTTCCCCCGGCGGGGGTGCGCAGGCGGGCCGCCTCCAGAATACACCGGACCTGACCCACGGCCCTGTCCAGGTCCTCATTCATAACATTATAATCATAAGTACCGCATTTTTCAAGTTCTTTTTCGGCGGTCCGGAGGCGGCGGAGCAGATCGAAGCCGGGCTCCCCCCTCCGCCGCCGGAGCCGCTCGAGGAGAACCTCCAGGGAGGGCGGAAGGATGAAGACCAGGACGGCGTCGGGACGGGCGGCCTTCACCTGGAGGCCCCCCTGGACGTCAATGTCCAGAAGGAGGTCCTTCCCCTCCCGCCGGGCCGACTCCGCTTCCTGCCGGTGGGTACCGTAGAGGTGGCCGTGGACCTCGGCCCACTCCAGGAACTCCCCCCGGGCGGCCATGGCCTCGAAAGAACTCCTTTCTACGAAATGGTAGTCCACCCCGTCCCGTTCGCCCGGCCGGGGAGGCCTCGTGGTGTGGGAGACGGAAAAGCGGATGGCGCCGTCCAGCTCCACCAGCCGCCGTCCGATGGTGGTCTTGCCTCCGCCCGTGGGGGCGGAGAGCACGAGGATCACTTCCGGTTCGCTCACGGCCGGACCTCCAGGGCGGTCCGAGCCGCCTCTCGCTCACGCCACATTCTGGGCCTGCTCCCGCATCTGCTCCACCACCAAGCGCATCTGGAGCCCCGCCTGGGTGAGGGGCAGGAGGTCCGACTTGGCCAGCAGGGTGGAGATCTCCCGCTGCATCTCCTGGAGGAGGTGGTCCAGCCGCCGTCCCTGCTCCCGGTCCTCTTCGGAGAGGAGGGCGCTGAGGGCCTCCAGGTGGGCCCGAAGGCGGACCAGCTCCTCGGTAACGTCGGCCCGCTGGGCCAGGAGGGCCACCTCCTGCTCCATCCGCCCCGGTTCCACCGAGACCCCCAGGGCCGCCACCCTCTGCTGGAGGCGCTCCGCCGCCTGGGCCGCCTGGCCGGGGGCCAGGGACGAAGCCTCGGCCTCAAGGGCCTCCAGGGAACGAAGGGCCTCCCGGAACTGGTGGGAGAGGTGCTCCCCCTCGCGCCGGCGGGTCTCTTCGAAGCGGTCCAGGGCCGCCCCCAGGGCTTCGAGGAGGATGCGGCCGGCCTCGGCCTCGGCCGTGGGAGAGAGTCGGATCTGCACGGCGTCGGGGACCCCCAGGAGGTCCGAAAGGGTCATGCCCCGGGAAAGGAGTCCGGCACGTTCGAGATTCTGGGCGAAGGTGCCCAGGGCCCGGGCGGCGGCCTCCGAGTAGCGGACCTCCACCGCCGCCTCCCCCAGCGCCTCCAGAAAGGCCCGGACCTCCACCCGGCCCCGGTGGACGCGCTCCTTGACGGCGCTCCTCAGCGCGGGCTCGTGGGCCAGGAGGGAGGCCGGGAGGCTCACCTGGACGTCCAGTCCCTTGTGGTTGACGCCCCGGACCTCCACCCGGAGCCGCAGGCCCTCCCCCTCCACCTCCGCCCGCCCGAAGCCGGTCATGCTTTCCAAAGCCGTTCCTCCCCGAGGGCCTCCTCGGCCCGGCGCGCCGTTTCCAGAAGGGCCCGCTCCACCCGGAGCCGGGCCTCCTCCACCCCGGCCTCGTCCAGGTCACGGGGGACCGGGATGGGCTCCCCGTAGGCGAAGACCACCCGGCAGAAGGGGTAGGGGATCACGAAGCCATCCCAGGAGCCCAGCGTTTTTTTTTAGAGGCGGCCATGGCCACCGGCACCACCGGCAGGCCCGAAAGCCTCGCCGCCTGCACCACGCCGGGCTGGGCCACGTGGCGAGGTCCCCGGGGGCCGTCGGGGGTGAAGGCCAGGTCGTAGCCGGCGCGAACCTTCCTGAGGAGGGCGTGAAGGGCCTTGGCTCCCCCGCGGGTGGAGGAACCGCGGGTGGGGTCCATGCCGAAGCGGCCCATGACCCGGGTCACCAGTTCGCCGTCGCGGTGCTCGGAGACGAGAAAGGTCAGCCGGCTTCCCACGTAGGCGAAGACCATGAGGAGAAGGTGGCCGTGCCAGAAGGCCATGATGTACTGGTCTCCACGGGCTTTCAGGGCCTCCAGGGGCTCCCGGCCCACGGTCCGGACCCGCACCGAGCGGTAGAGGCCCTTGACCAGGAGGGCCAGCGGCGCCGGGGCCAGCGCCAGCAGGGCCTTCTCCCGAAAGCGGCGGAATGGGCTCTTGGCCACCGTGCCTCCTTCGCCGTCATTATGGCCGGAGCCCTCCCTCCCCGCAAGGGTTCGGGCTCCGGTTTCCGGCCCAGGAAAGGGGGGGTGGCCTGTTGCCTCACGAAAAAAGTATTCGAAAGGGTGGTATGGCCGGCGCTTCTGTTCGTGGTAGACTGGCTCCGGATATCCCGGAGGGTACCATGAAGAAGGGGCTTCTCGTCGCCGTGATCGCCGTTCTGCTGCTGTTCTGCCTCCTGGCCGTCGCCGTGGGGGGCTTCTTCGGTTACCGCTGGTACAAGGGCCGGGCCGCCGCCGAGCAGGCCCGGATGGAGGAATCGGCGCTCCCGCCGGAGCCCCAGGCGGAGGCCCGGCAGGAGGAACCGCTTCCCTCCACGGAGGAGCGGGCCGAGCCGCCGGCCCCCGAGCCCCAGGAGGGCATCCGGGAAGAGGCCGTTCCTCGCCGTCCGGAGCCTCCCTCCGAAGCTCCGGCCCGCCCCCGCCCCCGCCCGGTGCCGGCGGAGACCCGTCCTGCGGAGCCGCCCTCGCCGGCCCCCGCGCCGGAAAGCACCCCCGTCCCGCCCGCGGCCGTCCAACCGGTTCCCGCCGCCGAGCCCGCCCCCGCCCCCACCCCCAAGGTCCCCAAGGGAACCCTGGGCCTCATCTTCGAGGGCAAGATTGACGAAGGACAGGTGACCCTCACGGTGGACGGGGAGGTCTGGGCCTCCGAGCCCTTCACCGCCTCCTCCGACCGGCGCTTCCGGCTGGAGAAGAGCAAGAACCTTCTCCCCGGGGCTCACCGGGTCCGCGTTTCGGTCACCACGCCCGGCGGCAAGACCTACGAGCGGGAGTGGACCGCCAACGTGGTGGAGCACCAGAGCACCGTGTGGAAGGCGGAGATGAACCGCTTCCCCAAGGAGCTGGAAGTCAAGCCCATCGCCCAGTAGGAGACGTTGGGAGAGAGGGGAGGGGCGAAGGCCGGCGCCTCGCCGGTTTGCTCCCCGCGGTGGCGGGGGTATCCTCCTTACATGCGCGCCGCGGAGACGCTGGCGGTCCTCCTGGCCTTCCTTCTCTGGCCCCTCCTGCCGGAGGGGTGGAGGCGGCGCTGGCCTTGGCCCCTCCCCGCTTCTCCGTCGGTTCTGGCCCACCTCTCCTCCTACCTCTCGGTGGTGGCCTCGGTGGTGGCGTGGTACGCCCTCTTCGTTCTCTACGCCGAGGGGTACGGAGAAAAGATCTCGGCCCTTCTCGTCGAGCGGGACGCGGCGCCGGGGGCCCTCACCTGGTACGGCCTGCCGGTCTTCTTCTCGTTCTTTTTCACCGTGAAGGGGTTCCTGGTGACCCTCTGGCTGGGCGATTCCCTCGCCCGGGCCGTCTGCGCCGCCGCCAGCGGAGAGCCGCTGGGGAGCCTTTTCCTCTGGGCGCCCCTTTGCCTCGTGCAGCGGGGGGTGGGGGCCCTGAAGGAGGCGGAGCGGACCCGGCGGTACGGAAGTCCGGCGGAGCCCGACCGCCTCCGCTTGGAGGGGGAGACCCTCTTCGTGTCGGCCAACCGCCCCCACGCCGACTGGAATCCGCTCCTGACCTTCCGGTACGGCGGGCGCTTCTACCGTCTCCGGGGATTCACCGAGGTCCCCGAGGGCCGCCGGCGGGCCTTCCTCTACCGCCTGACCCCCTGGCGGGAGAACGACCCCATCCGCCGGGTGGTGGACCTCGGCGGGCCGGAGCAGGAGCCCGGCCCCGGCGCCTTCACGGAGCCGGCCGGTGCTTCTCCCCCAGGAGGAGGCGCACCTCCACCGCCTCCTGAAAGCCCTTGAAGCGGCGGCTTTCCGTCGGACCGAAGTCGAAGCGGTGGAGGACCCTCCGGGCCAGGGATTCGGTGACGAGGATGGAGCCCGGGGGGCAGCCCTCCTCCAGCCGCTTGGCGAGGTTCACCCCCCGGCCCAGGGCCGTGAACTCCACGTGGTCCGGGGATCCGAAGTTGCCCACCGTCACCAGATCCTGGTGGATGCCGATCCGCAGGGCCAGACCGTCTTCTCCCCGGGGCAGCCCCAGTTTCTCCACGAGGGCGGCCATCCGGGCCTGCATGTCGAGGGCCATGCGGCAGGCCCATTCGGCCTGCGTGACGGGGTCCATCTCGTCGGGGGTGCCGAAGAAGCCCAGAATCCCGTCCCCCATGAAGCGGGCCAGGGTTCCCCCGTGGGCCTCGATGGAGGCCGCCATCTCCGAGAGGTGGGCGTTGAGGATCTCCGTCACCCGCTCCGGTTCGGTGGTGTCCGACAGGCGGGTGAAGCCGCGGAGGTCGGTGAAGAAGGTGGTGACCATCCGGCGCTCGGTGGCGAGGCTCACGTCCTCCTCGGAGAGGAGGATCTTGTCCACGAGCTTCCTCGGGAAGTACTTGGTCAGCCGCTTGTCTCGGACGATCTGCTCGAACTGTTCCCGGACCTTCTCCCCGAGGCGGGTGTTGAACTGGCGGAGCTCCTCGGCCTGGCTCTCCACCTTCTGGAGGGCCCTGGCCAGCTCGGCGGTGCGGAGGGCCACCAGCCTCTCCAGTTCCCGCTGGCGGGCCTTGAGTTGGGCAACCCGGGCGGTGTAGAAGAGGAAGCCGAGGAGGAGGACGAGGAAGGCCACCAGGGCCAGGAAGGCCCGGGTCTCGTAGAAGTGCGGCTCGATCCGGAAGGCCAGGGAGGCCCCCCGGGGGTCCACGGCGCCGTCTCCGGCCGTAGCCCGGACGACGAAGCGGTAGCTCCCGTGGGGGATGTTGGTGTAGAAGGCGGTGCGGCGGGTGCCGGCGTCGTGCCACTCCTGCTCGAAGCCCTCCAAGCGGTAGGCGTACCGGACCTTCTCCAGCCCGGCGAAGCGGAGGGCGGCGTACCGGAACTCCAGGTTCCCCTTGCCGGGGGGAAGGGTCGGGGAAGGGGACGGGCCGGGAAAGGGGCGGCCGTCGTAGGTGGCCCCTTCCAGCACCACCGGAGGCGGCGGGCCGGGCCGGAGGGCCTCGGGGTCCACGAAGACGAGGCCCTGGGTGGTGGGGAAGCAGAGGCGCCCGTCCCGGAGCCGCCATCCGGCGGGCTGACTTCCCCCGTTGCACCCGGGGCTCCGCATCCCGTCGGCCTTCCCCAGGGAGAGGCAGGAAACCGCCGGCGCGCGGCCCTCGGTGAAGGCGCGGGCCTGGGCCTTCTCCACCGCGAAGATCCCCCGGTTGCAGGACATCCAGAGGCGGCCCCGGCGTCGTCCAGCACCGTGTACACCACGACGCCGAAGAGGCCGTCCTTGCGGCGGATGGGGAAAGCCCGGTCCTGGAGGACCCGGTGGAGCCCCCCGCCGTAGGTGCCGGCCCAGAGGGCGCCGTCGCCGTCGGTGAGGAGGGAAAAGACCCCGTTGTGGGCGAAGCCCTGCTTTTGGCCCAGGACGGTGAAACGCTCCCCCTCCCAGCGGCAGAGGCCGTCGTAGGTTCCGGCGAGGAGCCGTCCCTTTCCGTCCCGGCCCAGGCAGACCACCGTCCGGCTGGCGAGGCCCTTTTGCCGGTCGAAGGTTTCGAACCGCCCCCGCTGGAAGCGGGCGATGCAGGCGCCTCCGGTTCCGATCCAAAGGGCGCCGCCCGGCTCGGGGAGGAGGGCGTAGATCATCTCCCCGGGAAGGCCGTCCCTTCCCCGCCAGAAGGTCCACCGTCCGTTCCGGAATCGCCCCAGGCCCGCCCCCGTGCCCACCCACAGGTCCCCCCCGTCGTCTTCGGCCAGGGCGTAGACGTTGTCGTCGGGAAAGCCGTCCTTCCGGTCGTAGACCGCCGCGACGCGGCCCTTCTCGATCCGGACCAGGCCGGCGCCGTAGGTGCCCACCCAGAGGCCCCCCTTCCGGTCCTCGAGGACCGCCGAGACCATGTTTTCGGGAAGGCCCTCCGGCGCGCCGAAGCAGAGGACCCGCCCGTCCTCCAGGAGGTTCACCCCGCCGCCGTTGGTGCCGGCCCAGAGGTTTTCCTCCCGGTCCAGCAGCAGGGAGAGGACCACGTCGTTGGAAAGGCCCTGCCGGGACGAAAGGTTCTCGAATCGGCCGTTCCGGTACCGGAAGAGCCCCTCCCCGTAAGTGCCTACCCAGAGGCTCCCGTCGGGGGTCCTGAGGAGGGAGTAGATCATCCGGGAGGGAAGGCCATCGGAGGACGTGAACCGGCGAAGGTCCTTTCCGTCCCAGCGGCAGAGGCCCCCTCCCTCGGTGCCGATCCACAGTTCCTCGCCGTCACCGGCCAGAAGGGTGTAGATCCGGGGGGAAGGCAGGCGGTCCTGGAAGGGGGGCGGCTCTAAAACGCCCTCCCGGAATCGGAAGATCCCCCTGCCGTAGGTTCCCAGCCAGAGGCCTCCCCGGCCGTCGGGCACGAGGGCGTTGACCCCGCTCTTCTGGAGGCGTTCCGAGGACACCACCTCCTCCAGGTGGTCCCCGGAGACCCGCAGCAGGCCGCCGGAGGTCCCGGCCCAGACGGTGCCGGCGGGGGCCTCCGCCAGGCAGCGCACCGACCGGCTCCGGGCGCTTTCCGGGATCCGGAGGGCCTGGAACCCCGCGGCGGTTCGGCGGACCACGCCGCCCCCCTCGGTGCCGACCCAGAGGGTCCCGTCGCTGGAGACCAGGAGCGACTGGACGTTGTTCACCGAGAAGGCGGGATCGGTGGCGGCGGAGTGGACCTCGAATTCCACGCCGTCGAAGCGGGCCAGCCCCTCCTGGGTGGCCAGCCAGACGAAACCGTCGGGGGTCTGCGCGACGGCCTGGACGCTGTTCTGCGGAAGGCCCTGGTCGGAGGTCCAGGACCGCCGGAGGTACTGGGTCAGGGCCCGGTAAGGGTCGAGGCTCCAGGCCGGCAGGACGAGAAGGACCAGCGCCGCCGCGCAGGCCGAAAAGAGGGGGAGGTCGCCCGGTGGCCGCCGCCCGGGTTTCATGGGGTCAGGATACCACGTGCGGAGGCCCCTGGAGAAAGGACGGCGCCGCGAAAAAAGGGGGCGGACCTCCGTCCGCCCCCCGAGACGAAAAAAAGGAGGGAATCAGGGCGCGGGGACCTCCACCGGAGCGATGGCGGAGATTTCCACGCGGCGGTTTTTCGAGCGCCCTTCCTTGGTCTGGTTGTCGGCGATGGGGTTCTTGGGGCCCATGCCTTCGACGCGGACGATGCGGGATTCGGCGATACCCTTGGAGACGAGGTACTTCTTCACCGACTCGGCCCGGTTCTTGCTGAGGGTGGCGTTCCAGGCGTCCGACCCGAGGCTGCAGGTGTGGCCCACGATGGCGATCTCCATGGCGTTATAACGCTGGAGCTTGGCCACCACCTCGTCCAGGACCGGCATGCCGTCTTTGGGGATGTCCCACTTGTTGAGGGCAAAGTGGAGAACCGACTCGTCCAAGGTGATCTGGATCATCTTGGGGGCCGGCGGAGGCGGCGGCGGAGGCGGCGGGGGAGGCGGCGGCGGAGGCGGCGGGGGCGGCGGCGGGGGAGGAGGCGGCGGCGGCGGGGCCGGCTTGCGCTTCAAAAAGGAGAGCCCGCCCAGCAGCTCGGCGCTCCAGTAGGAGCCGTTCACGGTGGGGACGCGGAGGGTGTGGGGCCCCATGGAAACGTTCTCGAAGTTGTTGGGGTACTCGGTGTCGAAGCAGTACTTGACGAGGGCCTCGATCCGGAAGGCCAACCTCGGGCTGAAGTAGTGCCGGAGGCCGGCGCCGAGGTGGGCCTGCTTGTCTCCGGAGAAGGCGTCGGCGTAGGAGTCGGAACGGTACGCGACGAAGCCGAGGCCCATCTTGAGGTAGGGTTCCCAGAACTTCTGGTTGGGGAACGAGCGGAGCGCCGAGAGGCGGATGCTCTGGGCATCGGAGTTCACGTCGTTGAATTCGGCGTCCCCGTACCCGAGCTGGAGTTCGAGACCCCAGAGGTCCGTGAAGTTGTACCCGGCGGAGAAGGCCCCCATGAAGCCGCTGGAGATGGCGTTCCCGTGGCCGGAGTACCCGATCAGGGGAGAGAACTCCCACATGCCCTTCTCGGCCTGGGCCAGGGCGGGAACCGCCGCCAGCGCCAGGAGAAGGGCTACCCACCCAAACCTGCGCACCATCGAATGACCCTCCTTCCTTTCGAAACGTTCCCTACGGACCCAGCGTAACACAGAAAGCCGATTCGGAAAAGTCCAGCCACGCCGCGGGACGCAAGAAAAGGGGGGCGCCGGAGCGCCCCCCTTGGGTTGGGCTTGGACCGGGGGCCTCAGGGGGCCGGGACCTGCACCGGAGCGACGGACTTGACCTCCGCCCGGCGGTTCTTGGCGCGCCCCTCCTTGGTTCCGTTGTCGGCGATGGGCTGGGTGGCGGCGTAGCCGGTGACGGAGACGATCCGGACTTCCGCGACGCCGTGGTCCACGAGGTACTTCTTGACGGCCTCGGCCCTCCAGCGGCTGAGCACGTCGTTCCAGGAGGCCGGGCCGGTGCTGTCGGTGTGGCCGGTGATGGTTACCTGCAGGGCGGGGACCTCCTTCAGGCGGGCCACGACGCCGTCGAGGAGCGGCACGCCGTCCTTGGGCAGGTCCCACTTGTCCACCTTGAAGTGGGAGATGACCTCGGAGAGGGAGACGGTGATCATGGCCGGCGGGGGAGCGGCGGAGGTGACCATGGGGGCGAGGATCGGAGCGGGGGAAGAGGGCGCGAACTCCGGAGCCGGGGCGGGGGCCGCCGGGGAGGAAGCGGCGGCCACCGGAGCGGGGACGGGGGCCGGCAGGGCCCGACGCTTCTTGGGGAAGAAGGAGAGCCCCACCTGGACCTCGTAGCTCAGGAAGGAGTCCTTCACGGGGTAGATGGTGTTCCACCGGTAGATGGCGGGCTTGGGCGGCAGGGGCCAGGGAATCCGGTCCCGGACCTTCACCAGCTCGTAGGCATGGGTGTTGCCGTATTTGGCGTCGTAGGTGTAAGAGGCCAGGGCCTCCAGCCGCAGGGCCACCCGCGGGCTCACGAAGCGCCGCACGCCGCCGCCCAGGTGCACCGACTTGTCCCCGTCGAAGACGTCGCCGAAGCCGTCGGGATCCCGTCCCGCGCCGCCGATCCCCACCTTGAGGTAGGGGACGGTCTTGTGGTCCGGCAGGAAGTTGAAGAAGGCCGACAGCCTCACCGCCGACATGTCCCGGTTGAGGTCCCAGACCTTGCTGTCGGCGTAGGCCGCCTGGAGTTCGAGACCCCACTGCTTGGTGAAGTTGTAGCCCACGGAGAAGGACCCCAGGGCTCCGCTCTTCAGCTCGGCGCCGGGAAAGGCGTACCCCACCAGGGGGCTCAGCTCCCAGTCGCCCTTCTGCACCTGCGCCGCCGCCGCAACGGCGAAGAGGGAAAGGACCAGTCCCACCACGCACCACCGTTTCATCTGCGTACCCTCCATCGAAACAAGCGCCTTCCTCAATGCCTTTCCTTGCCCATCTTCTCGCCGCCCTCCGGGAGGGACCTTCCCCGACTGGAGCGACCGGGAACCTGCCGGAGGAGTTCCCTTCATGGTATAGAAGGACCCTCGGGAGGTCAAGCGATGGCGGGAACCCGGCCCTACGGAGCTCTGGCGGTGGAGGCGCGGCGTCTCTCCGGAGGATGGAAGGACCGTGAAGAGGCCTTCCGGGCCCTCACGGAGCTCCTCTGGGAGGGGCTTTGCACCACGGGGGTGGACTGGCTGGGCTTCTACGTCCCCGACGAAGGGGGATCGGCCCTCGTTCTGGCGGCCTGCCGCCCCGTGCCCGCCTGTTCCCCCATCGGTCTGCACGGCGTCTGCGGGCGGGCCTTTCTCGAGAAGCGGGCCCAGGTGGTCCCCGACGTCCACGCCCTGGGGGAGAACCACATCGTCTGCGACCCCCGCAACCTCTCGGAGGTGGTGGTGCCGTGGCTCGACGGCGGGGGGAGGTGCTTCGCCGTGCTGGACCTGGACAGCCGCGCCCTCGCCGCCTTCACCGACGAGGACGCCCGGGGTCTGGAGGCGGTCCTCAAGGCCGCGAGCCTCCCGTAGGCGCCGGCCGGCGGCGGGGAGCGCCCCCGGCTTCACTCCTCCTCGAGGACGGGCAGGAAGGGGAGGAGCCCCATGGCGGGGCAGGCGGCCAGGAAGGTGGCCAGGAAGAAGAGGGGCCACCCCAGCCGCGCCGCCAGGAATCCCGAGAAGACCCCGGCCATGGCGGAGGAGACGTTCATGATGCTGGTGGCCACCGCCATGTGGGCCGCCCGGTGCTCCTTCTTGCAGGTGCGCATGATGGTGACCAGAAAGGCCGCTGTTCCCATGCCGGCGCCGAAGGACTCGACGACCACGAAGGCCCCGATGGCCGGGACCGGCACGGAGGCGCCCCCGCCGTGCCAGAGGGCCAGGAGGCCGTAGAGGAGGTTGGGGACGTTCTGGGCCAGCACCAGCGGCCAGACGGCGCGCCGGAGCCCCGCCCGGGCGATGATCCGCCCCCCCAGCAGGCCGCCCGCGATGGAGGAGGCCACGCCGAAGGTTCCATACAGCAACCCGTAGTCGGACCGCCCCAGGCCCAGGGTGGCCATGAAAGGGTAGAGCATGGCCAAGAGGAGGCTCTCGCCGGCCCGGTAGAGGACCAGAAAGGCCAGGAGGATTCCCACCCGGTCCCGGTCCAGGTACTCGACGAAGGCCCGGGCGTAGAACCCGTCGGAATTCCGGAGCCGGACGAGGAGCCTCCCGCGGAGGAGGAGGAGAACCAGCAGGGCCAGCAGGAGGGCCACGGCCACGGCGCCGGCGATGGAGAGCCGGCGGAGGAGCTCCGAGGCGAGGTTCCGGGCGGGGCCGAGGGCCGGCAGGGAGGCGCCCGTCCAGAGGAGGGCGCCCAGCAAGCCCGCCATGGCGAGCCCCCGAAGGCTTCCCGGGCGGAGAAGGAGCCGGGGAAGGCTCCCCAGGGGGCGCCCCGGCCGCTCCACCGCCGGGAGGACCCCCGCGTGGAAGAGGCACAGGCCGCTCAGGAGCAGGGTCGCCGCCAGGAATCCCGCCCGCCAGGAGAGGACCCCCGAGAGCCACACCACCCCCCCGCCCCCGGCGATGAGGGCCAGCCGGTAGGCCATGGCCTGGAACCCGACCCAGGCGGCCTGCTGGCGGCGGTCCAGCACTTCCAGGTAGTACCCGTCCACGGCGATGTCGTGGGTGGCCGAGAGAAAGGCCAGCAGGAGAAAGGCCAGGGCACCCGCCGAAAGAGCCCAGGGCGAATGGGCGGCGAGGGCGAAGAGAACCGCCCCGCCGGCCAGGGCGGCCTCGGCGGCGAGGAGCCAGCGGCGCTTGGTCAGGAAGGCGTCCAGGAGGGGAGCCCAGAGGGCCTTGAAGACCCACGGCAGGCCGTAGAGGGAGGTGAGGCCCACCGCCTCCAGGCTGGCCCCCAGGTCCTTGAAGTACACCGTGGAGATCTGGCGGACGAGGCTGTAGGGGAAGCCTTCGGCGAAGTAGAGGGTGAAGACCCAGTAGGGGGGGCGCGTCCTTCCGGAGGCCTCTCCGCCGCTCACGGCGCCCCTCCCGCCCTCACGGTTCCTCCTCCAGACGGGCCTGGAGGGCGAGCCACTCCTCCTCCGCCGCGGCGATTTCCGCCTTGACCTTCTCGAAGCGCCGGTTGAGGGCGTGCCAGTCTTCGGTCACCACCGAGTCGGGATCGGAGAAGCGGCGCTCCAGCTCCGCCTTCTGGCCCTGCAGGCCCGAAAGGATCTCCTCCACCTCCCGGAGGCGCCGCTCCAGGCGGAAGCGCTCGTTCTTGGAGAGCCCGCCCTCTTTCCGGAGGGCCTTCCTCTCCGCCGCGGCCTTTCCGGCGGGCTCTTCCCTCTCTTCCGCCGCCTCCGCCGCCAGGCCCGGGGCGAAGCCCGCCGCCGCCCGGACCTCCCGAACGCCCACCGCCCAGGTGTGGGAGGCGATGCTGGCCAGGAAGTCCTCCTCGTGGCTCACGAGCACCAGCGTTCCCCGGTAGGCCTGGAGGGCCTCCCGCAGGATCTCCCGGGACTGGGCGTCCAGATGGTTCGTGGGCTCGTCCAGGAACAGGACGTTGGCCCGGGCCAGGAGGACCGCCAGCAGGTGGAGCCTGGCCCGTTCGCCGCCGGAGAGGCTGGCCACCGACTGCTCCGCCCGGCTCCCGCCAAAGCCGAAGGCCCCCAGGTGGGTGAGGATCGTCTCCCGGTTGTAGGTTTTTAGGAGGGTTGCCACGGCCTCGAAGAGGGAGCCCGCAAAGGAAAGCCGCTGCTGGTGCTGGTCGTAGTGGGCCAGCCGGACGTTGGTTCCCCAGCGGATGGTCCCCCCCGCCGGGGGAAGCTCCCCCACCAGCGTCCGGATCAGGGTCGTCTTCCCCGAGCCGTTGGGCCCCACGAGGGCCACCTTCTGGCCCCGTTCCAAAAGGAGCCGGGGCACGGCCAGGGTCCGTCCCCCCACGTCGAGGCGAAGGTCCTCCACCCGGAGGACGTCCTCCCCCGGGGTCTCCTCGAAGAGGAGGCGCAGGCGGAAACCCTCGGGGGCCCGGAGGGGGGCCTCCACCGGCCTGAGGCGCTCCAAGACCTTTTCCCGCCCCCTCGCCTGCTTGGACCGCTGGCCGGCCTTGTACCGCCGGATGAACTCCTTGGTGCGCTCGATGTACGCCTGTTGCTGCTCGTAGGCCCTCTGGCGGGTCTTCTGCAACTGGTCGAACTGGACCTCGAAGGAGGCGAAGTCCCCTTTGAAGGTGAGGATCCTGCCCTCGGCGAGGCAGGCCACGTGGTCCACCGCCTCCTCCAGGATCTCCGGATCGTGGGTCACCACCACGAAGGCCCGGGGGCAGCTCCGCAAAAACTGGCCCAGCCACTCCCGCTGGCGGGAATCGAGGTGGTTTCCCGGCTCGTCCAGGAGAAGAAGGTCCGCGGGGTCCAGGAGGGCCCGCCCCAGTTTGATCCGCATCTGCTCCCCGCCGGAGAAGGAACGGCAGGGGCGCTCCCCGTCCTCGATCGTGAAGCCGAGCCCCAGCAGGGCCTTCTCCAGGTCCGCCTCGTAGGTGTACCCGCCGTGGTGGAGGAGCCATTCTTGAAGGTGGGCGGCCGCCTCCAGCGTTTCGGGGGAGGTGTCTCCCTCGGCCATGCGGTGGTGGAGCCCGGCGAGCGTGCGCTCCCGCTCGAGAACGTGGGAGAAGGCCTTGAGTAGGTACTCCCGGGCCGGAATGGAGACGGCCGCCAGGTCGTCCTGGGGAACGGTGGCGATCCGGAGGTCCCGGGCCCGCACCACCTCTCCTCCGTCGGGCTCCTCCCGCCCCGCCAGAATCTTGAGAAGGGTGGTCTTTCCCGATCCGTTGGGCCCCACGAGGGCCCACCGCTCGCCCTCGTGGATCTGCCAGTCCACGCCCTTCAGGACCTCCCGTTCCCCGTACCTTCGCGTCACCCCTTGGAGCGAGATCTTCACCGCCCGTGCCTCCCGGGCTAGGGTACGGCCAAAGGAGCCCGCCGGCCAAGGGGCCTTCGATCCGAATTCCGCGATGGATGGGTCTTGCCTTCGGTGAAGGAGGTGCTACACGAGGGAAAGGCTTGTTCTCTCCAACGGGGAGGGGCTTCTCCCCCGCGTTCCGCTGGCCAAGCCAGCCGGAACGCTCGGCCCACCCTTCGGGGTCCCTCCCCGCTCCACGGGCAA
>Ga0209018_1000201_pt1 | contig 58800 bp, 48 predicted proteins | sample YNPBryBLVA2012_FD_185814 | JGI IMG/M metagenome (GOLD analysis project Ga0209018, IMG submission 185814) | Anoxygenic and chlorotrophic microbial mat microbial communities from Yellowstone National Park, USA - YNP Bryant BLVA 2012 (SPAdes)... ...
CGTTCATCGACTACTACTACAAGAAATCGTGGGTCGCCTCGCGCGGCGGCGTCCTCACCCAGCTCCGTCGATCGAAAAACGCCTGAATGGTCCCGGGCGGTCCAGACCGCCGCGCGTCACCTCTTCACTTCTTCTTGCTCCTGCCCGCCTCGGCCGTCCGGCTTTCCCACTCCCGGCACCGCATCCCCTGCCTGGGCTGTGGTTGCAATCCCGCGGCTGGTTCTCGCCAATCGAGCGGACACAAGAGCAATCACCATTGCGAGGCGATGCGTGCACGGAAAAAGCCGCCCAAGGGCCATTGACCTGTCCGAAAATGTATGACAGGGTGCGCACAACACAATGGTTCACCGCGGGAGTGCGCCCCCTGTCTGCCACGCCCGCAAGGAGTCTGTTGCCATGAAGCTCACTTTCGCTTCGATCGGATTGCTCTTCGCCGCTCTCGCCGTCACGCCGTCCGCCGACGCCACCGTGGAAACGATTCTCGACTACACCATCGTCTACCACGAGCCGCAATCCGACGACTATTGCTATCGCACGATGCCGATGCGTGCCGAGATCGGGATCCCGGGCGCAAGCGTGATGCAGGCCGTCTACACCCCGGTCCAGGTCTTCAACCAGAATGGCATCCCGTCGAAGTATGTGAATATCAACCTCGTCGCCACCCAGCCGCCCATGGTGCCGTCGTACGTGTCCGACAGCATCGATCCCGACGGCACCATGAACTACTCGATGAAGGTGGACGTGACTCCGCTCGCGAAAGCGAATGGCACGTCGACCTCGGGAAGGCTCGCCACCATTCGCGCCGCCAAGCTCGGCCTGCTGTCGATGGCGAAGAGCATCAGCCGGCTTTCCGGCGGCAAGTTCCGATTGCGCGTCACCTTCACAGGGCTGCCGTCCCAGACCGGTTTGCCGGGCCTCACCCTGCCGGCGACCACGACGTCGCCCTATTCGGCGGCAAGCCCGCTTCTCGCCTCGTTCGAGAAGGAGTGGATCAACACCGGCGGGTCGTGCCGTTGACCGCTCGGATCCTCCCCACGACCTGGTGACGTCAGGCACCATACCCGTCAAGATAGCGCCCCGCCAGGTCACCCAACGACGAGTAACACACAACGAGCAGCCCAAGTGTCGGCAGGCAATGCGAGAGCCTCTCTTGGGGCGCCAGGGCAGCCATGGGCGATTTCGCGGTCCCGGGCTGCCGTACCCCATGTTGTGCGGATCCCCGGCGGCAAGAGCGATTGCTTTGGTGGCTTGTCGGCCGGCTGAACAACACGGGTCGATAGGGTTTTCCTTCCCTCTTGGTCTTGGACAGCTGGCTTGCCGCGACGCCTTGACGCATTCGGTCCGTGCGTGGGTGTCTCCGTCGCGGTGCGTCTGCGGTGCGCCGCGCTCGATTGCAGAACACACGTGACGGTCGGTCAATGCGGCGCCGCGGTCCGCGCACGACGGCGCGCCAGACTACCCACAAGAGCTTGGTCGGGCTGGGTCGCCCACGTTGTGAGGTCCGTGGACCGCTAGCTGGCAGGAATGGGGGCTACGTCCCGGGTTGTCGTGCGGACGCGACCCGTGCGGAAGTCAGGGCATATGCGCCAGGAGGAACTGGCGAGCTTGCGCGATCGCGTCCGCACGCTCACCCGTGGCGAACAACTCATGCCCATAGTCGGGGAACTGCACCACGTTGCATTCGCCTGCAAACGGCGCCGAGCATGCGTGTTTGGAGGCGTCGACGACATGGTCGTTCGGGTCGGACAGGATCAACGTCGGCACGTTGATGGCGGGTCCGGCGGCAAAGGCGGCTTGCGCGAGGAAGCCTTGGTGGAGCCAGCCGAACGTCGGTTCCGGTGTCCACAAGGGGCTGTGCTCGGTGTAGTTACAATAGGCCTCGTCGGTGCCGAGGGCCGGGTCCGGGCACGACGGAGGTCGCGGCGCGCAGCCGTCTGGCAGGCTCTTCAGATACGTCAACGCACCTTGCAACCCGGCAAAGTCGATGGCCGGCAGTCCGCAATCGTTGGGCAAACCGTACAGCAGGCATTGCGTCAGCATGCCGCAAACCGGCTGTGTCGGGTCGTAGAAGCACCCCCGCAGCGTTTCGTCGCTATGTACGGCGGCGATCGCGACGAGAATATCGGGGGTAATGCCCGCGGGCGAGGTGCACAGCCTGGGGAGCCCTAGCCCGTAGGGTTGAGGAGCAGCGTAGAATGCCGCGACGCCCGCGAGCTGCTCCGCCGTGAGCGGCGGTGGTGCGAGATGGCCCAGCATCGGGGAACCCAGGATCAGCCCCTTGATCTTGTCCGGGTGCTCTTGCGCATAGCGCGCGGCAATCAAGCCACCCATGCTGTGTGCCATCAAGAACACAGGGGTATTGTATTGATGCAGTTCCGGCACCCGGTCGAACAGCTTGTCGATGTCGTCTACGTAATAGCTGAAGTCGTCGATGTGCGCCGCCAGCCGACCCTCGGCGGAGCCCCCCTGCCCCTCGTGATCGATAGCGACGAACGTGATGGGCAAATCCGCCAGCGTCTGGTCGGCAGGCGCCACGCCCACCGGGAACTCGTGCAACGACGTGAACAGCACGTCGTACTTTTCGATGAATTCGGACCGTCCCTGCAGGAACACGACCGCAGCCTTGTCCATGCCGAGCTTGCCGTACACGCGATACCGCACCGGGAGCCCGTCCGCGCCCTTGAACGTGCTCGTCCTCACAATGCGCTTGTACGTCTTGTCGAACGCAAAGGTCGTCTTGCACCCTTCGGACGTCGAGGCGCTCTGTTCCGACACCCACGGCTCGTCGCTGGGAGCCGCGCCGCACGCGCCGAGGGCAACGGTGGCGACGAGGGCAAGGGAAGGCAGAGTGAGCATGTCGCGGAACTTGGGGGATATCTTCATCGTTCGAGGTCTCCGTGTGTGGGGGGCCCGCTGCATGGTGGCGTCCTGACCCTGCAGGGGCATCGGAGTCGCCCTAAACAAGATCCATGCCCCGGCGGGTGGTGCGCAAAAACGGCGGGAAGCCGCGAATCCTACGCATCCGCGCTTGGACCAAGGAAGGACCGGGTGTAACATCTGGTCCTCAATCGAGGACCGAATGCTGCACGCGCACAGACCGACAGGTGCCTTGTCGTGACCGAATCCAAGCCTCCGGCTGCCCCCGCCCCGAAACCCATTCGCGTCGACGACGACGACATGACGTTGCCGACCGGCAACGACGCTGTCGAGGTGCCGCGCATCGAGGTCCACATTCTGCGCGAAGCGGGCGTTGCCGTGGACAAGACGGTGGTCTTCGAAGGAGATCAGTGTCGCATCGGCGCCAACCCATCCAACCAGGTGGTCCTGAACGACCGGCGGGTCTCCCGGTTCCATTGCTTTCTCCGGCGTGGGCGCAACGCCTGGCGTCTGGTCGATAGCGGCTCCCGAAACGGAGTCGTGTTGGAGGGCGTCAAGGTGCGAGACGCCGACCTGCCCCGCGGGGAATGCAAGCTCCAGCTCGGCGACTCCGAGCTGGTCGTGCGGGAGCTGCGCTCCTTGGCTCGCGTGCAGGTGCCGATCATGCCCGTGTTCGGCGCGCTCGTCGGAGCATCGGTGGCGATGCGCCAGATGTTCGCGCTCCTGGACCGCGTGGCACGCAGCGACTCCACCTTGATCATCGAGGGGGAGAGCGGAACAGGCAAGGAACTCATCGCGACGGAGATCGTCAAGCGGGGACGCCGCGCACGCAAACCCTTCGTGATCGTCGATTGCGGCGCCATCGCGCCCGAGCTCATGGAAAGCGAGCTGTTCGGCCATGCCAAGGGATCCTTCACAGGCGCGGACCGGGACAGGATGGGCGCGTTCGAGGAGGCCGACGGAGGCACGGTCTTCCTCGACGAAATCGGGGAGCTGCCCTTGTCCATGCAGCCCAAGCTGCTTCGCGTGCTCGAAACCCACGAGATTCGCCGGGTCGGAGAGAATCGCCCTCGCAAGGTCGATGTGCGCGTCATCGCAGCCACCAACCGGCAGCTCGAACGCGAGGTCAACCAGGGCCGCTTCCGCGAAGACCTGTTCTTCCGCTTGTCCGTGGTCACCGTGCGCGTGCCGCCGCTGCGCGAACGCCCGGAAGACATCCCGCTGCTCGTCGATGCGATCCTCGCCAACCTCGGTGCCACCGCCCGTCGATCGCTGTTCTCCGCAGACGTCAGAGAGTCCATGCTCCGCTACGAGTGGCCTGGCAATGTCCGCGAGCTGCGCAACTTCGTCGAACGCGCCATCGTCCTCGACTCGGTCGATTCATCCCGCATCTCTTCTGCCCCCCCCGATTCGTCCGGCAGAACGAGCGTGACCATCGAGGTACCCTACAAGGTCGCACGCGAACGACTGCTCGCCGATTTCGAGCGTCGATACCTCACCGCGCTGATGGACTGGTCCGGTGGACGGGTCGGCAAGGCAGCGAAGAAAGCAGGGGTGGACCGGATGTACCTCTACCGGCTCATGCAGCGTCACGGCATCAGGCGCAGCGGCCCCCTGGTCGACTGACCCCGCTCGGTCAACGCCTCCACCATCCCGGCGCCGGATCGTTGGTCCCCTGAGAAACCCAAAGCAGAGGATCGATGCGCCATCCGATCGCGCAGCCAGCATCACATGGGATGAACCATGTGCTTCTTGGCGAGGCGCACCTCACGCTTGTCTGCTAGCAGGTCCAGACGACGCGCGATCTGCGTGCGCAGTTGCGCGGGCGGAACCACCGCGTCGATCACCAGGTCGTCGGCCAGCTTCATGAGGTCGATGTCCTCTTCGTATTGCTTGCGCTTCTCGAGCACGAATGCGTGGCGCTCAGGGCCAGCGGGGATCTCCTGGATCTTGTTGTAGTACACGGCGTTCACCGCCGCCTGCGGGCCCATCACCGCGATCGACGCCGACGGCAACGCAATGCATGCGTCCGGTTCGAACGCCGGGCCGCACATCGCGTAGAGCCCGGCTCCGTACGCCTTGCGCACGATCACGGAGATCTTCGGCACCGTGGTCGACGACACCGCCGCGATCATGCGCGCTCCGGCCCGGATGATGCCTTGCCGCTCGACCTTCGACCCGATCATGAAGCCGGGCACGTCGGCCAGGAACAACAGCGGGATCCCGAACGCATCGCAAAGCTCGATGAACCTCGCCGCCTTCTCCGCGCTCTCCACGAACAGCACGCCACCCAGATGCTTCGGCTGGTTCGCTACCACGCCCACCGTCCTGCCCTCGATACGGCACAAACCGGTGAGCACCTCCTTCGCGTAGGTCGACTTGATCTCGAACCAGCTCCCCTTGTCCACCAGCGCCTTGATCACGTCCGTCATGTCGAACGGCTTCGACTCGTCCGACGGAATGATCTCCGGCAGCCGCGAACACGGCACCTCGGGGTCGCACGACACCATGCTCGGCACCTCGTCGCCCGTTCGCGACGGCATGTAGGACAGATAGCGGCGAGCCCAGGCGATCGCTTCCGCCTCGGTCTTGACGAGCACGTCACCACAACCCGACACCGTGCAGTGCATGCGCGCCCCACCCATCTCCTCCAGCGACGTCTTCTCTCCGATGACCATCTCGGCCATACGCGGAGAGCCCAGGTACATGCTCGCGTTGCCCTCGACCATCACCACGACGTCGCAGAACGCCGGGATGTAGGCGCCACCGGCCGCAGACGGCCCGAAGAGCAGACACACCTGCGGCACGAACCCGGACATCTCGACCTGGTTGTAGAAGATCCGCCCGGCACCACGACGACCCGGAAACATCTTCACTTGGTCGGTGATCCGCGCACCCGCCGAGTCCACCATGTACACCAGCGGGCACCGCAGATCCCGCGCTGTCTCCTGGATCCGCAGGATCTTCTCCACCGTGCCCGGTCCCCACGACCCCGCCTTCACCGTCGAGTCGTTCGCCATCAACGCCACAACCCGCCCCCCTATCCGCGCCGTTCCGGTCACCACACCGTCCGCCGGAAGCTCGCCGTCCAGGCACCGCGCCAGCGCACCGTCTTCCACAAACGTCCCTTCGTCGCAGAGCATCCTGATGCGCTCGCGCGCGAACGCCTTGCCCTGCTCCGCGTTCTTCTGGTGGTAGCGCAACGCGCCACCCTGCTCCACATGATGCAACACTTCGAGCAACGCCTTGTCCGAGTGCATGCGTCGCGTATAGTGCACCGTCCTAGCCTCGTCATGTGGTGCTTGCGTGGAACTTGGTCCACCGTTCCTGCACATTGCCAGGCCGCAGGCTCGCCGAACCTGACATGCACACGTCGCCCTCACGACGACCATCCGGCACGAACGCCCTCGTCATGAATGTCCTGCCGGGGACTCCGTCATGACGCCTCCGGGTCCCAGACCGTGCCAGCGCCGTTCGACGATCTCCTCGGCCCCTGTCCCGTCGCATCGACGCCCCGCCCGACGGCGCGGGCTCGAAGCATGCGCTCGCACCAGCGACATTGCGGCGTCGAGTCGACGCGGCCGCAAGCACGGCAATCGGGCGCTGAGCACCGCGCGCTCCGATGGCCCCTGGTCACGGTCGCAACGCGAAAATCCGCATCACAAGGGCAAGGATCTGCACGGCAATCGAGCCCCCCGCGGCAGCCTTGTTTGCGTCCCCCACGTCTGGCAACGGACGTGCTCATCGTAGGCGTTGAGATGATAGGATGAGGTCCATGCGCTCATCAGCGTGGTGGATCGCGATGGGATATGCGGGGCTTGTCGCGTGCTCGAGGGAGGAGACGGCGGGAACGGGTCCGACAGGCGGGGACAACGATGCGGGCACCGAAGCCGGCGACGCGGCCAGCCAGGGGGGCGACGCCGGGGCCGGAACAGGCGCGGGAGGAGCGAGCGGCGTCGGGGGCGATGGCGGCATGGCGGGCGTGGGAGGCACCGGCTGGCCAGGCGGGGCAGCAGGATCGGCCGGAACAGCGGGGTCGGGAGCGGACGCAGGAAGCGCCGGAGCGGGAGGCTCGGCGGGAGATGGCGGAGCAGCGGGCACGGGCGGCTCCGCGGGAGCGGCCGGCGCCGGGGGCACTACCACGTACGGATGGGACTACAATCTTGCCCACGAGTGCGCCTCCACCACGGGACAGCCGGGCGACGCGAACTACTATCGTGTAGACGCCGATTGCCCCGCAAACGCCCCAGGGTGGCTGCTGGTCGTCGAATCCGAGAACGGCGCCTCCCAATCGTGCTCGGGACCGATCAACCGGTCGTTCCCGATCAACGCCGCAGACAGCCCTGTGTCCCTGTCGTTCACTCCGCACCAGAGCGCGCTGGGCCCCAATTGGACCGTGAACATGAAGGTGGATCACGCTTCGGCGCCCCACCCGTGCGGGCCCGGCTACTTCACCTTTTTCGCCTTCATGGATCACGTGGGCTACGGCGGAGGACCGTTCCCCTTGCCGCGCGAAACCAGGAGCCATCACACGTTGAGCTATTCCTACTTCGCCCCTTCGCCCGGCGATGCTGCCAGGACGATCGTCGCGGGTCAGTTCTGGTGGGACGGCAAGGCGCGTCTGGTCGAGATCCATGTAGGAAGCGTAAACTGGGGTGACGCAGTCCCCGCGGACCCGTGCACTGTCCTCGCGGCGGAGTGGACCCCGGAGCTGACCTTCGTGTCGCTGGAAGGGTCGTGTTTCGGGCTGGCTCTTCCGCCCGGTACCGACACCAGCATCGACGTGACCTGGAAGGAGCCGATCGACTATTGCGTCGCGAAGAGCTACTTCCCCGCTCCAGCAAGCTGGTCGCAGACCGCCGTTCAGGCATTGTACGTGGCAGTCGAGGCCAAGAACGGCGCGGTCGCGGATCTGTGGCAAACGGACTTCCGGGTGGACCGGGCGCCGTGAAATCGGGCGCTGCGCCCGGCGCTTCGGTCGACGGCAGCATCGACGACCTTGACCAGGACGAACTGCTCGGCAGCCCCTCCGTTGCGTCACACGTTGCTGAGGAGTTCGCTTCGTATCGACCTCAGGGCTGGTGCAGGCACGCCTCCCCCCCCGCCGCCTTCCAGCGGGACACGAGCGTCGTGAAGTCGGTGAGCACTACCTGGCCGGCATCCCGCATCGCGACCAGCGGAATCAACGTTTCCTGCACGATGGTCTCGATGCCACCCGGCGCCTGGATCTCGCCTGGCGTGATGTTCCAGGATGCGGTCAGAAGGCACGACGGATCCACCGTCTTGTTGGCGTAGAGGTCCACGAGTTCCGTCACACCCGCCACTTCGTGGTGCCATGCGCCCACGGCGACGATGTTTGCCGCGGGATCGTCCTCGAAGAAGTAATCGCGGTCCCGGGGACGCCACAGGCCGCTCACCAGCGGGTCGTTCACGTGGTTGGGGGTCCCGGCACCGATGAGAATGTCTCCACGCCAGAGAGCCTCCGGATAGTGCAGTCCCGGCACAGGCTCGCGGAAACGGTCCCAATGCTGGAACTGGGGTAGCGACGGATCCCAGATGTGCCCGCCGATGACCGTGCTGCCGCCCACGCCCAGCAGGTCGAGCAGATACGCCACATCCGTGTAGTTGTATCCGCCCTGCTCGTGCGAATGCGGGTCGAGGACCGCGCCCAAGTTGTCTCGCAAGTACACGAAAAGGTTCTTGCCCCCGCTGGATGCCGTGACCGTCGCGTCTTCGTAGAGCCGCGCGGCTTCGAGCAGCGTCCAGTCGGGCTGCAGTGACCATGTGACCCCGTTGTCGTGCGCCGCCTCGGCCATCGCGATGAGACGACCGCGTAGCGCCAGATAGGCTTGACGGTTCTCGGGCGACCCCAGCGGGCCGGCCGGCTGGTTGTCCTCGATGTGCGTGAACAGCACCACCTGGACCTGCCCCGTCGCCGCCGTGCAGCCCGAGGCGTCGAACGCGCAAGACGGCGTACAGCCGAGGACACCGCCGGTGTACCTCCCAGGAATCGTCAGACACGTCGCCCCGCCCAAATCGGTACCGTCGCACGCCTCGTGTTCCTGGACCACGCCGTCACCGCAAGTGGGGGCATCATTCCGCGTCTCGTCCGCCCCTCCATCATGGTTCGTCTGGTTCTGACTGTCAGAACCTCCACCGTCATCACCACCACAGGCCACGCCCCCAAACAGCGCAAGCACACATGCCAGATGGTTCGTCACGGACCTCTTCATGTCGACATCCCTTTCCTTGCGGCACCTTCTGCCGGGCTGCAACAGCTATGCACCAATCGCCACGGCCGGCCACGAATGCCGCCCCGCACGCTACGGCGCCTCCGCCAGCAGTCGCACCACGAGCGTCTCGATCTGCGCCATCCGCGTTGGTGCGTAGCCCGTCGCCACATCGCGGACCGTGCCCCTGCGGTCAATCACCACCACCGTTGGAAGCTCGTTGACGTGATAGGCCTCGGTCGTGCCCATCGTGGGATCCGCAGCCGTGGCGTACCGGATCCCAAGGCGCTCCCGGCCTGCTTGGACGAGATCGGCCGGCTCCGGCGCCACCCCCACCACGACCAGCCCGCGCGCTCCATACTTGGCCGTCCATTCGTTCAAGTGGCGCGTCGTGAACCCGCACGCCGTGCACCACGACGCCCAGAAGTCGACCACCACGACCCGCCCGCGCAACGACTCGAGCGTGGGCGCGGGGTGTCCTTCGATCCCAGCGAGCTGCTGCCACGCCGGCGCCGCCTTGCCGACCAGCTCCCGCTTCATCAACGATTCGGCCGCCGGCATCGCCTCCACGCGTGCGGTGATCGTCTGGCGGCGTCCATCCCGCTCCAGGACGATCTCGACCGGTGCGCCGTGGGCAAGCCTCGCCACGGCGCGCACGACATCGCCTGCCGCATGCACGGTCCGTCCGCCGATCCAAACGATTCGATCGCCCGCCTTCACTCCGGCACGCTCCGCGGGTGAGTCTCGCACAACCGATCGCACGAAGACCTGCTCGGCAGCCTTGTCTTCGCGCATCGAGATCCCGATCCAGCTCCGTGCGGACGGCTCCTGGGCCATCGCCACCGGGACGTCCGACCCGACAACGGCTAGCATCCACGCGCGGTCGCTGCCACCAGCGCTGCCGCGCTTGCCAGCTTGGCCACACGAAGGCTACGCATCACCCTACAGGACATGATCCAAACACACTCCGTTGTCGAGCGTCGATCGATCCTTTCGTCGGCAGCCATCGTGCTTGTCGCTGTCGGTGTCGCCGGGTGCGCTGGTGGAGACGCTTTCCGACCAGGTGAATCTGACATGCCCCTTGTGGCACCGGACAGGCACGGCCCACCGGCGCCGCAACCCGCGGTGAAGTGGGAGCTTGCAAGCGCGGTCGCGTCGATGAAGGTGCTTCAAGAACGGTTCGTGTCGCGCGGCCACCGCATGGGCGACCTGCGGGCACGGTGGCTCGCGAACGACGTGGCCGCAGCGGCTTTCCCGACGTTGCGGCGAGGCGTGCAGATGCCCCCCGGCGCGGTGCTCGTGTCCCAGCACACGGTCCACGGCAACGGCACGCCCGCGGGCGCCTTCGCCATGGTCAAGCGGGATCCCGGATTTTTCCCCGAAGGCGGCGATTGGGAGTGGATTGCGATCGGGTCCGACGACAACGTCGTCGCCCGCGGCAAGCTGGCCGCATGTGCGCGTTGCCACGCGGACGCTGTCGCGGACTTCGTGTTCCCGATAGCGTCGCCGCCGCAGCCCTGACCTCACAAAACGACACACGCGGCGACCCGGACGGGCCAGCCGCGCGCGACGGCAACATCATGGCGTGGAATCAGCCATGATGTCGGCGGTTGAAGATCAAGCGAGGCAAGTCAAGCGCAAGATCGGTGGTAAAGCCAAGGGCAAGGGTCAAGAAGAAAAGCGAGGCGACGCAGCAAGGAAAAGAAACAAGGAAGGAAGTCCAGCGTGCCCGGATGGCCGTCGCTTGGAAGGGAAAGAAGAAAGAGGCGACCGACCATCGATGTCTCGCAAGCCCTCCCAGGCGTGCGCCCGGCATTGAGCAGCATGCGTGCCAAGCCAGTGGGCGGTCGCAACCGTTCGGGAATTTGGCCTTCAGACGGTTGACCCCCCGTGACCAACCGTTCAGACCCAAGACACCGATGTCAGCCTGGCCCACACACCTCGCAATTGTTGCGTGGTTGCCCGCGCGGCCCGTTCGTCACCCCGCTGTCAAACCGAACGCACCGTCGCCGCACACGACGTCCACGATTCGCTTGACACAACACCGAACGGCGGCTATATCCGCGCGTCCGAAACAGAAAGCCTGCGCCCATAGCTCAGCTGGATAGAGCATTGGTCTACGGAACCAAGGGTCGGAAGTTCGAATCTTCCTGGGCGCGCTGAGTATCCCCTCCAGTCCTCGTCGTCAGGGTCGGATGAGGGGTCGCCCGTCGGAAACCAGGACAGCAACGTTGGGGCCGGAAACTGGTTCGGGGGCGGATGCCTGTGGCACGATCCCGTCGTGCAAGCATCCGACGATCGCGACTCCGACCACCGTCTGCGTCACGACCCAAGGCGCGACCCTACGGATCCGCCCCCTGCGCCTCCTGCATCCAAGGAACAGGCAACCATCGAACAGGGCGAGGCAGCAACACAAGGCGCCGCGGAAGCCGCCCCCGACAGCCGCCGGGGCTTGGTGCCCGCCCATGTCCGCGACAAGGGCGACCCCGCAAGACCGGGGATGGCCCACGTCGTCACCATTGACGACCCGCGCATCCCCGAGATCGAGGCGGCCTTGACCAGCAGCGATTGAAGCCCGCCCCCCCACCCTCGATCTCCATCCTCATGAATCTCCGTCGGTCTCGCCGTGGGCGCCCTCATCGGCTGGCTCGTCAGCTTCGGCTACATCCGCTTCCACTTCCATTGACCGGTCATCGCCCCACGCTCACCACGTCGCGCACGAACGTGTTGACCTCGAGCCGCACGCGGTAGCCGCCTCGCTCTTGTGGCATCGACACCTCCAGCGCGAACCGCACCGGCGCGCCGACCTCGAGCCCGATCAGATCCACGTCCAATACCGCGGCATCCGTCATGTCCTCCGAACTCATCGTCGCGGTCTTCGGCGCCAGCATCACGAACGCCACGGCATCGCGCGTTACCGCATGCTTGCCTTGCTTGATCGTCGACGGCGACGCCGACAGCACCATCGAGAGCCGCGGCTCGGGCGCAATCATGGTGGGGGGCCACCCTTTGGTGGAAGGCTCGCCGAGCAGGATGCTCGTGCCTGCCACGCTCCTGCGGACGGTCGCGGGGCCCCCGTGCAGCGACAGGTCGAACGTCTTCGGTTTTCCATCACCCGCGTCGCCGCCAGCCGTCACGGTCATCGAGATGCGCGTACCCAGCTCGGGGCCCTGCGCTGCGTCGCTCACCAACCCGCTCCACCGCGCCACCAGCCTCGCGCAGCGCTTGTCGCCCTCGCACTTCGCCGGGTCGTGCGTCAGGATCGCTCTGCACAGCGCGCGGTCGATGCTGGATACCGCCGTGCACAGCCGTGAGTCGCGTCGCGCAAGTGCCACGCAAAGAGGGTCGTGGGCCTCGAGCACGAGCGGACACATCCCTTCGTCACCCACCACGATCGCAACCGACGCTGCACAATGCTCGCGGAGCGACGACGACACGATCGGCTCACACTCGGCGGTGTTGCGTTTCTTGATCGCAAGCAGCACTCGACATGCGTCGTGCAGAAGCGAGTCGTATCCGATCGCATCGATGGCATCACCGACCACGGGGTCCAGCGTCGCTCGCGCTGCGACGCAGGCTTCCACCGTGGTGAACCCGTCGACCTCAGCCTTCAGGTCGCCAGGCGGAGGTGGAGGATCCTGGACGGGCATGTCGACGTCTACGCCGATCATCTGCGCGAGCCCGGCGTCGATGGGGCGTGGGGCAGGTCGCGGTGGAAGCTCCGGCCCGGACGCCGGCGGCTCCGGGTGCGGCTCGCAACCGTGGTCGCAGGCCGGAAGCATCAGCGCAACCGGCAACACCAGCCTTTTCACGACCGCGGATGGACGACGTTGCACGGCGACTTCATGCCACAAGTCCGGGGCGAGCAAAGCATCTTGCTGCCTGAACCGTTGTCCAGTATAGAACCAAAGCGCTCGATCTTTGGGCGCAGGCCGTGCAGGCCCGCTCGCTCCCACTCGGCCCCACGCTCGCGGAGACCGCCATGGAAGACAAAAACCGCCAGAAAGCTCTCGATCTGGCCATCGCCAGCGTCGAAAAGGAATACGGCAAGGGCGCGATCATGCGCCTCAAAGACGGTGAGGCGCTCACCGACGGCCTACGGGTCGTGCCCACCGGGTCCATTGGCCTGGACATCGCGCTCGGTACGGGGGGATGGCCGCGGGGCCGCATCGTCGAGATCTACGGGCCGGAGTCCAGCGGCAAGACATCGCTGGCCCTGCACGCCATTGCCAGTGTTCAGGCCACGGGCGGCGTGGCGGCGTTCATCGACGCCGAGCACGCGCTCGACGTCAACTACGCCAAGCGTCTGGGGGTGAAGACCGACGAGCTGCTCATCAGCCAGCCCGACTACGGCGAGCAGGCGCTGGAGATCGCGGACACGCTGGTGCGGTCTGGAGCGGTGGACTGCGTGGTGGTCGACTCGGTGGCCGCGCTGGTGCCCAAGGCCGAGATTGAAGGCGACATGGGAGACCAGCATGTGGGTGTCCAGGCCCGGCTCATGAGCCAGGCGCTTCGCAAGCTCACGGGCAACGTCGCGCGGTCGCAAACGCTCCTCATCTTCATCAACCAGATCAGGATGAAGATCGGCGTCATGTTCGGCAGCCCGGAGACGACCTCCGGTGGCAACGCGCTGAAGTTCTACTCGAGCGTTCGCATCGACATCCGCCGCATCGGCGCCATCAAGGATCCGTCCGCGGGTGACCGCCGCGAACCCTCGGTGGTCGGCAACCGCACGCGTGTGAAGGTGGTCAAGAACAAGCTCGCGCCGCCATTCCGTGAGGTCGAGTTCGACATCCTCTACGGCCAGGGCATCAACCAGGTCGGCGACCTGGTTGATCTGGCCGTGGAAGACGCCATCATCGAGAAGAGCGGCGCCTGGTATTCCTATGGTGGCGAGCGTCTGGGACAGGGGCGCGACGCTGCGATGCGGTTCCTCGAGGAGCATCCCGCGCTCGTCGACAAGATACGAACCCAGCTCATGGTCCGGCACGGCCTGATGAAGGATCCGCAAGCGGCCGACAAGACGGCTTCGGACAAGTCCTCGCCCGACAAGAGCGACGTCGACAAGGCTGCAAGACGTCCAGCTCCCACGCCCAAGGGCTGAGGCACCAGGCTGCCACCGAAATGTCACAGGATCGCACTGGGGCCGCGTATATCGTCGGCGTGTCATGAAGCTCTACGTCACGCGCCACGCCGCCGCCGAAGACGCTTCCGCGGCGCCCAACGACTTCGACCGCGCCGTCACCCTCAAAGGCCGAAAGCGCGCCGTCGAGGTCGCGAAGATCTTGCTCGCCGAAAAGGAAACCCCCGACATCATCGTCGCCAGCCCGCTCGTTCGAGCCGTCCAGACGGCCGAGATCATCGCGTCGGTCACCGACCCGCCGGAAGGCGTCACGGTGCGCCAGGAGCTTGCGCCGGGCAACACGGCATTCCCGTTGTTGCAAGAGCTGGGGCGCGCCGGCAAAGGGGGGGTGATGCTCGTGGGTCACGAGCCCGGTCTGTCGGAGCTCATGATCGCGCTGCTCGGTGACGGCGCCTGGCCCAAGGGGTTCACCAAGTCGATGGTCGCGTGTGTGAAGATTGATGAGGCGGGTGTCCCGAAGCTCCGCTGGGTGCTCGACCCCAAGTCGCTGCGCCTCACCTCGCACCGCTGACGGCGTCTTGCCCTGCGGGCCCCCGACCGTGCGCATCCGCCTCATCGGGAAGCGGTGCACGAGGCTTCTCGCAACGTCATTTCTCGTTTCTCGCACACCATGGGGCTGCGCTTTCGCAGCGAGCGGTACTACGCTGCGGGCCCGCTGGCGCCGCTGCTTCTGGCGTCGGCGAAACGCCACGACCATATCCAAAGGAGCCCGTCATGCTCGACGCGATGATGCTTCCTCCTAATCCGACCAACGAACCCGTCTACGCCTATGCTCCCGGGTCCAGGGAGCGCGAGTTGCTCAAGGCAGAGCTCGCACGGATGTCTTCGACGCCTGCCGAGTTCGGCCACTTCATCGCGGGACGCGAACGCCGCACGGGCAAGGTGGTGGAAGTGCGCGCTCCCCACAAGCGATCGCTGGTGCTCGCTCGACGCTTCCAGGGTGGGGCGGAAGAGGTCCAGGCGGCGATCGACGCGGCGCTCGAAGCGAAGACCGAGTGGGCGCGCATGCCCTTCCAGGCCCGCGCTGCGATCTTCCTCAAGGCGGCCGACCTGCTCGCGGGCAAGTACCGCTACATCGCCAACGCGGCCACCATGCTCGGGCAGAGCAAGACCGCCTTCCAGGCCGAGATCGACTCCGCCTGCGAACTCATCGACTTCTTCCGCTTCAACGTCCACTTCGCCGCGAAGATCATGCAGGAGCAACCCATCAGCGCCCCCGGCATGTGGAACATGCTCGAGCAGCGCCCCCTCGACGGCTTCGTCCTCGCGGTCACCCCGTTCAACTTCACGTCCATCGCAGGCAACCTGCCGACCGCTCCCGCCATCATGGGCAACACCGTCGTGTGGAAGCCCGCCGAAACGGCTGTCCTGTCCGCCTGGGTCATCATTCGGATCCTGCAGGAAGCAGGCCTACCCGACGGCGTCATCAACCTGGTCATGGGTCCCGGATCGGTCGTCGGCCCTCTGTGCCTGCATCACCCGGAGCTCGCGGGCGTGCATTTCACCGGGTCCACCGCCGTGTTCCAGGGCATCTGGAAGACCATCGGCGAGAACATCTCGAAGTACAGAGGCTACCCCCGCATCGTGGGCGAAACCGGTGGCAAGGACTTCATCTTCGTACACCCGAGCGCCGACGTCGACGCGGTCGCCACGGCGATCGTACGCGGCGGCTTCGAGTTCCAAGGACAGAAGTGCTCCGCAGCGTCGCGCGTCTACGCCCCCCGATCCTTGTGGCCTCACATTCAGGAGCGCTGTGTCGCCCAGGTCAAGGAGATTGGCGTCGGCGACATCACCGACTTCCGCAACTTCATGGGAGCTGTCATCGACGCCAACGCGTACCGCGACCACGTCACCTACATCGAACTCGGCAAGAAGGATCCGAGCTGCACCGTCATCGCCGGCGGCGACTACTCTGACAAGGAGGGCTTCTTCATCCAGCCCACCATCATCCAGACCACGGATCCCAAGCATCGTCTCATGAGCGAGGAGATCTTCGGACCGGTGGTCACGGTGTACGTGTACGACGACGACAAGGTGGAAGACACCCTGAAGCTGTGTGATCAGACCAGCCCCTACGCGCTGACCGGCGCCGTCTTTGCCCGCGACCGCGCCGCGATCGAGCAGGCCATGACCGCGCTGCGCTTCGCTGCAGGCAACTTCTACATCAACGACAAGCCCACCGGTGCCGTCGTCGGCCAGCAGCCCTTTGGCGGCGCTCGCGCGTCAGGCACCAACGACAAGGCCGGAAGCATGCTCAACATGCTGCGCTGGACCTCGCCGCGCGCCATCAAGGAGACGTTCGTCCCGCCGACCGACTTCCGCTACCCCTTCATGGGCGACAAGTAGCCGCACACCGCGAGCCGCCAGCACCGCGTGGTGGCGGTCCCTACGTTCCGAACTTCCGTCTCAACGCATCGCAAACCACCGGCGGCGCATACCGCGAGATGTCGCCGCCGTGGCTCGCGATCTCGCGCACCAGCGACGCCGACACGAATCCGTACATCGTGCGCGTCGGCAAGAACACCGTATCCACGTCGGGCGCAAGGTCGGCATTCGCGTGGGCGATCTGAAGCTCGTACTCGAAGTCGGTCACCGCACGCAGTCCACGCACGATCGCGGTTGCCCCCACCTTCTTGCAGAAGTCCACCACCAGACCATCGAACGCCGTCACCTCCACGCCCTCGATGCCAAACGTCACGCTGCGCAGCAGCGCGATCCGATCGTCGACGCCGAAGCAGGGATTGCGCGTGGGATGCTTGCCGACCGCGACGATGGTGCGGTCGAAGAGCTGCGCTGCGCGGTGAATGAGATCGAGGTGCCCGTTGGTGACCGGGTCGAAGCTCCCGGCGTACACGACGATGCGTGGCTGCTCAAGTTGCCGGGGCGGACTTTGGGCCTGCTTGGATTCCATCGCCGTACGCCTCGCGAGTCAGCGCGCTGGCGGCGCGACAGGTGGTGCGATCGAAGGAAGCGCCGAGCCAGTTGTGGCCGGGGCTGTCGGCTGCGTCGGCACAGCCGCGCTGCCGTCGGGCGACCCGGCAGCCGCCTTCGTCGGGGTCGGCCCCGTGTCCGCGACGACCTCTTCTTCGATCCACATCACGCGGCCCGCATCCCCCAACGTCACGCGGAACCCCGCCAGCAGACCAGCTCCCACGACGCCGTCGATGTCCAGGCCGAGCGAGGTTTCCAGCGTGGCGATCTCCTTGCCGAGCACGCCCGCCACCTGGGGCAGATCGAACTGACCGACACGGAGCAAGGGTACCGTTCCTTGCTTGAGCGACGGCTCCTCGGGCACGGGTGTCAGGCTTGAAGCGCTCACGCCGGCCTTGCGCCACCCCTCCTCGTCGAGCGTCAGCGGGAACAGCATCGACGAGTCGATCATCAGCGACGCAGGCGTGGCAGCGTTGTCTGACTTCAATGCGCTGCGCATGATCATCCCGCCGCCCCGGATGTAGACGATCGGCACATCGGTGGCGGTGGGTGGACGCGGAGGCAGGAATCGACGGACGACGAACTGATGGGCTTCGAAGTCGAATGTCGGGTTTGCGTGTCGCAGGAAGTTGACGCCGAGCAGTGCCTTGATCGGCGCACCGAGCTGCCTGGACAAGCCGGACAGATCTTGGGTGACCGCCGGCACGTCGCCGAACTCGACGCGATCGCCGATGCGGATGGACACCCAGGACGGCTCTTTGCGTGAGGCGCTGTCGAGCACCACCTCGGCCGTTCCGGTTGCGACGAGCGCCAGCCCCTGATCTCCGTCGATCTCGACAGGCACGATGAGCGCTGCGCCGCGCACATGGGGCATCTCCACGACCGCGACGATGTTGCCGCTTGCCCGGTACGGTGTGCGGCCGGCGCCCAGGTTGGCCAGCTTCGAGATCGCCTTGGCCCAAGGATCGTGCACATCCGGATCTCGGAGCAGCGTTTCCAGCACGATCCCCGCGTTGCGCACGTCGCCCGCGTACCACAACGCACGCCCGCGCACCGACAGCGCCCGCGGATCGGCGAGTCCGTCGGTCAAACGCTTCGCTTCCTCGAACTCCAACCTCGCCAGCGCCAGGTTGGCGGCCAGCAGCCTGACCTCCGGGTCGTCGGGGGCGGCGCGCAACGCTTCCGCGATCGCGTCTTGTGCGTCTTCCACGTCGACCGTGCGATATGCAGCTTGCGCGCGATCGAACCACTTCTGCGCCACCGGAGATCGGGCAGGCTGCGGACTTGCCGCGGGCGAGCACGCCGTGCCTGCCACGCACACACCCGCCAACGCCACGATCGACGCGACTTGTAGAAGGACTGAACGACTCACTGATTTGGACCTGGGCTGAGACCGATCATGCAACGCCGCCAGCGCAAGCATTCGCGCTTCGGCAGATCGTGTCGTTGGTTCGTGGCACGAGATAGCCGATTCTCTCCCCCAGGTCGAGGACCGTCGTCCTCGGAGCCTCGTCAGGCCGTGCTACCATGCGTTGCACCCGCTCTCGCTTGCCATGCGTGACGTCCTCGACACGTCCGTGCTCGTCCTCAACCGACTCTACCAGCCGGTGCGGGTCACCACCGTTCGCAACGGGTTCAGGCTGCTATTCCGTGGTGTGGCCCAGGTCGTCGACGACTCCGGTGAGCTGCTCGACCTTTCCATGTGGGCAAGGTCCGGTTCCCGCGATGGCGACAACCTCGTTCGCACCGCGTCGTCCGCGCTCCGGGTGCCCCGTGTGCTCCGTCTACTTCGCTACGACGGTGTGCATGGTGCCGCCATTCACCTGTCGCGGCGCAATGTCATGGTCCGAGACCGTTTTCAGTGCCAGTACTGCGGGGCGACCCCTGGACCCGAGCAGCTCAACATCGATCATGTGGTGCCGCGGTCCCAGGGCGGGCGCGACTGTTGGGAGAACCTCGTGACGGCCTGCATGTCCTGCAATCTGCGCAAAGGGGCACGCACACCCGACCAGTCGAACATGCGTTTGCGCCGGCGGCCTGCGGCACCTGCCTGGTCCGCCGTGTATCGAATCCTCGCGGACGACCACGGCATCTTCAAGTCGTGGGAGCCGTTTCTGCAAGCCGGGTGATCGGGGCGGCGCACGGTCACCTGACAACGTGACCGCTCGGCGCAGCGCCGTCGCGGCTTCGTTCGCAACCACCGTCTTCCCCCATGTCCGTCGGGGCGGAATCGCGGTAACCTGCATCCATGCGTGCGGCCTGCATCCCGACCTGTGTGCTCCTCGTGGCCATGACATCGTGCAACCAGGGCGCTCGACCTGGTCCCGAAGCCGCTTCCACGGGCGTACCTCCGACTGCTGAAGCGCCTGGACCCGAGCCAGCGTCCTCGCCTACTACCGCGCCCCCTGCCGAGCCCAGCTCATCGCAACCCGGGCCGGCGCAGTCCGGCGACGTCGCCCTGCCGCCCTCCAGCGCCAAGCCCTGGAACAACGCACAGAGCGACGGCAACGCACCCACGGGCGACCGCGGTATCGAAACCTATCAACAGATCATCCAACGCAACCGCGACATGTTCAGGCGCTGCTACGACCAGAGCCTCCGAGCGCATCCAGGCATCCAGGGCAAGGTCACCCTCAAGTTCGTCTTGACTCCCAAAGGTGACATCAAGGAGGCATTCCTCGACAAGTCCGCCTCCGACATCACGGAGCCCGACCTCGAAACCTGCCTGGTCGCCGCGCTCAAGGCCTTGTCATTCCCCGCCTCCACACGCGGCATGGAGTCCACCGTGCGCTACCCGTTCAATTTCTACCCGCGGGCGCCAGCAGCATCGAGTCGCTGATCATCCTGCGTCAGAACGTGGCGCCGTAGCTCATCCCCGCGTAGCCTGGCGCAACCGCCGGCACCAGCCGCTTCCTGGCGGCGCGCGTCAGCACGGGCGATAGGCAAGATCGGGCTTGCAGGGCTCGACGGGGGACAAGCACCAGGGGCTTGCGGCGGTTCGTTCGGTCACACCCGAGCCGTCGTTGGGCATGCAGCGCGCAGCCTTCGACCCGGCAAGATCGTGCACGTGGACGACCGAGGCGTGGTGGACGAGCCCAGCCCGGACAAGGCGCGCTTCGGGCCGCGCGGCCCAAGCCCCATGTCCGCGCAGCACGAACGATGGAACCTCCACGCAGCGCCGCCATGCGCAACGGCAGTATCGCCGGGCGCAGTCAGCCGCGCAGATACGTGTTTCGCACCCGCCGAGTCTGCAGCGAATCGCATGGACGGGCGACGGGCGTTTGCGCTGCACGGTGAAGTGCCCGCGCCCTTGCAAGGCTGCACCCGCACCCGCCCAGGCGGCCCGTGCCATGTCGACCCAGCTCGCCGAGTCTCTTGTGCGCCCTTCGCCGTTGACAGTGTCGGTCCCATCCGATCGTCCCAGCACCATACGTCCGCCTCCGACCACCAACACCACGCTCCACGGTACACATCCCCGTCAACACGTCGGCCCGAAGGTAGGGTCATCGACGGCAGTCGAAATGGCGCGCCGGGAATCAGCGGCATCAAGCTCTTGCGTCATGCAGATGTCGACTGACGCAACGAGCCGCAAACGTCTGTGGCGCGTTGACCGGTCCTCGTGCTCTCCCAAGGATAGGGGGTACGCAAACCATGTCCCCCAGACGCATCATACCTTTCCCGCGAGCCCTCCCGACGATCCGAGAACCGTGCTGGTCACAGGCGCGACGGGATTCGTCGGCAGCGCTCTCGTTCCCGCCTTGCTCGATCGGGGGTACCGCGTACGGGCGACGACCCGACGACGGCGGGGCAAGTTGAGCGAAAGGGTGCAGTGGTTCGAAGCGGATCCAGAGCGGCTGGAAACGCTGACGCTGGCTCTTCAAGGCGTGGGTTGCGCCTTCTACCTCGTTCACAGCATGGGGGGGAGCACGCGGACTTCGGGGCCGCCGAGCGCCATTGCGCCACGCAGTTCGCGACCAGAGCTGCCGCCGCACGTGTGGAACGCATCGTGTACGTCGGTGGGCCTGCGCCATGCTCGCGTGTTTCTCCCCACCTCGCCAGCCGCCTGGAGGTAGGGGCCATTCTGCGTTCATCAAGAGTCAAGACCATCGAGCTGCGCGCGTCCATGATCATGGGTCATGCAAGCGCCTCCTGGCAGATCGTGCGTGACCTGTCGTTGCGCCTGCCAGCCATGGTCCTCCCGAAGTGGCTCTTGTCGAAGACTTGTCCCGTCGCCCTCGAAGACGTTGTCGTCGCCTTGGCCGATGCGGTCGAGTTGCCCGTCGATTCCAGTGAATGGTTTGACATCCCCGGCCCCGAGGCGCTGTCCGCCCAGCCAATACTGGAGCGTGTGGTCGCGATGCGGGGGAGGAGCCTGCCGGCGATTTGCGTCCCAGTGCTCACCCCGCGCTTGTCCGCGCTGTGGCTGAAGCTCGTGACCCGGGCGAACTTCTCCTTGGCTCGGGAGCTGGTGCTCGGGCTGGACGACGACTTGCTTCCGCGAGACGATCGGTACTGGGCAGCGACGAACCATGGGCCGCGGATAACCTTCGACGAGGCCGCACGCCGGCTTGTCGAGTCAGAGGCGAGTCTGGCGCACGCGCCGGGGTTGCTCGCCCGGCTCTTGGAATCACTTGTCCAGCACCTGTCGCCGAGATCGCGCGGGACCCGTGGCGGAATCTCAGGGTAGCTCCCCATGACCCGGATGAACACGACGGTGCGCGTCGCAGCCTATGCGGTCGCCGTCGTGTCATGGGTCGTTTGTTTTCGCCTGCTGGGCGTGTACGGTATCCGGCTTCCGATCGTCGGAGCGGGTACGCTCCTTGCGGGCTTTGAGCTGCTGACGGATCGTCGGGCGCGTGCGCTCGTCTGCCCTACCGGAGCCCGTGTAGCGGCGGGTGTCTTGGGAACAGCACTCATGCTCGCTGGCACCTACGCCGGCTTTGCGCTGCTGCGCGGGCTGGTTCCGTCTTTGGAACCCCAAACCGCATCGCTCTACACGTTGCTGCGGGCCAGCCACTTCTCCGGTCTCCACCGGGCAGCGCTGATCCTCGTCGTTGCTTGCACGGAGGAGGTCGTCTTTCGTGGTGCCCTGCTGGGCGACGATCCTCCGACCTCCGGGGCTTGGCTCGACTTCGCGGGGCTTTCCCGGATCGTGCCCTACGCCGCGCTGTACGCTCTGACGGCGGCGTCGTCTGGTAGTGTCCTTCTGGTCGTCGTCGCCTGGACGTGCGGGCTTTGCTGGGGCGTGCTGCGGATCCTCACGCGGTCCGTGTTCGCCCCGGTCGTCTGTCATGTTGCGTGGGATCTCGCGGTGCTCGTGTTCCGTCCGCTGCTGTGGGCTCGTCCGCAACCCGTGTGACGGGCCGCTTCAAGGCTCCCGGTCCTGTCGGATCGCTCAGCAGCCTCGATAGGAAGCGCCGCGGGCTGTCACGACCGAGTTCTTCGATCGAGGCGGACGGGTGCAGGTGGCGCAAGCCGGTACGCACCGCGAATACGCCGTTCAAGGTCGACAGGATAGGTCCCACGCTGTCTTTTCGGCACCCAACGCCAGCATCCGACCACAAACGCCACGCTGGAAGCTGCACCTCCCCCGTCGAAAGGTCGAGCCGAATGTCGGGTCATCGACGGCAACCCAAATGGCCGGCACGTTTCTGTCCATGAGGATGAATCTGGGGATTTGTCCACGGTCTTTCCGCCGGGACACATCATGCCGTGTCTGGTGCATGGCTCCCCTTCGGCCACGAGCCTCGACGGGCAAGCGTCCGCAGGGGCGTAGCTCCAGATCCTGACTCCTGGCGTGACCGTGCTCACCGCAACATCCGCGTTGCACCGGCGCACGCGATCTTCCCACGAGTACGCGCACCGCCCCCACTCGGCGTTCTCGTTCGCTCGACGTTCGGCGTTATCGATGGGTATCCAGGACGGCGGTTTGGCAGCACACACAGATGGGCGCCCCCGAGTCGCCCGACGTCCCGACACAACTCCACGGTCCGCCCGAGACGTCATCCGAGGATGCACACGACAGCGCTACAAGACTCAGCAGCAATCCGCCACAGATGACCACACGCCGCCATGGGCCGCGCAACGTCCCCAAGGCGCATACGCATCTGTCGAACTCTCTGCGTTTCGTCCTTTCCTTTCCGTCCCGCACCTCGCCAGTGCCCCTACCCCAGCATGATCGGGTAGCGAACGCCGCGTGGGAATACAGGAGCAACAACCTTCGTGACCGTTGGGACCGATGGGGATCCCGGTCCTTCGTGCGAGATCCGCATGGGTGCGATGGGAGACTGCACCGAACCCCTGCCAGTCCGGCCCCGCCACCCGCCTCGTCCATTGCGCATGCCAGCCCCTCGCCCCTGCCCGTCGTTGAACTCGACACGCATGGTCGGGAGCTTCGAGCACCAGGGCTGCTGGCGTGTCGGATCCAGACGCGAGGCTCGAGCGGCACGCGCGCTGCGACGGGAGAGGAGCCGGAGCTCGCGCCTGACGGCATCCACGCGGGATGCCCTCACCAACGTGCACGCCCGGCTGCTGGTACACGAGGGGTGGTCCCGACCGTGCCCGCGCTTTGATCGCGGCCCCAGCTTCCGGTCCCAGGACCGAACGGTCACGCTGCGTGACACTCGCTCATGCCCACGCGGCCCGCGGAGACTTCACCGCGATGTACGATTGTCTGACGTGGCTGCAGACCCACCACGGCCGCAAAGCCCTCGAGCGCATCGTCCTGCCCGACGGGCCTGCGTTGGAACATGCCTGCTAGATGCTCGCAGGCGCAGGCTCTCCCTACCGGCGCCGAAATGCAGAGCCCTCTGTCCTGGGCCTGCCCTCGGTTCGAGTCTGGGCCCGCGGAGCGCTGGCGCCAGCCCTGTCTGCGTGAGCCCCTCCTTGCGCTCCGTGTCGCTGTCTGACGGCGCACGGCAGAGCCCTCCGCGGACCACTTCGGCGACACGCCTGGGACCCGGGTGCCGTGGGGCCATGCAAGGATGAGCGCTTCGAAAGCGGCGAGCCTGGCGCCCGAGAGCGGGCAGTGTGCGCGGGAGGCAATCCCGCCGCCCATGCGTGTCGGCGTGGCGTGTACGTGGCGCAACCTGCGTATGCCGCGAACACAGCCTTCACAGGGGACAGGAAAGGCGATTCTCCCGGCACCAAACGCCAGCGTCCGACTGCAAACGCTACGCTGCAAGGTGCACATCCACCGTCAACACGTCGAGCCGAATGTAGGGTCGTCCGACGGTGGCCCATAATGAGCGGCAAGCACGTCGAAGCACGCCCGTCGACCCGGATGCAGAGCTTCAGAACGTGGTTCCGGCGTACGTCCTGTGCCATGCATCGGTTGAAGACCGGTTTCCGCATGACCAGACGATGCCTTCGCTCGGTTGCAACGCGGTCTGCGCACGTCGGTACAGCCACGGTCACCGGATGCAGGGGCGTCGACGTACGTACGCACACCCGTTTTCCACTGTGGAGCAGGCCCCGACGCAAGGCCGGAGGACGGATTGCAAGCGTTGCAAATGGGTGTACGGAGGTTGTCGTCTGGACTTCGACCGTTTCAGGACACCGAGGGAGCATGCGGCGGGCTGGCGGCGGGCGCGGCTGGGGGCTCGACGGGGGGATCGGGCTCTTCGTCCATGGCTCGACCGCGGTGCTCCACCCGGAAGAACAGGTCCGGCCAGGTGCGGGGAAGTCCCTTGTGCCGCGCGATAGCCGCCAGGGCATCGCGCAAGCCATCACGTTCGCGCGTGAGATCCTCGGCAAGCTGCTCGAACGCGGACCAGGCTTCGCCGCGCGCCAAGGCCAGCGCCGCGGTCTGTGTCAGCGCGGCGTCCGCCTTGTCGGCCCAGGTGTGCAAGGTGGCTCTGTGCTTCTTGAGAACCGGCTCGTCGGCCTGCGCAAGCCAGGCGTTGACCTGCCTGACCTGCTTGGACAGAGCCTGTCGCACGAAGCGGCTGACGGCGACGGCGAAGAACCTGCGCCAGCGAGGTGAGGAGGTGTCCTTGCCGACCGCCATGTACAGATCGTCTGCGAACGCCACGCATGCGGTGTCGAGCCGTCCGTTGGCAACGGTGCGTGCGGCGTCGGCGTTGGCAACGGCGGTGCGCGCCTTCATGTCGGCATCGCGCGCGGCTTGGACCATGTCCAGCCAGCCGTCGGTGTGCGAAACGAGCGGTGCGGCATCTGGGTCGGCGGCGATGGCGGCCCTGGTAAAAAGCACTTCGTCCTCGAACGTTTCGAGCGTCATCCTCGCGGTGAGCTTTCGTGGCATGGGTCTGCACCTCCTGCCGAACGTGACAGCGGCTCGAGGCGAGGTTGCCTGGCGCGTGGCACGCGGCGGTGCGCGACGCTCGCACCGGGGGTTCGACGTCGTCAAGAGGTTCCAGGCGGAGTGGGTGGATTGGGGCCACCTGGGTTTCGTTTCCCCCGCACGACACGACGTCAGAACGTGCCGCCGTAGCTCATCCCCGCGTAGCCTGGCGCAACCGCCGGCGTCAGGCGCCCCGTGCTCGAGGTCGGCTTGTCGAAAGCGAAGTGCCATACGAGACCGCCAGCAACGCCCGCGAGCCCGAGACCGGTCAGCACGCCCCCCACGTTCATCTGCTTCCGGCCGTCGTTGCCCTCGTTCTGGATCGCCGGGTCCGGACAAACGCGGTCCGGGCATGCTGCCTCGGCATCGTTCACCTTCGACTTGCCGCCGGCGTATGTGAGCACGCCGACGACCGTGAGGACGCCGCCCGCTCCGACGACGATCCATGGCGTGATCGACTTGCCGGCCGTCGTGGTAGCCGTCTGCGTAGGCGCGGGTGCGGGTGCGGGTGCTGGCGACGACGACGCGGGTGGAAGCGCGGCGCTGGGCTTTGCGGAGGCAGCCTCGGCAGCGGCGATCTGGTCCTCGAGGTTCTTGATGCGCTTCTCGAGCATCGGCCGGTCCGTGATGTTTTTCTGGCGTTCGAGATAGGTCTTGAGTGCGAGCACCGCGGCCCGACGGTCGCCCAATCGCTCGTACGCGTTGGCGAGGTTCAGCAGAAGCATGTGCGCCGTACAGTCGCGCCGGTATGCGTCGCGCCAGTACTCGACCGCCTTCGTGTACTCGCCTTCCTGATACGAGCCCGCCCCCGCCTGGAAAGCACCCTGTGCAGCTTGCCGCTGCGCGGGCGAAGGCTCGCCCTCACAGACCGGGTACGCTTCCGTCGTGTCCCCCGCGACCACCGCCGCCATAGGAGAAAGTACCAACCCGCCGCAAATCAACCAAGTCCACCGTCGCATCGAGTCTCCTCCCGCTTGAATCCGTCCGCCTGCAGTGCGGATCCAGGCTAGGGACTACTGCCCTACCACAACGGTCCACCACCGTAGCACAAACCCGACCCCAAGAGTTCCTCCGCAGCATGACTCGCCTCCCCCACGGAGCGAACGTCAGCCTGCCGAACGCCAACCCGGTCCGGGCCGACGAGGTCCGCCGGCTCCGCTCGCATCCGCAGCTTGCGCGTCTTGCCCTGCGAACTCGTTCGGTGGAGGACAAGAGCCGTGACGATCACAGCGCGTGTCCTGTATGCCCTCCTTCCCGCCGCCCGGACGGCTACCGTCGGGCTGCGTGCGGTGGCCGGCTCCGGGTCGTCCCCTGCAACCCCTGCGTTCGATTCGGCCCGGCGTCACATGGAGCACGGCCAGGACCGGTACGCTCTGAAGCGCTACGCAGAAGCGGCCGACGCCTTCGCCGCAGCCTACGCAGCCGAGCCGTACGCTGCCTTTTTTCTACAACGCGCCGGTCTGCCAGCAGAAGCTGGGCAACCTCGACCAGGCTTGGGCGCTGTTCCGCAAGTACCTCGCCGCAGATCCGAACGCTCTGGATGCCGAGCAGACCCGTGCGCGCATCGCCCGCATCGAGGCCACCATCGCAGCCTCCACCAAGCGCCCGGATGCACGCGAAACCTCCGATGCCCGCCCCGCCGACGCCGCCCCCGATGCCGCTCACGCCGTCGTCACCGGAACCGCTCTGGCCGTCGAGATCGACGGATTCCGCGTTGGGACGGCCGACGCGGACCCCCGTTGCAGGTCGTGTTGTCGGCCGGTCCGCACGACGTCGTCGCACCCGCCGGCGGTCCCAAGGCGGTCCACGCCCGCGTCGACGTTCCGAACGGCGGGATGCTGCCGGTCGACGCCGTGAAGATGCCGCGGAGGCCACGCGGGGCGGCGTGGACGCAAGCGGCGCTGTCGGCAGCTTTTCTCGGGGGAAGCCTGTTGCTCGGGCTACGCTCCAACGCCGGGCACGACGAGCTGCGCGAGGATCGACGAGCAGGCAGGCTGACCAACGAAGACGACCGCTACGGCAAGGGCCAGGTCTACGCGATCGGCGCCGTCCTGTGTTTCGGGGTGGCAGTCTGCTCGCAGCCCTCTCCACGTGGAACTTCGCGAACGAAACCACACCATCCTCGTCCCTTGTTCTTGGCGTGCCCCGCGATCTGCCCGACGCACCGACGTCGCGCCCGGGCGAACGCTCGCAAGGCCGGCCCGAGCCGACCTCTTTTTCGCCGCGAGGGTCGTCGCCGCGACCTCCGGAGTCAGGCATGCCGCGCCGGATGCCGGTCGTCATGCCGGCTTCCGCACGGGTCACCGTTGCGTGGAGGTTCTGATGCATCGGATCTCCGCACCGCCGACACGCTTCGCGCCGGACACGCTCGTGTGCTCCTGCTCCTGGTCTCGCTTCGACGACCTGCGCGATGATCCGCCTGTCGTCCGGCTCGACGCGCCCGTCGACATCGACCGCTTCGGCGCGCGTCTGGCATCCGCGCGTCTGGATCAGGGCGGCGGCCTGATCCTGGTGGGCGGAGATCCCGAAACCTCTCTGCCTCTCGCCTCGTATGTCGTCGCTGACGACCGCCCCTCAACGTCTCCCCAGGACAGGGGCTTCTGCTGCGAAGCGTGCTTGTCGGGACGCAGCATATCAGCGTTGAGGACGGTCGCCGGTCATCAAGACCCGTGTTTCCTGATCGGCGTCGGAACACGAAGCGGTGTGACGGGACGGATCGGCCGGTGCAGCGACGGCACGGACTTCGCTCTCGATGTGCCGCACGACAACACGCAAAGCCAAACGGAACCTAGACGTCGAGATGTCGTGGGCGCCGCGCTTGCCGGCCACCCCTATCCCGGCTTCATCCAACACGCGCGGTGTCGGCTGAGCCGGCGCCCCTCATTGCAGCCGCAGCGCCCGCCGCACGTGTCGCATGGTTCTACGCTGTCGGCTCGCTCACGCCTGGGTCGCTGTCCACGCCCCCGGCTGTCCTTGCCGACCATGTCGACGACTTCGGCGCCGCCGTCGCCGTCATGCTGCTTTCGAACAGCGATCATCTCCTTGCGGTGTCGGCGCCCGGCAGCGCGGCTCCGGCCGCCACGGGGAGAGTGTGGCTCTACCGCGTGGACGGCGCCGCCCATGTGACGTCATGGGGATGCCTGTCCGGGTCGTTCGATTTCGGCGCAACGATGCTGGCCGGCTCGGTCGTGGGAGACTCGAGCGACGACCTGCGGGTCGCTGACGCGCGGTCCGTTTCGGTGTTCGACGGGTCGGTGCTGGCCTCGTACGTGCAGCCGCCGGATTGTGGGGCAAACGCCAAGCCATGGGGTGTGGTTTCCTGCCAACAGAGCGAGGGCGTGTCGGGTTGCGGGCGTTCACCGTTCTCGTTCGGCCGAGCCATCAGGCTGGGCGACCTCGACGGTGATGGTGCCGCGAAGCTGATCGTGGGGATGGGCGAGGCTGATGTGGAAGGCGAAGGCGAAGCCGGCGCAGTGCTGGTGTACCGATTGGACGGCACGTCGGGGGCTGCCAGGCTTGCGACGGTCGCCCGGGTCGCGGAGCCCAGGCCGTGGCAGGGCCTGGGATCGTCTGGCACGACGGTCCGGATTGGCCGGCGTGACGTGGTCGCTGCGGGAGCCCCTGGTGCAGACTCGGTCTTCTTGTTCTACTGTTCAGCGATCGGTGGCGCGGGCAGGGACTCGTTCCGATGTCCGTGAAGCCGCCGGTGGTCAGGAAAGCAGGCGGTCCATGATGTTGACTTCTCGAGAGCAGGTCCTCGTCGTCGACGATGAAGCGAACATTCGCCGCGTACTGGCTGCCCAGCTCACGCGCGACGGCTACGAGGTACACACCGCGGAAGATGGCGAGCAGGCGCTCGGGATTCTGCGGGAGCATCACATCGACTTGGTGATCACCGACCTGCGCATGCCGAACATGGACGGCATGGACCTGCTGCGCAACGCGCTGGCGATGGATCCCGACCTGCCGGTGGTGATCCTGACCGCGCACGGAACGGTGGACAACGCGGTGGAGGCGCTGAAGACAGGCGCGTTCGACTACATCACGAAGCCATTCGATCAGACCGAACTCAAGGCGATTGTGAGCAAGGCGTTGCGCACCAGGAATCTGGCGGAGGCCGAGTTCACGGCGGACGCCACGGCGCGCGCGGACTCCGGCGCGAGGTTCGGGATCATCGGGGAGAGCCGGTGCATCCGGGAGATGTACGCGATCATCGAACGGGTCGCCGACACACCGACCACGGTGCTCATCACCGGCGAGAGCGGCACGGGGAAGGAGCTGGTCGCGCGCGCGCTGCACGAGAACTCCTCCCGCAAGGACAAGCCCTTCATCAAGGTCAACTGCGCTGCCATTCCCAAAGATCTGATGGAGTCCGAGCTCTTCGGCTACGAGCGCGGGGCCTTCACGGGCGCGGTCAGCTCCAAGCCAGGCCGCTTCGAACTCGCCAGCACCGGCACGCTGTTCCTCGACGAAATCGGCGAGATCCCCGTCGAGATGCAGGTCAAGCTCCTGCGCGTCTTGCAGGAAAGCGAATTCGAGCGCGTCGGCGGCATCAAGACCATCCGTGTCGACGTCCGCCTCGTGGCTTCCACCAACCGCGACCTCAAGAAGGAAATCGCCGAGGGCGGCTTCCGAGAAGACCTCTTCTATCGCCTCAACGTCGTGCCCATCGTGCTCCCATCGCTCCGCGACCGGCGCGAGGACATCCCGCTCTTGGTCGAGCACTTCATCAAGAAATTCAACGGACGCCTCCGCAAGTCCGTCGAGGCCATCGACAAGGAAGCCCTCGATCGCCTCATCGCCTACAGTTGGCCGGGCAACATCCGCGAGCTCGAGAACGTCATCGAGCGCGCAGTGTTGTTCTGCGACGGGCCACGCATCGTCGTCGGCGACCTGGCCCCCGAAGTCCGCGGCAGCCAGGGTTCCACGACCCCCCTGCCGGCGTCGGTGACGCTCGACGATGGCGTGCCGGGCGACGGGCTCAAGGAGCAGGTGCGCGCGGCTCGAGCCAGGATCGAGCGCGACTTGATTGTCCGCGCCCTCGAGCAGACGTCCTACAACGTTACGCATGCCGCCCGTATGCTCAAGATCTCCAGGAAGGGCCTGCAGCTCAAGATGAAGGAGCTGGGCCTGCGCGACCGCGATGACAAGTCCGACGGATGACAACGTCCCGCCTTGCCTCGTGCCTGTCGATCATCATCTCGCTCGCGGGTTGCGGTCGAGCATCTCACACGGATCCGTCGTCTGCTGACGTGGTTGTCGTAGCGCTGCCGGAGCTCGAAACACCACCGCCGCCGCGCAAGAACATGGCATGGATCCCGGCCGGAACTTTTGTCGCCGGGACTCCTCTCGACGTGCTCCCCCGCGCCGCCGACGAGGAGATGCCTGGTGTGCAGGTGGTGCTTCATGGCTTCTACATCGACCAGTATCCGTGGCCCAACGAGCCTGGCGCGATCCAGACCACGAACGTGACGCGCGAAGAAGCCCGCACTCGATGCGAGGAGGTGGGCAAGCGACTGTGCACCGAGCTCGAGTGGGAGCGCGCATGCAAGGGCCCTCGAAGCACGGTCTACGAGTACGGCAACAGCTATCGCAAAGACGACTGCGGGGTGACGGCATCGACCGCGCTCGTTCCGACCGGAACGCGCGTACCGTGCCGGAGCGCCTTCGACGTGTTCGACCTGCATGGTGGAGCCTTCGAGTGGACCGCCAGCGCCTGGGGACGCGGCACGACGGACCCGCGTCTCGTCGCACTGCGTGGCGGGTCGGGCGAACCAGGCGACGTCTTCGCCCGATGCGCCAACGCGGTCGCCAGACGCGATGATGCACGCCAGCCAAACATCGGCTTTCGCTGTTGTGCCGGCGACCCGAACGACGCCCAGGTGTCACTCGACGTGGCTCGCACGCCCGAACCATTCAAGCCTGTGCAGGGCACGCCCGAGTTGGTTGCGCGCCTCCAGGCGTCGCTGCCGCCTGACCTGGCTGCTCAGGTGCCGTTGTCCGGCAGCGGTGCCTGGCAATTCGACAAGCTCTGGGCCTGGAGCCCGATCGGCAACGAGTTCCTGACGGTCGCGAGCGGCTGTGCGCACCCTTCCGTTCACGCCCTGTGCGGCATCGTCATCGCACGCGTCCGCGATGATGCCGTCGATCCGCTCGCGTTCGTCCGCAGCGGTTGGTGGGCTCCCAATGTGCAAGCCGATGCGGACGCGCGCATCCTGTGGGTGTACGGTGGCGACGGCCAGGGGAAGTACCGCGTTCGGGTGGCGTATTTGTGGGGGAGGATCGGGGTTGCCGAGCCAGAGCGCGGCGCGCTGTCGCTGTCGCGCAGGAAGCACAAGCGCTGAGGCGGCTCAGGTCTTCTTGACCGCAGCAGCGCGTTTCGAGGGCTTCTTCTGCGGAGCAGTTGCGGGATCCGTTTGGTGCTGACCACCCGAACGATGCCGTTCGATCTCAGCAACCACCGCGGCGACATGCCCGGGAACTTTCACGCCGATCCATTCCTTGATCACAGTCCCGTCAGGGCTGATGAGGAACGTGGAACGCTTCACCCCCTCCACGGTCTTGCCGTACATGTTCTTCGTGCCGAACGCGCCGTAGCGCTTGGTCACCTCGAGGTCCGTGTCGCTCAGCAACGTGAAGCCGAGCGCGTGCTTGGCGTCGAACTTGGCGTGGGACGCCACCGTGTCCTTGCTGATCCCGACGACCACTGCGTCCAGCTTGCGCAGCACGGCACTTGCGTCGCGGAAGTCACACGCCTCGGTCGTGCATCCTGAGGTGAAGTCCTTCGGGTAGAAGTACAGGACGACATACTTGCCCGCGAACTCGGACAGCGTGCGCTGCTTGCCGTTCTGGTCGGGAAGCGACAGCGGCTTTGCTTTCATGAGCGACCTCCGTTGGATGCGCCTCAGCGAAGCGCAAGAACGAGCGCGATGATACCGACGACGACGAGGACGAGCAGGACCACGCCGACAGCGATCAGCCCGATGGGCGGCCCCTTGGGGACCAGCCTGGTCTCGATGTCGTCGGCGACCACGACGCGGGACGCCGGATTGTTGGCGGCTGCACCGCGGTCTGGTTGGGCAGTCGGGGATGGGAGGTCGGGAGCGCTCGGTTGGGTCGGCGCCGTGGGCTGGGGCGCAGCGAACGGGTCGGCTTCGAGCTGCGCGCGCACGGGCTTCGGCACCGCCGCCAGGGCGGCGAGCTTCTCCGCGATCCGCTCGGACAACACCTCCTGCGGTGTGTAGGCCCACTCGCGATGCGACCCCTGCAGCCCGTAGGCGTGCCCCAGCTTGTCGGCCAACGATGCGACCGACGCCACACGTCGGGCCGGATCCTTTGCGAACGCTTCGTCGAGCACCCGGTCCACGTCCATCGGGATCGGGAAGCGCGCATTCGCCGCCAGGGCGACGTCCGACGCAAGCTGCGGCGTCTGCGTCAGGATCGCGAGCAGGATCGATGGCCCATTGCTTCCCTGGAAAGGCACCTGACCGGTCAGCGCCTCATACGTTATCGCGGCAAGCGCCCATACGTCTGCCCGCGCGTCGATCGACTCCAACCCCTGCGCCTGCTCGGGCGACATGTAGAAGGGAGAGCCTATCGTAGTACCCATGACGGTGAGCTTCTTGGCCCCCTCGGACTTGTCCTTGACCGATCCGAAGTCCAGCAGTTTGACGACGTCACCGTCGCGCTTTCCGCACAGGAAGATGTTGTCCGGCTTGAGGTCCCGGTGGATCAGGTTGCGGCGGTGCGGTTCGTCGAGCCCTATTGCGACCTGTGCCAGCATGCGGACCACGCGCGCTGGCGGGATGGTCTTCTCCCGCTTGAGCACCGCTCGTAGTTCCTCACCCTCGAGGTAGTCCATGACCAGCATGTAGCTTGCGTCAGGCAGCTTCGCGAAGTCGAACACTTCGACGATGTGCTCGTGGGGAAGGAGCTTGGAGATCTCGAACTCACGCTTGAATCTTTCGAGGGCAACCTTGTCGCGGGCGACGTCCGCATGGAGGATCTTCAGTGCCACGCGCCTGTCTTGCGTCAGGTCCAGCGCCTCGTAGACACGACCCATGCCACCATCAGCCACCACGCGACGGACCTGGTAGCGGGTGTCCAACACCATGCCGATGCGGCTGTCCTCTGCGCTCGGCTCGGGCGGAACCTCCGTTGCGGCCCGAAGTTCCACGCCGTCGATCGGGCAGAACCCCGCGTCGTCCTCGTACAGTCTACGGCATGTCGGGCAGCTCTTCACGGAGCGGCTCCTGTCGCTCAGGTCTCGTCGGCCTTGGGCGCTGGTTTGTAATACAGAATCCTCTGGCAGCTCGGGCACGTCTCGAGCGCCTCATTGCGCAGGACCTTCTGGAACAGTTGGGGAGGTACCTGCATGTGACACGCCAGGCACGTACCATCGTGCGTCAAGGCAAGGGCCGTGCCTCGACGCTGCCGGATCATGTCGTAGCGGCTCAGGATGTTGCGCGGCAGCGACTTGGTCAGAAGCTTTCTCGCCTCGAGCTTTTTCGCGAGCTGCCCCTCGACGTCGACGATCCGCGACGTGGTCTGTCCCTCGCTCGACGCGAGCTTGCCGAGCAGGTCGGCTCGCGCAGCCTCGGCGTCTTCCTTGCTCTTGGCTGCTTGCGTTTCGAGCACTTGGAGCTTGCCTATCTCTTCTTCGCGATCCTTCTGGATCCTCCGGAGCTCCTCCAGCTCCCTGGTCGCAGCGTTCTGCTCCCGCTCGTTGCGCGCTCGCGACAGCTTCTCCCGACTGCGCTCCACCTGCGCAGACAGTTGCCTCACTTCCAGGCTGAGTTCCCCCCTCGTCTTCGCCATCTCCGCGATGCTCGCCGCGTCCGCCGCGATGGACGCGTCCAGCCGCTCGAGCTGCTTTTTCAGCTCCGTCAAGGTGCCGCGCTCTTGTGCCAGCGTTTCTTCGATGACGTGGATCTCCTGGTCGAGCGCTGACAGCTCCTCCAGGCAAGCAATATGTTCTCGGATGCTCACTTTGGATTGATGCTCCTGTGCGAGATGGACCAATGGGCTGACCGTGGGCCCACCTGGGTTCGAACCAGGAACGGCCCGGTTATGAGCCGGGGGCTCTGACCGATTGAGCTATGGGCCCGTGCTGACGTTTGCAGCCCCGTCACTCGCACGCTCTGCTTGGCGCGATACGCTTCGACGAGGCCGGAAAAAGCCGTGGTGCAAACCACGAATCGCACCGTAGTCGAACCGAAGGTCCAGGGGAAGGGGCCTGTGGCGTTCCATGCCCCGGTCGCCTGATCGCCTCCTGCGCGTCCGAGCAGCAGTCCCTCCGGTCCTCGCCCCCATCAGCCTTCGGCGGCCCGTCCGCTTGTGCTAGCTAGTGGGCCTCGACCCAACACCAGGCAGGATCCTCATGAACCGTCTCGTGGTCCGGGGCGCTCGACAGCACAACCTCCGGAACGTAAGCTGTGAGATCCCGCGCGACCGCCTCACCGTGATCACAGGCCCCAGCGGCTCCGGCAAGTCGTCCCTCGCGTTCGACACCATCTACGCCGAAGGCCAGCGCCGCTATGTCGAGTCCCTCTCCGCCTACGCTCGCCAGTTCCTCGAGCAGCTCGCCAAACCCGACGTCGATTCCATCGAAGGTCTCTCCCCAGCCATCGCGATCGAGCAGCGTGCACTGTCTCGCAACCCGCGATCCACCGTCGGCACCGTCACCGAGATCGCCGACTACCTCCGCCTCCTGTTCGCCCGTGTCGGTGTCCCTCACTGTCCTCGATGCGGTCGCCGCATCGAGGCGCAGACCGTCCAACAGATCGTCGACGGGGTTCTTGCCGGTGCCGACGGCGACCGCATAGCCATCCTCGCGCCCATTTGCAGGGGGCGACGCGGCGACCTCAAGGTCGAGATCGAGCGATTGAGGCGCGAAGGCTTCGTCCGTGCCAGGATCGATGGCACCACCGTGGACCTCGGCGAGGACTTGGTGCTGGATCGGGCCGCAGCCCACGACCTCGATGTCGTCGTCGATCGAATCGTCCTGCGCACCGGCATCAAGTCCCGCGTCACCGATTCGGTGGAGCTGGCGCTCAAGCTCGGCGATGGACGACTTCTCATCGACGACATGTCCGGCGCGGAGCCACGGTGGCTCAGCGAGCGCTTTGCCTGCGTCGATTGCGGGGTGTCGCTGCCCGCCATCGAGCCCCGCATGTTCTCGTTCAACGGCCCTCACGGCGCGTGCCCCTCGTGCGGTGGCCTCGGCTCACGCACCCGCATCGACCCTCTTCGATGCGTACCTGACGACCGTCGAACCCTGCGGGAAGGTGCGGTTGTCGCCTGGGGGGAGCGCGGGAGCCTGTCCCTCGCAACCGAAGTCTCCAGAGCCGTCAAGACGCTCGGCGTGGACCCCGACGTGCCGTTCTCGGATCTGCCCGAGAGCATGCGACACGCCCTGCTCTTCGGAGCCCCACGTGCCGGGCGGCGCAAGCAAGCCTATGAAGGCGTCGTGCCAAAGCTCGAGCGATTGCTCGAAGGCGGCGACCTCGCAGGTGATGACTCCGACGTCGATGCAGACGACATCGAGGATGCCGGCAGCGTGGAGGACAATCTCGCCCGCTTCGTCGTCACCACGACGTGCGATCAGTGCGGTGGCAAGCGCCTGCGGCCCGAGGCGCTGGCGGTCAAGTTCGCCGGAAGCAACATCGCCGAGCTCGCCGCGCTGCCCTTGGGACGCTTGCGCGACCAGCTCGAAAGCGTCATCGGTGTTGACGGCCCCCTCAACGCGCGCGAGCGAGCCATCGCCGAGCCCATCCTGCGCGCCGTCATCAAGCGCCTCGGCTTCCTCATCGACGTCGGCCTCGACTACCTCTCCCTGGACCGGTCCACGCAGAGCCTGTCCGGCGGGGAAGGCCAGCGCATCCGCCTCGCAACCCAGATCGGTGCTGCCCTCGTCGGCGTACTGTATGTGCTCGACGAGCCCTCCATCGGACTGCATGCCCGCGACAACGCGCGTCTGCTCGCCGCCCTCCGCCGTCTCGTAGACATCGGCAACACCGTCATCGTCGTCGAACATGACCGTGACTCCATCCTCGCGGCGGACCATGTCATCGACATGGGCCCGGGCGCCGGTGTTCAGGGCGGACAAATCGTCGCGCAAGGCACGCCCACCGAGATCCAGAGCAACCCTTCGTCCATCACGGGCCCCTATCTCTCCGGGCTCAAGCGCCTCGCGCTGCCCACTCGTCGACGCAAGCCATCCAAAGCATCGATCCGTGTCGTCGGCGCCAAGGCGCACAACCTTCGCAACATCTCCGTCGACATCCCCATCGGTGCCATCACCGCCGTCACGGGCGTGAGCGGGTCCGGCAAGTCCACGCTGATCATCGACACCCTCCTTCAAGCCGCGCGATCCAGCCTGTACGGTGCCTCCGGCCCGGTCGGCGTCTGCGAAAAGATCGAAGGGCTCGCCCACATCGACAAGGTCGTGGCCATCGATCAGGCACCGATAGGCCGTAGCCCGCGATCCAACCCGGCCACGTACGCAGGGGTCTTCACCTTGCTCAGGGAGCTATTCGCCGCGCTCCCGGACGCACGCGCCCGCGGATACAAGCCGGGCCGCTTCTCCTTCAACGTCAAGGGCGGACGTTGCGAGTCCTGCAAGGGCGACGGCGTGCTCCGGGTCGAGATGCATTTCCTTCCCGACATGTTTGTCACCTGCGAAGCCTGCGGTGGCCGACGCTACAACCGCGAGACCCTCGAGATCCTGTATCGCGGCATGTCCATCGCCGATGTGCTGGACTTGACCGTGGCCCAAGCAACCGAGATCTTCGACGTGGTCCCACGCGTCAGCGAGCGGCTCAACGCGTTGATGCGAGTCGGGCTCGGGTACATCCGTCTCGGTCAGTCCGCCACCACGCTGTCCGGCGGCGAAGCGCAACGTATCAAGCTCGCCCGTGAGCTCGCGCGCCGCGCCACCGGACGCACCCTGTACGTCCTCGACGAGCCCACGACAGGTCTTCACTTCACCGACATCGAGATCCTCGTCGACGCCCTCGTCGCGCTGCGAGATGCCGGGAACACCGTCGTCATCATCGAGCACAACCTGGATGTCGTGGCCTGCGCCGATTGGGTCGTCGACCTCGGTCCAGAAGGTGGAGAACGCGGCGGCAACGTGGTTGTCGCCGGTACCCCCGAAGACGTCGCATCATGCTCCGCCTCGGTGACCGGCCAGTTCCTTCGGTCGCTGTTACCGCAAGGCAAGCCGGCGGTGCGTGGTGCACGGAAGCCGGGTTCGGGGTCGTCGGATTGATGGGTGCGCGGACCGGTGCGGCGCGAAGTCGAAGCCGGATCAGCCGTAGTCCTTCTCGACCCGCTCCTGGTCTTCCTTGCAGCGAATGCACAGCGTGGTCTCCGGCCTCGCTTCCAGCCGCTTGATGGAGATCTCTTCCCCGCACTCCTCGCAGATCCCGAACGTACCTTCGTCGATCTTCGCCAGCGCCTTGTTGATCTTGTCGAGAAACGACTTCTCGCGCCCGCGCAGGCGGAACGTGAACGACTGTAGATACTCGCTCGACGCCAGGTCCATCTCGTCGGGCAAGTCGTTGACGTCCAGCGTCATGTCTTCGTCGAGCGTCTGAAGCGCCTTCTTCACCAGCTCATCGCGCTTCGACTCCAACAAAGCGCGGAATTTCTTCAACTGTGTCTTGTTCATGCGGGGAACCCCTGCCTCGACGGATACTTGATGCGGTCGTTTTGCACCCGGAAAGGGCCAAATACTATAGGCAGGCACGCACCGATAGTCAACGCCTCCCACAACCAGGGGGCACAACGTCCAAGGTCAAGGCCCTTGGCCCGCCCTTGACATCTTGACCCCAACACGTGTTGGGCTCGACCCCAACACGTGTTGGGGTCGGACAGCTCCCCCCTTCGCCCGACGGCGCGGCACCGCCATCATCTCCCCCGAGCCCCACCCTGCGGCCACGGTCGCCCGCGGTGGCGTCGTCGCGCGGGATCCCCCGCCTCGACGGTCGGTCCCTCATCCCTCGCTCCGCAGCGCCGCGAGAGGTCGCCGTGCGCAACAGACACGCCACGACACGACCGGAGCCACCGGCTCGGATGACCCTTCGCAAACCGTCTGGTTGCGGCGCCGATGCGCGAGGCTTGCGGCTTGTGCCAGGGGATGGTGCGCAGTGGCGCGGCTGCCCCCATTGCAGTCCGCAGTCCATCGGTACGCCAGCCCCCTTCGGGAACGTTGGGGATGCCCGGCCTGTGAGTCTGGGCCAGGTCTGGTCGCTGCGCTGCGAGGCCCCACTCCAGCCAGGCGCCGAATCTCCACGCGTCGCCCCGACACCAACGCATCGCGAAACCGGCGTCGATGCAGACCGCGTCGGTCGTTGCAGTGCAGCAGGCGGCCCCCGCCTCGCTCACCAGGGGAGCGCGACGCCTGCAACCGGTCCACGCAAGCTCGGCCCGGCATCACCCGGTGCGGCGCACCGCTGAGGCCGACGCCAGGCGTGCTGGGTTGCTTTCGTACCTGCCGTCGAGCCGAGGCTTCTGAAGGCATCGACCACCGGCGTCCCTGACAGTGTCACAAGAGCGCAGCCGGCCGCGTTCGATCAGGCAGAAGGGAATCGACAGCCGGTCGACCCCGAGGGTGTCAGAGGCAGGCAGCGGTAGCCGCCTGGTTGGCAAGAAACGAATCGACAGACGGCGTCGCTACGCCGGTCAGAAGTGGGCCCGACACGCCGTCTACAGGTCGAACAAGCAACTACGCGGGACGTCAGAAGTGGACCCGACACGCCGTCTGTCGTGGGAGGAGAACACCATGTCGAACAAGCAAGTACGCTGGGCGCCGGTCAACCGAGCAAAGGGAGAGTCGATGGACCATTGGTTGCGCCGGTGTCGGGATGCGCACCAGGCGGCCTACATCCAGGCGAAGATCGCCCGAGGCGAATGGCTGCCCAAAGAGGAATACGAACGGCTGACGGGACGTCCCGGCAGAACACTCACCACCAGTCAGGAGATCGAGGCAGAAATCCAGCGTCATCGGGGTCCGAATCTGGGGGGCACACCGGGCCACGAGGATACTTCCTTGGTCAGTCCGGACACGGTTCTGCCGGGCGAGACTGCCGCGCTTGGGGACGTGGCCTGGGATGCCGGTAAGTCGGCCCTGTGGAGTGCGGTGATAAGCGCAGCGTTCTGCGCGGGCAAGCATGTAGTTCAGCGCGAAGAGCACCCGAGCCCGGCGGTCGTCGACGTCATGAAGACGGCTTTGAAGGAGGGGGGCCGGCGCGGCGCGATCAAGCTGACCGAGGCCACGATCGAGGAAGGTTTGCGCCGCCTCGCCGCGGCCCGGGCCGCCACGGCGCTTGCAAAGGAAGCGGCCCAAGCAGCGGCAGAGCAAGCGGGCAAGGCTGCTCTCAGGGAGGCAGGGAAAAACGTTGCGAAGGAGGCAGGCGTGGTGATCGCCAGGGAAGGTGGCAAACAGATAGCCAAGGAAGCTGCCAAGCAAGTCGCGCAGCAGACCGCAAAGCAGGCTATGGTGGCAACGCTGCGCGGCAATGCGATAGGCGGCGCTGCAACGCTCATCGTCGACCAGGTGGTCGACACGGTGCGATTGGCCGCGGGGAGCATCGACGGTAAGGAGTATGGAAAGCGTACTGCGGAGAACGTCGGCAGTGCAGCAGGAGGACTCGGCGGCACGGCGGCGGGCGCCGCAATCGGAACGCTGGTGTTTCCGGGTGCGGGGACGGTGGTTGGGGCATTCGTGGGAGGCTTCCTGGGTAGTCTGGCTCTGACCAGCGGGGTGAGAAAACTCGTCCGCTGACGACGTCGCAACGTCTGTCAGAAGTCGACCGGGTGGAGCGTCGTTGCGAGAAGAAAAGGTAGAAGGAGACGGCGTCCTGTATGAAACGAGCATCGACGGCGTGGCGAACTACACGACATATGCCCCGCCCTTCCTCTATTCAAAGAGGTTCGTATGAAACCAACTAGGTGTCAGATAGTACGCAGCATGGCGTGGCAGCTACTACGTAGAAGAATGACTCTGTCGCTAGCAGCTCCGCTACTTGTCTTCAGCATGCCAAGGCCGGGGGTCATCTGGCCCGTACCGGGCGCATCTTGATGAGGTTCTTCACCGCAGCCAGGCCCTCAGGTGAATCAACATGAAGGACTACGAGCAAGCGAACAACCAATTGGTGCGGGTGTTGGACAACACGGCGACCGTCCTTGCCGTCGGAACGCCTGTCACGGTAGGAGCGACGGTGGGTGGCGTGGCGATCGGTACGCTTGGAGCGGGTGCCGGAGCCGCGGCAGGGATGTTGATTGCGGGCCCGCCTGGAGCTGCGGTCGGTTACCTGATTGGGTTGTGCATCGGGGGGGCAGGCGGCACGCTCGGCGGCGGCTACGGTGGATATCGGGTGGGCAAACAGCTCGATAGGTGGAGGCGAGGTTGATCATGGCACGACCAGGGGCAAGAGAGGCGTTCGAGGAAGGGGTCGAGTCCGCGCTCGAGTTCTTCAAGCAGCTCGACTGGGATGACCTGCGACGACAGGTCGCCGAGTCCGCTGACAGGGTGCGAGAGGCACTCGAAGACCGAGAAGACGAGCAACGGACGGATTCGCTATCGGGCAGGCGATGCACTCGGTAGCTGGAGGTGAAGTAGACCATGGCAAGATCCGCAGCAGGAAAGGCGTTTGAGGTAGGCGTCCGAACCGCGATCGAGCTCTTCAAGAACGTCGATTGGAGCAGACTGCGACAGCAGCTCGCCGAGTCCGCTGAGGCCGTGCTCGAGGCGGCTGCGAAGATCAAGAAACCATGAATGGGCACGAACAAGGGTTCGGCCCGCGCCCCGTCATGGGGCTTCGGCCCTCGACAGGTCGGAAACCCGGCACTGCGGACGGCCGAACGTACGGAGATCCGGTCATCGGCATGCGCCATGACATCGTCGCGATCAGAGGGCCACGCTCGACCGCGTCTTGCCAGGAAGCCCTGGTTGCGCACGACCGCGAGGGGACGGAGATGCGAGAGGCGGACAAGGAATACGCGGGTTCGGTCCCGGAGGATCTTCTCGCCGTGGTGACTTGGCTCGTGGATCGGTTTGGTGATGCCGGTCCGGCCGACCGCCTGGCCGCGCTCAACATCGTCCTGAGGCTGTCGCTGACCCGCAGCCCGGGTGGGATCGTGATTCCCCCCTCTGCTCGCCGGGTCCGCCGGCGGAAGTAACGTGCCCGGACGACTCGGTGGTCCTCGCCTCGCACGTGGCATCCCGGTCGTCGCGTGCGGCCGGTGCAGCCACCCCGCCGCTTCGCCGCCCGAGGCTGCCTGGGCGGGTCGGCCACGCCGGTTGGTGGGACCGTGGGGTTGTGCGTCACGCGTGGCACGGCTGGCGCCTTGCGGACCGATGACCGTCCGCGGCCCGCTTCTGAGCCTTCCGAAACAATCCGCACCAACCGCTTGCCAATGTTTCGGAGCTGGGTCATACAAAGGAAAAGAACCTGACTTTCCCGCGTGGCCGGATGCACCGACGCCGCGCGTCTTGGCGGTCATCTGACCCGCACTTCGTGGTATCTCCTCAGGGTCTGCCCAGGATGCTCCTTTGCCGGTTCCCGGGGACGTTTCAGCGTCGAGATAGCAACATGGCCCCCAACGATTCTCCGTCCCATCCCGAGTTGTTCACCGCGAGCGACGTTGCCCGCTTCTGCCAGGTGGATCTCAAGACCATCCACAACTGGGCCGAAAAGGGCGAGATCCGCCACTTCCGCACACCGGGCCGACACCTGCGCTTCCGGCGTCTGGACGTCCTCGATTTCCTGCGCAAGTACGGCTATCCCATCCCCGAGGTGCTCCGCGAGGGCAAGCCCAGGGTCATCGCAATCGACGACGATCCCAACGTGCTCGCCTCATTGCGGCGCGTGCTGTCACGGCGCGTGGATCTGATGACGTTCCAGGACCCCTTCGATGCGCTCGTCGCGGTCGGAACCGCGCAGCCCGACGCCATCATCCTCGACATCCGCATGCCGGGGCTGGATGGGATCCGATTGCTCGAACGGTTGAAGTCCATCGAGAGCACGGGCCACATCCGCGCGATCGTCTACTCGAGCTACGAAGATCTCCGCAGGGCCGCGCTCGAAGCAGGCGCCTATGATTTCATCCTCAAAGGCGAAGTGTCGGAGCTGCGGGACGCCCTGGAACACCTCATCGGCATCAACCCCGTGTGACGCTGCTCGGCCGGCTCGCGTTGCTACCGACCTTCGCGGTAGGCACGCACCGCATTCGCGATCCCATCCGCCAGCTTCTGCCGGTAGTCGGCGGTCGCCAGCCGCGACTCCTCAGTGGGGTTCGAGATGAACGACACTTCAAACAGCGTAGCCGGCATCTGCGCCCCCAACAGCACGAAGAACGTCGCCGACTTCACGCCGCCATCGGTCACGTCGACAAATCGGCCTCCCACGGACGCCATCGTCGCTTGCTGCAGTAGCGACGCGAAGTGGTGTGAGCTGGCGCTGAGCGACTCGACCCGCAGGTTCGCGAGCACCTGGCCGAGCTGCGTCCCGGCTGCCGCGCTCGTCGCGTTCTCTCTGGCTGCAACGCGCATCGCAATCTCATCGCGTGTCAGGTCCAGCACGTAGCTCTGGATGCCGCGTCCGTCCGGGTTCTCCGACGCATTGCAATGGATCGAGATGAACAGATCTGCGTGGAAGGCGTTGGCCCGGGCAGTTCGCTCTTCCAGAGGCACGAACCTGTCGTCGTCCCTGGTCAGCATCGTGACCACGCCGAGTTCGCGGGAAAGGATCGGTGCCGTTCGATGGGCGATGTCCAGCACCACGTCCTTTTCTTTCAGCCCTCCAGGCCCGATCGCCCCCGGGTCGCTCCCTCCATGCCCCGGGTCCAACACCACTCGACCCACGGTCCTCTTGCCCTCAGCCCGAGGCTCTGATTGACGTTGCGTCGTCGGCGTGCCCACGTCCACGATGACGCGAAACGGCTCCGGAAGGAAGAACACACGGCGTTGAACCGGGCGCTCCAGGTCGAGCACCACGCGGGTCTTGTCCCCGTGGGTACCCAACCTGACTCTCTCCACGACCCCACCGACATCCTTCAATCGCTCGACCTTGCCACGCTTGGCTTGCAGCAAGTCCACGAACAACCGCGGATGCGTCTCGCTTCCACCTCCATCGAGATAGCCTACCTCGTAGCTGACGGGTCCGCTCAGCTCGATCACCACACGTGCAGCGTCCCGCGCACCGAACGCGTCGATGCTCGTGATGGTGGCCACCCCTGTCCGGGTCTCCGCTCCAGGCGTCACGACCGGACCGTCGGGATCCCCAGGCGCTGCGGTCGCCCGCTCCGCTGCCGCTCGACGCTCCAGGTCCAGCAGGGTGACCGGGGCGGGCCGATACGCTGCCAGGTCATCCAGCGCCGCCTGCTGAAGCACCGCGCAGGCCCCCCCGGGCGTTCGCTTGAGCTGCGCGTAGATGGCCCCGTACGCCCTTGCGGCTTCCCCGGTCACTTCGGCCTCCAGAAGGGAGCCGCTCAACGCCGCGCGACATGCGGCATTCTCGTCCGTGGACTGTGCGGCGATCCGATACTGCTCGACCGCTTCCCTCGCGTCCGTGGGAACGTGAAACGTCCGGTATGCCCGACGCCGGACATCGCCTGCGAGCAAGGCCAACGCTGGGCGCTGTGCTGGTGGAAGTTTCGATGCCGCAATGGCAAGCTGGTCGGCGAGAGCTACCGCCTCTGCGCGCGATGCGAATCGCGGCGTTGCCTCGAACACGGCCTTGGCGTGCGCCAGCGCTGAGATCTCCGCGGAAGCGGACGTCGAAGCCGTGGGCTGCGCGGGCAAAGATGCAGCGGGCCCAGGGTCCGAGTTCGACGGCTGGCGTCCTGGTCCGGAGCACCCGACCATCCACAGCACGATAGCCACGAACCGGAGGCTGGTCGTCCACTCGTCACGTTCCATGGTCGGCGTGGAGCATGGCACGAGCGGCACCGACTTGCCCACCCTTCGACCACCGCGCATGGCCCACGACCTTGCCCTCCGCGCACGGTCATGCCAAGAACCCGGCTGCGCTGCCCAGCACGAACGCCGGTGTCTGCCGGCGTGGGGACGCCGGCTTTCCTTACTGCGAACCGGTTGCCTCGGTGGTACGTTTCGCCATTGGAATTCCTCCTTTACGCGCGATGGGGCGAAGCATGTCGACTTCGACGAAAGAGCACGCGGCCCAGAACGTGGCTGGGAACCACGACACGACAGACAGCCAGGGGCCTGTCAGCGCGCCCGTATCGCTCGAGGATGTCGAGCGTGCTGCTGCGCTGCTCAGGCCATCGTGGGAAGCCGAGCCGTTCGACGACTTCGATGTCGCCGCGCTTGCCTCGGGTACCACCCAAGGCGTTTCGGATGAGCCCACGAAGCGCGCCGACATGCTTGCTCAAGCGCCACCGCCGGAGGCCCGCTCGCCTGAACCCGCACCGGTCGACACGCCACCGCCGTCCCAGCCCCGCAAGCTTGAGCTTGTCGATGCCTCCTCCGACAACGACGAGCAAGGCCCTGTCGGTATCGTTGCCGCCATTCCCAAGCGCACCGACGTCCAGATCAAGGATGAGCCGAGCGTGGTGCTCGCGGGAGAAGAGGAGCAGGAACGCAACCGCCCCACCGTTCCGCCTCCTCCGCGGCCTCGAGCTTCGAGGCCGTCGCCTGTCGCCCCTGCCGCAGACGATGTCGCGCTTCCTGGCGACCAGAAGTCGCACAATCGTAGGATCGTCGTTGGTGTGTTGGCCGTTGCCGGGTTGCTTGTGCTCGCCGCAACCGTTCGCTTCGCCGTCGGCGGCGGGGAAGACAAGCCCGCCGGCTCGGGTTCGGGGGTCCCAACCTCCGCGAAAGACACATCAACCGCAACGGCCGCGAACACAGCGGCGGCGAACACAGCGGCGGCGAACACAGCGGTGCCCACCGCGACGCTGGCAACTGCCACAGCCACCACCGAGACCGCAGCACCAACGCAGACGTCGGTGCCGACGACAAGAACGTCGCCCGTCGCAACGAAGGCAGAGCCGGCAGCGACCAGACCGTCGCCCGATACGCCTGCATCGGCTCACACAGAGTCGCCGCCCAACCTGGCGACCGCTACCGCCAAGCCACCACCTGCCACGACGGCTGCCAAGCCACCACCCGCACCGACGCGTACCGAGAGTCCTCCCAAGCCGCCAGCAGGTGGCATCGTGAGAGAGACACCGTTCTGAACCTTGTCCTGGTCGCATCTGAAGAGCCAAGAGGACCCCTCATGAGGATTCGAGCCTTCGTAGCAGCTTTGCTTCTCGCCCTGAGTCCCGTCGCCTTCCACGCCGCCCCCGCCACGGCGCAGCCTGCCAAGGATGACCCGGTCACCGAGATGGCGCGCCAACGCTTTCAAGAAGGCGTCAAGCTCTATGACCAGGGCAGGTTCGAGGAAGCGCGCGCAGCGTTCCTTCAAGCCTATGCCCTCAAGAAGCACCCGGCCGTCTTGCTCAACCTCGCCCAGAGCGAGCTGCGATCCAATCATCCCGTCGACGCCGCTCGCCACTTCTCCCAGTACCTCCGCGAAAACCCTAACGCCAACGCTGCCGAGAGCAAAGCCGCGCAGGACGGCTTGTCGTCCGCTCGCACGCGCACTGCACGCCTCGACATCCGCGTCAACATCCAAGGCGCCGACATCGTCGTCGATGGCGAACTCCTCGGCCGATCACCGCTCCCCGAACCCATCGACACGAACGGCGGGACACGCAAGATCGAGGTGAAGATGCCGGGCTACAAGCCCGCTACCGTCACCGCAAACGCACGCGTAGGCAAGACCGAAACCGTCCACGTCACATTGGAGTCCGAAAGCGGTGCGCCGGTGTCTCCGCCCCCGTCCCCCGCCGTGCAGGAAAACACATCCGGTCAGCCCACCCCGGAAAAGGACGAAGGCGTGTCGATCTCCACCGAAGGTCGCAAGCCGTTCCTCCAATGGGTGCAGGACGACCACGCTGCGTGGGCCACCGGCGGGGTGACCATCCTCGGCTTGACCTCCGGGGTCATCTTCACGCTCCTCGCCAACAGGGCATCCAACAACGCTGACAACATCGCGCAGCAGATTCTCGACCACACCGCGAAGGACCCAGAACTACTCAACTACGGCAACGAGAACCGCACGGGCAACCCCTGCGCAGACCCCATCCCCGTCACGTCAACGACCAACTACGCCCCCGCCTGCAAGCAGCTCAAAGACAACCTCGACATCCGGGACACCGACCAGACGCTCGCGTACGTTGGTTGGGGCCTCGCCGGCGCAGGGGCCGTCGCCACGGGCGTGCTCTACTTCGTGAGAACCTCCCCCGCCCGATCCACGGCGTCGCACGTACAGTCCGTCGTGGTCGCGCCGATCTTGGGCACCGATGTCCGTGGACTGGTCATCGGCGCATCGTTCTGAGCTGTGCCCACGGCCGCCATCGTGATGGCCCGTGTCAGCTCTCCCCGAGCCACCCCCGAAACGTAGACCGCGGAACCCCGCACCGCCGGGCCGCACGCGCAATGTTGCCTTCGCTCGCGATGACGAGCGCTCGTGCGGCTTGCGCCGTCATGCGAGTGCGGATGGCCGGCTGCTCCCGCATGGCCTTCGCGATGTCGCTCGCACCGATCAGCTCGCCGCTGCTGATGACGGCCGCCCTGGTCATCACGTTCCGCAGCTCCCTGACGTTGCCGGACCACGGTGCGGACATCAGGCACGCGAGCGCCCTGGATGACAGCGACTTGGGGCCAAGCTCCAGCTTGCGGTCTCGGAGGAAGTGCTCAGCTAGTGCTGCGATGTCTCCCCGCCGTTCGCGCAGAGGCGGCACCGATACCGTCGCCACTGTCAGGCGGTGATACAGGTCCTCACGGAACCTGCCCTCTTCGATCATCTGCTCCAGAGGTGACCATGTCGCTGTCACGAGTCGCACGTCCACCGCGTGGGTCACGGTCCCGCCCAGGGGACGCACCTCGCGCTGCTCCAGCACACGCAGAAGCTTGACCTGCACTTCCAGGTCGAGTTCGCCGACTTCGTCGAGAAACAGGGTGCCTCCTTGCGCTTCGAGAAAAGCACCGAGCCGGCGTGCGTACGCCCCGGTGAAGGCGCCTCGCTCGTGGCCGAACAGCTCATCCTCCGCGAGGTCTCGCGGCAGCGCCGCTGCATTCACGGCAACGAAGGGCTTGTTGGCCCTTGGACCAAGCGAGTGCAGCGCCCGCGCCACCAGTTCCTTGCCGGTCCCTGTCTCCCCTCGCACGACCACCGGGATGCTGAGTTGTGCTAGCCGGCGGACCTGTCGCCCAAGCTCGAGCATGCACGGCGACGACCCGATCACCCCGGGTATCGGTGGCCCGGCCTCCTGAGTCGAGACGACCTCGTCCTTGCGCCGCACCGTCACGCACGCCCGTCCAAGTACGAAAAACGCTCCAGGCCCAAGCTCCGCTCGTTGCACGCGCGCGCTCCCGACGAACACCCCGTTCCGCGACCCGGCGTCCTCCACGAACAGTCGGCCCTTCTCGCATCGAACACAGCAGTGAATCGCGCTGACCGTAGGATCGTCGAGGATCACGTCGCTGGGGGCCCGGCTACCAAACACCAGCTTCGAGCCGTCGGCGATGGTGACAGCCCTGGTCTCGCTGCGTTCGTGGATGTCAAGGCAATACGTCGAGGCCGCGGGCTCTTGCGGGATCTCGACCGTGCCCGTGCACGGCTCTCTGCTGCATAGACCTCTCATGGTGGTAGATCTCCTGTCGTGGTTGCTGTCGGCCACAAGCCGGCGCTTGTTGCGCGCTTTCTGCCTCAAACAGTCCATCACGCGCCCTTTCGCGCTACGATGACTGCACCCATGAAGACCGTGCTGGTGGACCTCACCTCGTTGAACACGAGCCAGCGGCAACGAGGCGTCGGTCGCCACGTCCGTGAGCTGGCTGCCGGGCTTGCATGCCTCGACAACGCTGACCGCGGCCCCCTCCGCATCATCGGCGCTGCCTTTGTCCCCATCTTGGGCGACGTGCAGGTGACCGAAGACCTTGCAGGCTTCGAGGGATCGCCCCTCGTCCGCAACGCCACCCTCATCGACGACCACAAGACACGCTGGCAGCGACGGTTCGGTATGTGGCGGGCCGTACGGCACGTCGGAGCCGACCTCGTCCATCTGCCCGACCCGGATGCAACGCCACTCGGACTCAAGCTCTTGCGGACGCCCCGCGTCGTCACATGCCACGATTTGCACGCACTGCGTACCGGCACCGGCCAGCCGGTGAGTTCACGTGCCGCCGCATCCGGACGCCGTCGCGTTGCCAGCCGCAGGTTCCTCGACGCTGACCACGTCATCGCCATCAGCAGCTACACCGCTGATGACCTTCGTGCACAGTTCGGGATCGGAGCCTCGCGCGTGTCCGTCGTCTACAACGGCGTCGACCTGTCGCGGTGGGTTCCCTGCGGAGACCTGCAGAGCGACGGGCTCGTACTGACCACCTACGGTCTGCACCGCGGTGCCTACGCGTTGTTCGTCGGAGGGGCAGCCTGGCGCAAGAACCGCGAGGGCATGCTCCGTGGCCTCCGCCACGCGCGTGAGATTCGGCCGGACATCGGCCTCCAACTCGCGTGGGCAGGACGATTGACCGCCCGCGAGTCCGCCGTCGTCGACCAGGCCGCACGCGACCTGGGCATCCGCCACGCGGTACACCTACTCGGATACCTGCCTGACAGAGAACTCGCCGCGCTGTACCGAAATGCCGCTGCCCATGTGCTCGTCTCCAGATACGAGGGCTTCGGCCTCACCATGGTCGAGGCCATGGCGTGCGGATGCCCCGTGATCACCACTCGCCGCACTGCCCTCGCCGAGGTCGCCGGCGATGCCGCGGTCGACGTCGACCCGGAAGACTCCGTCGCCATCGGCGAAGCTTTGGTGCGCGTCACAACGGATCCGGTGCTCCGTGCCGACCTTTGTCACCGCGGCCTCGCTCGCGCTGCGCTGTTTTCTCGCGAGAGACAGGCCCGGGAAACCGCCGCCATCTATCGGCGACTGCTCGGTGTCTGAGCCTGTTCGCCGCCCCCCGGCCCATCCGCCGCCAGCGTCGTGCGGTACGCCCGAACCGTCGCCCTTGCCTGCTCCTCGCAAGAGAACTGCCTCGCACGCACCAGCCCGCGAGCAACATGCTCCGCACGGAATCCCTCGTCGAGCAACAACCTCCGGATCGCTTCCGCCACCCCGTCATGGTCGTCCGGTTCCACCAGAACCCCCGCCTCCCCCGCCACCTCGCCCAGAGAACCACATCGTGTCGTCACGACCGGACACCCCGAAGCCATCGCCTCGACCACCGTGTACCCGAATCCCTCCGCACGCGAGATGAACAGGTGCGCCGCTGCGTGCCGATACAGAACCTGCAAGTCCCCGTCCGTCACGAACCCGACCAGCTTCACCGACCTCGCGATACCGTGCCGAGCTGCCTTCGCCCGAATCGCCTTCACCTTCTCGACATCAAGCGCTCCCGCGAACACCAGATCCAGCTTGCATCCCAGCCCGTGCACCCTCCCCATCGCAGCCAGCATGCCGTCCACATTCTTGCGCCAGTTCGTGTCACCGACGTACAACACGTACCCCCTCGCCTTCAACCCGTACCGCGCCAGCGTCGCCTCGTCGTCTTCGCATCGTTGCGACGTGAACGACGCCAGGTCCAGGCCGTTGTAGACAACCATGATCCGGTCTTCGGCAAGGCCGAGCAACCTGGTCAGATCTCCTCGCGTGGCCTGGCTGATCGCCAACACCCGATCCGCGCTGCGGAAGCGACGCCTGATCAACGCCTTTCCAACCAGACCGTAGCCGTCGCGTGCGCCCAGGTACACCCCGGGGAACTGCAGCGGAATGAGGTCGTGGCAAGTCACGATCCGACGACATCCGATGAACGAAAGCCCGATCGGCGTCACGTTCGGATCCCCGAAGTGGATCAGGTCCGCTCCAACCGATCGCGCAACAGACCAGATGGCCAAACGCCGCGCGAAGGCCCACCGATACCGGTCCAGCGACGTCGGTGATGGCGGCCCCACCTGGTCCGGCGCTCGCGCAAAGTCGTCCGTCACACGGTACCTGCCCATCAGATCCAAACGGGTCAACGCAAGCAGTCGAAGCCCCGTCACGTCTGTCGCCCGCATCCGGGACAGGCCGAGCGCCAGGGTTTTCAAGTACCGTCCAATGCCGCGCATCCGTGTCGGTGTACCGAGCGGCGTCAGGTCGACGATGACCGTGTGAGACACATGCCGGGAATACCACGACATCCCGTCCGCGTGCAGGCACACGTCCGCATCGCTCGCCCTCCCTTGCGCTACCCCCGACGCCGAACGACAGCCGCCATCACTACTCGCACGAACTTGCGCCCCACCACTTCCCAGTCGAGCAGTTCGGCTGCCTGTCTCCCAGCCAGGGCCATCGCGTCCAGGTCTGCCCGGTTCACCAGCACACGCTCGAGCCCTCGCACCATCTCGTCGATGCTCTCGGCTGCCAGGAAGTGCTCTCCTCCGCGGAGCGGCAAACCGGCAACCGCCAATCGAGGTGCAACCAGCGGCAACCCACACGCCAGCGGCTCCAACACCTTGAGATTCATCGCCCGCTCCAAGACCGGCGGGATCGCAAACGCCGCGTGCGTCTCGTACAGAGGTGCCAACGCCGATACCGTCCCGGTCACCCGCACGTCGTCCGCCTCCAAAGCGCGTACCGCTTTCGACGGCGATCGGCCCGCAATTGTCACCGACACGTCGGGGACTCGCTCTCGTAGGCGTGGCAGCACCTCCCGCACCAGCAGCCTGGCGGCAGACTCGTTCGCATGGCTCGCCATGTGACCCACGTACAGGACCTCGTTGCCCGTCCGTCGCGACGGTGGTCTGTAGGCAAACGACTCGACCGCGACGCCGTTCGGGATGAGCACACCGGTGTCCGGTCGCACTCGCTTGATCTGACGTGCGGCATCTTCGCTCGCTGTCGTTACCACGTCGGCGGCAATCCACAACCGACGCTCCAGCTCGCGCCACCGCCGAAGCTCCAGCTTTCTCGGCAGCCATTGCCTGGCACTCTTCCCGATCCGTCGCTCCAACACCGTCGACTCGAGCTCCGGTTCGTCCACGATCACGGTCGCGCCCGCAATGTGCCCGGCCACCCCTCCTGCCCTGCTGTGGGCTATCACGAGCGCGTCAAAACGCTTGGCGTCGTGCGCGGCAGCCAGCGCCTCCCCCAGCGCCCTCGGGAATCCTGCGAAGCGTGCGGACCCATCACCCCATACGTCGCGACTTGCTTGCAAGACGTGCGTGACGATGCGTGCATACGGAGGGATTCCCTGACCACAACGCGCAGCCTCCGCCTGCGCGTCGTCGGGCTCCAGCGCCGCGAACAGATGCACCGTCGCCGACGCCGCGAGCGCCTTGGCGAGCTGATGCACGCGGACCCGTCCTCCGGTGTCCTGTGGGTGGGGGAGGTACGGTGTCACCAGGGCGATTCGCATGATCCGCCCCAATGCTCCCCCATCGCACCCCTTTCGACTAGGCCTTTGTAGACTCGTATCGGGCGCATTCCGTTCCCCCCGCTGCTTTACCCTGGGCTTCTCCCACCCGCCCGACTACCCTCTCCCTCACGAGGTCGCGCTCGAGATGACGAGATTCCCCTGCCTCGCACGATCCGTCTTGATCCTCGGTTGTCTAGTGTCCTGGCCGACATCCACCCATGCCCAGATGGATGCCCACATCGAGGACGCCGACTCCCCCCTCGACACTTCCCCCTGGCGCGCCGCGCTCGGCGCTGGCGTGGCTTTCGGAGACGGTCAGCTCCCCACAAACGAAACGATCAACCCGTACGGCCCCACAGTCGGAGCTCGCCTCGGCTACGTCTTCGACTTCCCGCTGTACACCGGCATTCGTTACGACCACTTCTTCGGATCGTCCGCTGACTACCCCGTGCCGCTCGCCGCCTTCACGACCTACCACCTCGGCGCGTCGTTCATCGGCGCCGAACTCGGCTATGAGGCCCGGACGGGACCAGCTTATCTGCGACCGCAGATCGCCTTCGGCGCTCTGCCCATTCGGCTCCACGCCACCTGTGACCCGGTCCCGGGATCATTCTCCGACCTCGCCCACCAGGTCTGCCAGACCAATGCCCAATCCTCGGTGTCCTGGGCCGCCGCCGTCGTCCCCGGCTTGCCTGTCGGCCTCCGCTTCGCACGCTTCTATGGCGTGCTTGCCCCCGAATACTACGTTCGGAAGACGTCCAGCGCGTACGGCATCTCAGCAACCATCGGTGTGGGTTTCTAGCCTGCCCTGGCCCTCCTTCCCCCGAATCGCCCGCCGGTCTCCTCGCATCCATTGCACCCGCCGCGCTTCTTGCCTACACGACTGTCCCCGATGATTCAGCGTGTCCCTGCCCTCGCCGTCTGCGCCGCCACTTGCGCACTCGTTTCCCTTCCACGCAGCGCGGGCGCCGATGAGCCCTTCGCCAACCAGATCCCTCCTGCCACCGACCTGGCCCCCGATGACCTCTCCGGTCATCTCCTGGTCGCCCCCCGCCTCGCGTGGGTCACGCCCACCGGCAGTGCCGAAGACGGCTTTCCGCAGCGACGCTACGTCGCCGCCGGCCCTGGACTTGGCTTGGACGCTGCCTTCGGTGTGAGCAAGTACGTCGCAATCCAGGCGCACTTCGACTGGGCTTCCTTCGACAACAACAACGACTGCCCCAGGCAATGGTCTTGCGCTGCCCGTTCCACAGCCTTCGGCCTCGGCGTCGAGTACCACCTCGTCAACGGTGCCGCGTTTGACCCCTGGCTCGCAGCAGGCCTGGCCTGGCGGCGCACATCCTTCGACCTCTCCGCACCGACCTATCAGCCCGGCACCCTCGACTATGCCGGCCTCGACTGGATCCACCTCGCCGTCGGAGGCGAATGGTACCCGACTCGTATCGTCGGCTTCGGTCCCTATCTCGGCTTCGACCTCGGTTCCTACTCCAGCCGCCCAGACCCCAACACGCCCAGGCCGTCATCCCTCCCCGACCAGTCCGCCGTCCACTCGTTCTTCACCATCGGCGTTCGCGGCGTCTTCTCCCCCATGCGATAGGCGCGCGTCGCACACGTCGGCGTTCGCCCATCCAGGCTCATCAGAGCGAAGCCAGCGGCCGGGCGCTTGCCCGACCGCTGCGTCGTGCACCGATATCGTGAGCGCGAGTCGCTCAGGCGATGGACAAGCCAAGCGCCTTGCGCAGCGCAAAGTACTCGGACGACACCGAGAAGACGATAAGCTCGGTGATCTTCTCCTGCGCCGTCTGCTCCCCTGGAACCTGCGGCTCGATCAGCAGAATCTTCCGTGCAACCTCCAGGTCTCCGCAAACCAACAGCCCCGCACGGCACGCTGTCAGCTCCGTCGCCTGCAGCCACTGCTTGATGTTGATCGCTGCCTTCGTTTCCATGAACTTGCGCACTACGTGACGCAATCCCTCCTGATGCTGCGGTTGCATGAAGGGAGCCAGGGCTTTCGCCGTCACGTCGATGTTCTGCGCCATCTCGGGCGGTACCGGCGCGTCGGGGAGCACCATCCTCAACCCTGCGAAGAAGAGCTGCGTCAGCTCGCTCTGCGTCGGAAAGATGTTCTTGATGTAGTGCTCGCCCCGATAGTTCGACAGATGCTTCGCACACACGAACGACAGCTCGTGCGGCGAGAAGCCCGACAGCACGCTCTGTCCCGCGACCGACGCAAATGGGATCACCGGTGCGGCGGTAAGCCCGCCCTGGATGTTCGTGTGCACGTACAGCTCGGGCGGCGTGATGCCCAGCACCTTCGCCACATGGAAGAACGTCTTTGCAAACGTCACCGTCGTCGTGTGCGGCTCCTGCTTGTAGCGCTTGTCCAGCACCGGCATCTGCTTGCTCGCCTGTAGCTGCCTGATCTTCGCCGTCAATGCTGCGTTGGTCAGCATCTCGAAGATCTGCCCCACGTAGACGTCCTCGTTCGGATGAAAGATCAGCTTGCGCCATGCTTCGTTGTCGACGCGGTTGCGGGCTGGCGGGATGCCCTTCGGCCGGTAGTCCTCGAAGAACTTCTGCTGATCCTCGTCGGCCCGGCGAAGGAACGACAGCGCCGCACACATGCACCACGCCTCGTCAAACGCCTGCTTGCGATAGTAGAGCTGGTACAAAGCTCGGTACGGCGCCACCTGCGTCGGGTCCTGACGCAAGATCCCCTGCTGCTCCTCGATGGCCTGATCCAGCATGTCCGCACTCTCGTACAGCTCCGCGAGGATCTGGCGCTGGGTCACGTCATCAGGCTTGAGCCGCGCCGCCATCTTGAAAGCTTCGATCGCCTTGTCCACCTCGCCCAGACGGTCCCGGTAGACCACCCCCAGGTTGTGCCACAGGTTGAACTCCAGGTCGCTCTTACCCTTGCCCGCAATCCGATGGATCATCTTGCGGTATGACCGCTCGAGTTGCTTCCAGTCCTTCTGCGACGTCAGGATCTTGTTGATCCGCTCAAACGCCTCGAGGAAGTCGGGATTAAGGTCCAACGCCTCGTTGAACAGTTCGACAGCCCGTCCCAGATCCTGCTGGTCACGGTGGAGCTGAGCCATCGTGTACAAGTACCGCGCCTTGCGCTCCGGATTGGTCTCCAGGTCCGCGATCGCCTGGATCGTGTCGATCATCTTCTCGTAGTTCTTCACCGCCTGGTAGAGCCCGAGCAACTTGTGCAGCAGCACGTGGTTGTCAGGCTTCAGCTCGAGCGCCTCCTCCAGCGTCTCGATCGCCTTCGGCGCGTTCTTCTCCTTCTCCGACCAGATGTCCCCGATCTCGTTCAGCATCAGGAACCGCTCATCAGCATCGAAAACGTTGTCGAGGATCTGACGCTTGTAGGCGCAAACCTGCTTCCAATCCTTGAGATCCGAGTAGATCTCCACCATCGCCTGCAGCGTCGGCCTGTGCGCATCGTCGATGGCTAGCGCCTTCTCGAAGTTGTTGACCGCCTGCTTGATCTGGTTCTGCGCCCGCTTGATGCACCCCAACTTGTAGTACACCGTCGCCCGCTGCTCGCGGTCGTCCTCCTCCAGGCTCGTCAACACCTTCTGGTAGTTCGACAGCGCGCCCGCCCAGTCCCCGAGCTTGAAGCTTACCTCCGCCAGACCGCGGATCGTCTCCTGGTCCGTCACATCCAGGTGCTGCGCTTCCTTGTACGCTCGCAGCGCCTTCTCGTCGTTGCCTAGCTCCGCCGCAATCCGTCCCTGCATCTTGTACAGGTAGTGCAGTTCGACTCGCTCGGCTTTTGCCGACTTCTTGAGCAGCATGTCCGCCAGCGGATCAGCCTCTGCCCACCGGCCCACCTTCACGTACTCCTCGAGCAACGGCCGTGCGGCCTCCTCGTTCTCCGGATCCGCCTGAAGCGCAAACTCGTAGGCCTGCACCGCAAGGTCGTGCTCCCCCAGGTGCTCGTCACGCAAGCGGCCCAGCTCCACCAGCAGCTTCGACCGCTGACGCGGCGCCTGCGTGTGCGTCTGCTCCTGGTCCAGATACCGCGCCGCCTGGTCGTACTCACCAGCGTCCAGCGCGATGTCCTTCAACGCAGCCAACGTCGGAAGATGCGTCGGATCCAGATCCAGCGCGATCTCGAACTTCTCACGAGCTGCAATCCGATCCCCGAGCTGCGTGTCCAGCGATCGGCCAATCCGGTAGTACATCTCTACCCGCTGCGCACCGTCCGCCGTCAGCTCCGCCACCCGCGTCATGAAGTCGATCGCATCCGACGCGCTCCCCTTCTTCTCGTAGAGCTTCGCCAGTTGCTCCAGCGCACCCACGTTCGCATCGTCCAGGTCCACGATGTTCTGGTACGCGTCGATCGCACGGTCGACGTCATCGACCTCCGTCGCAAACACCTGCGCAATGTATCCGCACAGCTCGATCTTCAGGTTGCGATCGAGCGTGACTGCGATGTGCCGCTCGTAGGTGTTCACCAGGTCGAGCCACTGACGCATCTTGCTGTAGCAACGCTCGAGCCCGACGAGCGCAACCTCCTGGTTCGGATCGATCTCGAGCACCTGCTCGAAACGTGAAGCCGCCTCCTCCGGCTTGAGGAACTGGTCCTCGTAGATCGTCGCCAGCTTGAGCAGCACCTCGATTCGCTCACGCTCGGTCGGCACCACATCGAGCTGCTGATCCAGTACCTTGACCAGCGCCGGCCAGTTCGACTGCAGGTTGTGGATGCGCTCCAGACCCCGCATGGCCAGCAGGTTCCCCGGCTCCGCATCGAGCGCCGCCTTGTAGGCCTCCGCTGCCTGCCCTGGATCCCCCAGCGTCGTCTCCCACAGACCACCAATCCGCACCTTCAATGACGCTACCTGGTCCGCGTCGTCTTTCAAGGCAACAACCTTGTTCTCCAGAATGCTCACCAGGTCCCGAAACTGCTCACGGTCCGTGTAGATGCGCTCGAGCGCATTGAGCGCCGGCAGGTAGTACGGATCTACGTCCAGCGCGTTCTTGTAGAACAACGTCCCCTTGTCCACGTCTCCAAGCTGACGCTCCAGCAGCTCGCCGAGCTCGGTCTGGAGCTCCTTGCGGTCCGTCTCCGTCGTCGCGTGGTTCAACGCCTCCGTCAGCGTTCGCCCCAGCTCCTGCCACTGCTGGTTCTTGCGGAACAGACTCGCCATCTGACGCAGCACAGCCACGTTCCCGCGGTCGAACTGCATCACCTTCTGGAAGTACGCATGCGCGTACTGCACCTGCCCCAGATCCTCGCCGTACCACTTCGCCAGTCGCAGCGAGAGCTGGATGATCTTCTGCGGCGCCGTCTCCGCCAGCAACCACTGGTTCGCCGTCTGGATCAGCTCCGTCCAGCGCCCCGTCGCCTGCGCCATCTTCTCCAGATACCGCGCCGTCTCGTTGTCCGAGTAGTCCTCCTCGAATGCCTTCAGAAGAGCGTCGAACGCCTGGTTCTTGTCGTCGACATGCTCCTCGAACACCTTCGCGATCTTCCGCAACAGCTCCGTCCTGTCCGCCACCTGCTCCCGCGTGTCCAGCCGCGCCAGATACAGCTCGATCAACGGCTCCCACCGCTGCGCAGCCGTGTGCAGCTCCTCCAGCGCCAGGAACGCTCTATCGTGCGTCGGGTCGATGCCCAACACCTTCTCGAACGCCAGCGTCCCAGCATCGCGATCCCCCACCCGGTGCTCCCAAAGCTCCGTCACCTCCAACAGCTCGTTGATCCGGTCCGACGCCTCCGGCAACGCCTCCGCTCGACGCATCTTTACGTCGATCACGTCGGTCCAGCGCTCGTCGGCCCGGTAGATCGCCTCGAGCGCGTCGAGCGCCTCGAAGTCGCCCGGATCAACCTCCAACAGTTTCGTCCACGCTTCTGCCGCGTCGAACGGCTGCTGCAGCGTGTTGCCGTACGTCAAGCCGAGCTCGCGGAACACTGCCTTCAGCTCGGCGGCATCCAGCATCGCCGCGGCCCGGTCCACCAGCGCATGCAGCGCATTCACCAGCTCGTATGCCTCGCCACGCACACGCCAGATATTCGCGATCGACCGCAACGCATCCACGTTCCCGTAGTCGATGTCCAGCGCCCGCTGGAAGTCTTCCAGCGCCTGCTCGTCACGCCGTAGCTGCTCCAAAAACACGTGCGCCCGGCGAAGCCGGATCGCTACCCGCTCTTCGTCGCTCTCCGCAATGTCGAACTGACGCTCCAGAACCTCGCACAGCTCTGCCCATTGCTGCTGGGTCTCGTATAGATTCGCCAGCGCCCCCAGCGCTTCCGCATCCTCTCCACGAAGATCCAGAACGCGCTTCCAGGTTTCGACCGCACGCGCCACGTCTCCGAGACGATCCGACGCCAGCCGGGCCATCTTCGCGCGGATCTCCGCCTCCTCCGCGTCTCCCATCGCATTGCTGAGCTGCCGTTCGTAGACCACGTTCAGCTCGACCCAGGCTTCCTTGTACTCATAGAGCCGCTCGAGCGCCGCGATCGCGGCCTCGTGCCCAGGCTCCAGCTCGTCGAAGATCCGACGGTACGCCCTGATCGCATCGTCGTATTGCGCCAGCTTCTCCTCGTAGGTCGCTCCAAGCCGCGAGTACAGCTCTACCAGCTCGCCCGTGTCCTGCGTCGCCAGCACACGCTGCTCCAGTATCTGCGCAAGCTCCGCCCACCGCTCCATCGCCTCGTAGATACGGTCCAGGTTCGACAGCGCATCGGGATCCAGCGGATCCACGCCCAACACGTAGCGGTACGTCTCAATCGCGTTGTCGACCTGCTGCAGCTCCTCCTCGAACACCCGCGCATGACGCTTTCCGATCGTCGTCTGCACCGTCGGGTCGTGCTGCACCT
>Ga0209018_1000202_pt1 | contig 58727 bp, 52 predicted proteins | sample YNPBryBLVA2012_FD_185814 | JGI IMG/M metagenome (GOLD analysis project Ga0209018, IMG submission 185814) | Anoxygenic and chlorotrophic microbial mat microbial communities from Yellowstone National Park, USA - YNP Bryant BLVA 2012 (SPAdes)... ...
GGGCGCACGCCGACTGTAACGCCAGTCGAAACCTGGCCCGGATTGGTAGCGGCGCCCCGCTGCCAAGGGCGGCTGTAAACACGCCCAATGTTGGGGATGTGGTCAACCATGTTTGCTGCGTCTTACAATAAAGCCTTCGACTTCAGTCGAGGGTTGTTTACTGAAGACTTCATCCAATCCCGGCGGCATGCCCGCTCATCGCCACGGAACGCTCCCGCGTATTGGTTTCGTCAGTCTCGGCTGCCCCAAGGCCACGGTCGACTCCGAGCGCATCCTCACCCGGCTGCGCGCCGAGGGTTATCTCCTTCAGCCGACCCATGCCGAGGCCGATCTGGTCATCGTCAACACCTGTGGCTTCATCGACGCGGCGATCGATGAGTCACTGGAGGCCATCGCCGAGGCGCTCGATGAGAACGGGCGGGTGATCGTCACCGGCTGTCTCGGGGCACGTGCGGAGCTGGTGCGCGCGCGTCATCCCGAGGTGCTCGCCATCACCGGCCCCCAGGCGTTGGAAGAGGTGATGGCCGCTGTGCACGCACATCTGCCCGCCCCACACGCCCCCTTCACCAGTCTCATCCCGCCCCCGGGCGTGCGTCTGACGCCGAGACACTATGCCTATCTGAAGATCTCAGAGGGCTGCAACCATGGCTGTCGCTTTTGCATCATCCCCAGTCTGCGCGGACCCTTGGTCAGCCGCCCGATCGGTGAGGTCCTGGAGGAGGCCGGGCGTCTGGTCGAATCCGGGGTCCGCGAACTACTCGTGGTCGCGCAGGACACCGGCGCCTACGGGCTGGACCTGGGCCATCGGCCCGGGTTCTGGGGCGGGCGTCCACTGCGCACCCATATCACCGATCTGGCGCGGGCCCTGGGCGAGCTGCCGGCCTGGATCCGGTTGCACTATGTCTATCCCTATCCGCACGTCGATACGCTCATCCCGCTGATGGCCGAGGGGGTGATCCTGCCCTATCTGGACCTGCCGCTCCAGCATGGCAGTGAGTCGGTATTGCGTGCGATGCGCCGTCCGGCGGCCACCGAGAAGATGCTGGACCGTCTGGCGCGCTGGCGTGCCGAATGTCCCGAGCTGGTGCTGCGCAGCACCTTCATCGTCGGCTTTCCGGGCGAGACCCAGGACGACTTCGAGCAGTTGTTGGACTTCCTGCGCGCGGCGCGGCTCGACCGGGTCGGTTGTTTTCCCTATTCACCCGTCGCGGGCGCAGCGGCCAACGAGCTGCCGAATCCGGTGCCCGAGGCCGTCAAGCAGGAACGGCTGGAGCGCCTCATGGCGGTCCAGGCCGAGATCAGCCGCGAGAAACTGGCTGCGCGCATCGGTCAGCGGCTCACTGTGCTGGTCGACACGGTGGAAGAGGACGCACTCATTGCCCGCAGTTATGGCGACGCCCCCGAGATCGACGGCGAGGTCATCATCGAGGGCGCCTGGGAGATCGATCCGGGCGACTTCATCGAGGTCGTGGTCACCGAAGCCAGCGAACACGACCTCTGGGCCCAGCCGGTCGATCCGGATGACTGATCGACCTTAAGGTTCAGAATGCCGGCCCGCTCTGCTTGCCGAGCCTTTTGAGGATCAGGGCCAGCGGACAGAAACCGGTGAAGGCCGACTGGAATAGATTGGCGCCGACGAAGGCGGTGAACCACAGCCAGTAGGGGCTGACGAAATGGGCCAGGAGCAAGGAGATGAGGATGAAACCGCCGGCGACGGCCAAAACGATGCGTTCGATCGACATTGAATTCTCTACACTATGTAAGTGGGATGGATGGCGATCGGATCTTACTGAGTCGAGGCGGCCTTGTTCAACCGAGCCCGGATTCCAGCCACGACATAGCATCGTGCGCGGACACCAACCCCTGTGCGCATCTCAACGCGGGGTGGTTCTAGGGGTAGGGCGATGAGTCAAGACGATCTGTCGGTTTTGATCGATGCACTGAGGCACTCTCGGGCCTATCCGCACGCAGTCGATGGCGTCGAGCATATCGAGACCCATATCTCGCATGTGCTGCTGGCCGGGGACTATGCCTACAAGTTCAAGAAGCCGCTCGATCTCGGCTTTTTGGATTTCTCGACCCTGGAGCGGCGCCGCTTCTATTGCGAGGAAGAGCTGCGGCTCAACCGCCGTCTGGCGCCGGAGCTCTATCTGGATGTGGTCACGGTCAATGGCACGCTCGAGGCGCCGCGCATCGCCGGCACTGGGCCTGTCTTGGAATATGGCGTGCGGATGCGCCGCTTTCCCCAGTCGGCCCTGCTCGACCGCCAGCCGGTGACGCCCGAGCTCATGACCCGCCTGGCCGAGCATATCGCCGACTTCCATGCCAGTCTTCCCCCGGCAGCGCCGGACACTGGTTTTGGTACGCCGGTGCGGGTGCTTGCCCCCATGTTGGAGAATCTGACCCAGATCCGCGTCCGGCTCGAAGATCCCGAGGTACTGGCGCGTCTGGATGTGCTGGAGACCTGGATTCGCGCCCGCTTCGAGACGCTGACACCCGTGATCGAGCGGCGCCGGGTCGAGGGCTTCGTGCGCGAGTGTCATGGCGACATGCATCGCGGCAACATCGCCCTGGTTGAGGATCGGATCCTGATCTTTGACGCCATCGAGTTCAACCCCAGTCTGCGCTGGATCGATACCGCCAGTGAGATCGCCTTTCTCATCATGGACCTGGAGCAGGAGGGCGCATATGGCGCCGCGCGGCGTTTCCTTAACCGCTATCTGGAGCTTAGCGGCGACTATGGCGCCCTCGCCATGCTCGATTTCTACAAGGTCTATCGCGCCCTGGTGCGGGCCAAGGTGCTCATGATCCGGTCGCGGCAGGATGACCTGCGGCCTGAAGAGGCCGCCGTCATTCGTGACGACTTCGCGCGCTATCTGGAACTGGCCCTGTCCTATACCCAGAGGCGCCGTTGCCATCTGCTCATCGCCTGCGGGCTACCGGGGTCGGGCAAGAGTCGGCTCTCCTACCGTCTGCGCGAGGCGTTGCCGCTGATCCATCTGCGTTCGGACGTGGAGCGCAAGCGTCTGTTTGGACTGGGTGAGCTGGCGCGCACCGCCAGCAGCATCGATCAGGGCATCTATTTCCCGCGTGCGACCGAATGGACTTACGATCGTCTGCATCGTCTGGCCGATGGGATCCTGGCCAGCGGCTATGATGTGCTGGTCGATGCCACCTTCCTTGCCCGCCACCGGCGCGAACACTTTGCCGCCTTGGCCCGCCGGCATCGGGCCGGATTTGCGATCCTGGCCCTGGAGGCCCCGCTGGAGGTCCTGCGCGAACGGGTGGTGAGACGCCTCGCGCGGGGTAGAGACGTCTCCGAGGCCGATCTCTCGGTGCTGGAGCATCAGTATGCGAGCCGTCAGCCGTTGAGTGAGCAGGAACACAGCCGTGCGCTCGTCATCGATACCAGTCGCGATAACGCTTTCTCCGAGATCCTCGACCGTTTGCATGCACTGCTCGCCGCCGAGCCGAATTCGGCTCAGGACGCTCATGTCGGCTCACTGCCGGACGAATCCAGCCTGGCGCCCTAGCAGGGTCCAGACTGGGTCTGGGTGCTGCGATCCAGGGGAGTTACCGGCACAATCGGCGCATGTCTCCCTCGAAGTCGTTGGCGCACGCGCACGCGAGGTGTCACAATAGACCTCCACCCCCCAATATATTCAAGCCGTGGTCGGCGAGGGAACGATGTCGGATATCTTTCTCGGCCTACAACCGATTTTCGACCGGGATCAGCGGATCGTCGCCTATGAGCTCCTGTTTCGTAGTCTACTCGGTGGATTCGAGAACGATCCGATCGATCCAGAGACTGCGACCTCGCAGGTGATCCTCAACGCCTTTTCTGACATCGGTGTCGAGCGCCTTGGATACGACAAGCTGCTGTTTTTGAATCTGACCGAGGGCCTGCTGACGAGCGATCTCATCGAGACCCTGCCACCGGAGCGGGTGGTGCTGGAGATCCTGGAGACGGTGCGCATCACCCCTCGTCTGGTCGAATCGGCCCGGCGTCTGGTCGAGCGGGGCTTTACCCTGGCCCTGGATGACTTCGTCTATACCCCCGAGTGGAGGCCCTTGGTCGAGATCGCAGGGATCATCAAGTTCGATGTGCTCGGCGCCGATCGCGCCGCGATCAACGCCAAGCTCGCCACGCTCCCGCCTGGTCATCGCCCGCGTCTGCTCGCCGAGAAGATCGAGACTCGGCAACAGTTTCAAGACTGTCTCGATCTAGGCTTCGAGCTCTTTCAGGGCTATTACCTGGCCCATCCCGAGGTCATCACCGGCAGACGTCCACCGGCCAACCGGCTTCATTCATTGCGTCTACTGGCGCGCCTGCAAGACGATGATATCGATCTGCACGAGATCGAGCAGATCGTCAGCCAGGATGTCGCACTGAGCTATCGCTTGCTGCGTTTCATCGGGAATGCCGCGATCTGCCAGGGACGCCCGGTCCAGACCCTCAAGCAGGCCATCGCGCTCGTCGGTCTACGTACCATCCGTCAATGGGCAACCCTGCTCGGGCTGGGTGAGCTCGAGGCGGTCAATCCCTATAGCCTCACCCGCGCCCTGACCTATGCTCGATTCTGTCAGCTGGTCGGCGAGCATCACTTCCAGTCCGAGCGAGACGCCCTCTTCACCGTGGGGCTCTTCGCCAATCTCGACGAGATCCTACTCATCCCACTCGAGGAAGCGCTCCAGTATCTACCGCTCGCGGAGCGACTCAAGCGGGCCATCCTCGGGCACGAGGGTCTGCTCGGCCAGGTGCTGTCCTGGGCCAAGCGGTTTGAGGAGGGTGATCGCGGTCACTGGGTGTCCCAAGAAGGGGTGAGCTCCGAGAGTCTCATCCGGTATTTGCTCGAGGCCTTCGCCTGGGCGCGCGAGGTTCAGCGCCAGATCGAGGGGGGATGACCCCGGGGCGCTCAGATGACGATCAGGACCACCCCTGCGAGCATCAGAACCCCAGCCGGCAGGCGCCGGCTCAGACCGGGCTCGCGAAAGCACAGTGCGCCATAGAGGATGCCAAACAGCAGGCTGGTGCGCTTGACGGCGATCATATAGGCGACCTCGACCTTCTGGATCGCCAGGAAATGGGTGAAGACCATGACCCCGAGCCCACCGCCGACCAGAAGCACGGCCCAGGGATGCCGAGCGAGCCCACGCAGCCGACTCGGACGCGGAAGTACTACGAACACGGCGACCGTGATCCCGAGCAGAGCGAAATAGAAGGCGCCGAAGGATTCGGGCGGCAGATAGCGCATCGCACCCTTGCCCAGGGTCGCGGTGAGCGCATAGAGGGTGGCGACTCCAAGCATCATCCTTGCCCCAGGCGCATCGAAGATGGCAACGAAGGGGGCGATCCAGCCGCGCCAGTGGCGCCAATGGGCATGGTCGCTGTTGAGCAACCAGGCGCCGGCGACGACCAACAGAATCCCCAGAACCCCGCGTGCCGAGATCTGCTCGCCGAGCAGCAGCCAGGCCACGCCGATCACGAATACCGGGGTGAAGGCCAGATAGGGCAGGGTGAGCGAGAGCGGGTGGTCGCGGATCGCTGTAGCATAAAGCCACATGGCGGCCATCTCCAGCGGCAGCATGACGCCCATCCAACCCCAGAAGGCCCAGGGTAGCTCGGTGATCGGCGGCATCCCCGACAACAGGGGGGTCATCAGCAGAGCTGGTATACAGAAGCGCACCACCAAGAGCTCACTCGCCGTGAGATCCTGCAACCAGGCCTTGGTCGCCGCGTCGGCGCTCGCGAGGGCGAAGGCGCAGATCAGCGCCAATGCGATCCAGCTCATGGATGCGCGCCGTCGCCGAACCCGAGTATCTCGACCCCAACACCTGGACGATGGAGCTGTTCGCTGATCCGCCGCCGCCAGGCGCGCGCGCCGGGTTGACCATGAAAGAGCCCGAGTAGATGGCGGCTCATGGCGCTCAACGGCACGCCGGCGGCCAGCTCGCGCTCGGCATAGTGGATGAAGGACTCCAACACCTCCAGGCGCGACGGCAGCGGATGCGCGTCGCCAAAGACGCGCCGATCGGCCTCGGCTAGGAGCCAAGGATTGTGGTAGGCCGCGCGCCCGATCATGACGCCATCGAATGCGTTCAGGAAGGCGAGGGCGGCATCCAGGGTCGTGATGCCGCCATTGATGACGATCGGAAGACTCGGGAAGTCGCGCTTGAGGGCACGCACGACCTCGTAATTCAAGGGGGGGATGTCGCGATTCTCCTTTGGATTCAATCCCTTAAGCCAAGCCTTGCGCGCATGGACGATGATGGCATCACACCCAGCGCGGCTTAGATGACCGACGAACTCCACCAGCTCGGCATAGCTATCGCGATCATCGATCCCAATCCGATGCTTGACCGTCACCGGCACCCGGACCACTGCGCGCATCGCCGCCACGCACTCGGCCACCAGTTCCGGCTCGGCCATGAGACAGGCACCGAAGCGTCCATTCTGCACGCGGTCCGACGGGCAGCCGACGTTGAGGTTGATCTCGTCATAGCCCCAGTCCTCGGCCATCCGGGCACAGTCGGCCAGATCCCTAGGGTCTGACCCACCGAGCTGGAGGGCGACCGGATGCTCGCTCGGGTCATAGCGGAGAAATCGCTCAGGATCGCCGTGGATCAGGGCGCCGGTGGCGATCATTTCGGTATAGAGCAGGGTATGGCGGCTGATCAGACGCAGGAGGTAGCGACAGTGCCGGTCGGTCCAGTCGAGCATGGGCGCGACCGCCAAACGCCGGTTGTGTTGGAGCGCGAGACGTCGTGTGGTGCTGTCTGTCATCGGAGGCATGAGCGTGTCTAGACTGAAATCAAGGTGCACAGCGTTTCTCAACGCGATCATCCATTCTCTCACGATCGATACCTCGCCGAATCAGATGCCGCCAAGTTGCCTATAATTCGCACTCTAGTCCTCATTCCCCACGATAGCGTCTCTAGGCCAAAGCCCGCCTGGACGATCCATGACCGACTCCAACGCCAAACCGATTCGATTGGGACTCTTAAGTCCGCTGACCGGCCTGGTCTCACTCTATGGCCAGGAGATCGTCTGGGCCGGGCAGATCGCCTGCGACGAGGTCAATGCCGCCGGCGGTGTCCTGGGGCGGCGTCTGGAACTGGTCGTCGAGGACGACGGCAGTCTGCCCGAGACCGCCGTGCCCGCCGCCGAGCGCCTGCTCGATCAACACGGCTGCGTTGCCCTGATCGGCAACCTGCTCTCCAACGCGCGCATCGCCGTGGCCAGTCAGGTCGCCGCGGTGCGTCAGGTTCCCTATCTGAACTTCTCGTTCTACGAGGGCAGCATCTACAACACCTATTTCTTCCATTTCGCCGCCCTGCCCAATCAGCAGATCGATCGCATGATCCCCTACATGGCGCGCGCGGTCGGCCCCAAGATGTTCTTCGCCGGCAGTAACTACGAGTGGCCGCGCGGCTCGATCGACGCCGCCACCCGTGTCCTGCGCGAGCTCGGCGGCGACGTGGTAGGCGAGGAATATCTGCCGTTGGGGAAGGCGCCGATCGATATCCTCCTCGACCGCGTGCGTCGTTCGGGGGCGGACGTGTTCGTGCCCTATTTCGCCGGGGTCGAACAGGCGCGCCTCCTGACCCGCTTCTCCCAACTCGGGCTCAAACGGCGCATGGCCGTCGTCATGGGGCACTATGACGAGGCCATGGCCGCCACGCTTGCCCCCGAGGTGCGCGAGGGCTTTTACTCCTGCAACACCTATTTCATGGCGCTCGACACCCAGGTCAACCGGCGCTATCTGAAGGCCCTGGCCGAACTCCCTGATGTCAGCGGCATCTGGCCCGAGGGCAATGGGATACTGACCAATTTCGGCGAGGGCGTCTATCTGTGTGTGCATGCCTTTGCGCGCGCCGCCGAACAGGCCGGTTCGCTCGCAACCCAGACACTGCTTGAGGCCCTAGAGCAGGTCGAGGTCGAGGGGCCTCAGGGCCATGTCCGCATGGATCCGGCCACCCATCATGCGCACGTCAACACCTACCTGGCGCGTGCCACCTTCGAGGGGCGCTTCGAGGTCATCGCTGAGTTTGGGTGTCTGCCGCCGCACATTCCGGAGCGCTATCGTCATGGGGTGGAGTCGGGGGGCAGCCCGCTGTGTAAGTCTCCCCCTCCGAGGCCGCGTCGGGTGCACCAGGCAGCGTACCCGCTCAAGACCATCGACCACATCCTGTCGAACATTGACGTCGGGGTGCTGGCGGTCGATGCCGAGGGTCTCATCCTGGAGGCCAATCGGCGCGCCGGCGACATGTTCGGCTATGAGGTCGAGGAGTTGGTTGGACTGCCGCTCGAGGAACTGATTCCGCCCGCATTCCGTCAGGCCCATGCCGAGCATCTGAAAGGCTTTTTGAAGGCCGCAACACGGGAGCGACGCATGAGCCAGCGTCCAGATCTCAGCGGTTATCGCAAGGATGGTTCGAGCTTTCCGGTCGAGATCTCGATCTCCAAGTCTCAGATCGAGGGGCGCTGGGTCCTGGTGGCGACCATCCTCGACGTCACCGAGCGCCGACTTGCCGAGGAAGAATTGAGCTGGCGTGCCGTTCATGACCCCCTGACGGGTCTCGCCAATCGCGACATGATCCATACCCGCCTGGAGCGCGCCCTGCAGCGCTCCAGGCGCCAGGGTCACAGCGTGGCGCTGCTGTTCATCGATCTCGATGGCTTCAAGCTCATCAACGACAGTCATGGTCATCAGGCCGGCGATGAGCTGCTCAAGACGATCGCCCAGCGTCTGATCGACCATGTGCGTCCGGGCGACATCGTCGGTCGGCTCGGCGGCGACGAGTTCGTGGTGCTCTGCGACCAGGTCGAGAGTCCGGCGGCGATCGCCAGCCTGGCCGACCGGCTCAACGATCTGCTGCGCGAGCCTGTGGAACTCTCAGGACGGCGTCTGTTCGCCACCGCCAGCATCGGCCTGGCCCTCGGTCACGGCACCACCCACAGCGTCGACGATCTGCTGCGCAACGCGGATGCGGCCATGTATCAGGCCAAGGAGCAGGGTCGCGATGGTTGGCGCTTTTTCAGCGAGGAGATCCACGAACAGGCGCGCCGGCGGCTCGACATCACCAACGGACTGCGTCAGGCCATCGAGCGCAACGAGTTTCAGGTACGCTTTCAGCCCATCCTCTGCGCCCAGAGTCAGATCATTCGCGGCGCTGAATTGCTGTTGCGCTGGTTTCAGAGCGGGGGCGAGGTCTCGCCGGCCCATTTCATCCCCATCGCCGAGATGAGCGGTTCGATCGTGCCGATCGGCAAGTGGGTCTTCCATCAGGCCTGTCTGGCCGAGCGCCAGTGGCGCGAACTGTTCGGCGTCGAGGCACCCTATGTCAGCGTCAATGTCTCGGCACGCCAGCTCAACGACGAATCCCTGGTCGAGGAGTTTCGGCGTCTGCTGGATGAAACCGGGGCTGATCCCAACCGCATCGTGCTGGAGCTGACCGAGACCTCGCTGATGAGCGATGTCATCTTCAATCTCAGCGTGCTCAACCAGCTCGCCAGGCTGGGTCTGCGGGTGGCGGTCGACGACTTCGGCACTGGTTATTCCTCCCTGGCGCAGCTGCTGCGCCTGCCGCTGAGCAAGCTTAAGATCGACCGTGAGTTCGTCGACGGGCTCGACAAGCGTCACGACAGCCGTGCTATTGTGCATGCCGTGTGCAGCATGGCGCGCGCCATGAACCTGCAGGTGATCGCCGAGGGGGTGGAGAACGCCAGTCAGTTCGGGTATCTGCGCGATCTAGGGTGCGACTATGTCCAGGGGTTTTACTTCCATCGTCCGTTACCGCCCGAGGAGTTCCTCGCCCTGTTGCATGAGTCAAGTGCCGCCGGGCGTCTGGCTAGTTCGGACGATCTCTATGCGCTGCTCTATGTCAGCAAGGCCACCCGGCCCATGAATGAAGTCGAACTCCAAACCATGCTCGAAAAGGCGCGCGACGCCAATCGCGCCCAGGGCATCACCGGGTTTCTGCTCTATTTCAACAGCTCCTTCATGCAGATCCTCGAAGGGCAGCGCTCACGGGTGCGTGCGTTGCTGGAACGGATCCGGCGCGATCCGCGCCATCACGGCCTGCGGATTGTTTTCGAGGGCGGCATCCAACAGCGCGCCTTCGTCGGTTGGAGTATGGGCTTCCGCGACATGGAGCATATCATCACGCAAACCCAGTTCCTTCAGGGCTGTAGTCGGAAGATCGATTTCCTCGAGATGGCCGATGACCCGCACGTCTGTTACAACTTTATCGTCGCCTTTGCACCCGAGGCCGATTGACTTCCGACAAGCTGTGATGGGGGCCGGGACGACCCGCGACGCTAAGGGCCGGCGAGGCTTCGGGTCGGGGCGCGATATCTCCCCGTCCGGACTCGCCCTCAAAAGACACACTCTCGATTCAGTTAGGAACCAAAACTCGTGGCAAAGACAAAAGCGATCTCGACCGATGACGTGCTCCTGATGCTGTGTGGCTCCGTGAAGAAGGTGCTTTCGGTGGCCACCCAGACCCAGATCAGCTACTCGCCCATGGTGCAGAAGATCACCCGCACCTGTCTGCGTCCAGATATCGGCTGCTTCGTGCTCTTCGACGGGAGCTTCTCGGGACTGGTCATCATGAATTTCTCGGCGCCGGCTGCTATGGAACTCTATCGCGCCTACATGATGAGCATGGGGATGCCGGAGTCCGAACTGGCGACTCAGCATACCTCCGACGAGGTCGGCAACATGCTCGGCGAGCTGATGAACCAGATTGTCGGTGATTTCACGGGCAATGTGGGCAGCGAGCTCCTGGTCTCGATCAATCAGAATCAGCCCAAGATGCTCACCATCAACAAGGAGGTGGTGGTCAGTATCGACACCAATCTGGATCGCGCCCAGGCGCGGCGGGTCTCATTCACGACCGCCAATCGCAATGTCTTCTACATGGAGCTGGCGATGGATCGCACCGAGTTCATCCAGCTCCATGAGTTCGAGCGCGAGGAGACCGATCCCGACCGCATCGTCGAGCAGGTCGGTCAGCAGGGGGCGCTGACGAGCACGAGCAGCCAGTCGCTCGTCGATCAGTCGCTGCTCGATGAGCTGGGACTCTGAGATCGGAGCCACCGAGGCCCGGCTCGGCACCGCGCATCGGCGCTCTGGAATGGATGGGGCTTGCGCCGCTCAATGCCCCGTCATCGCCCGCGCGCGCGCGATGAGCTCATCGATCTCGCGTTCGGCCATCGCCCAGTCCTCGGCCTCATGGCCGGGGGCAAAGTTGCGCTTCTCGGCCTTGTAATAGGCGGCCTCGCGGATCATATCCTGGCGCTTCTCTTCGGAGACCGTCGCCAATTCGTGCAGATGACCCTGGTGATCCGAGAGGCTAGGGCTGGCAGCGGACTGACCGCGCTTGGGGGTGGCGGCTGGCGTCGCCTTGGCGGTGGTTGCCCTCTTGCCCGCCGATCTTGCCGTGCCCTTGCCGACCGGAGCAGATTCAGGTTTGTCAGGGGCGGCGGTGGTAGAAGGCCCAGACGCTGAAGCCCGGCCCTTGATGGCCGTGGTCTTCTTGGTCACCGCCTTTTTGGCCGCCGTTTTCTTCGTCACGATCTTGTCGTCAGCCATGTCACTTGCTTGCCTCTACGATTCGGGGTGGCGATCAATAGGATACACAACAATTGCTAATTCGCCGTGGTTTTTGTATCGCGCCTGATCCGTCGCTCCAGTGGATTGACCGGATGGCCACGGCCTTAATCCCTGTCACATATGGGACGATGAGATCGCGCATCTCCACGACATTGACTATCGCATGTCAATAATCGATGGGGTTCGATTAAAGACCATGGATTCGTTGGTGAATCCAGACGTTCGGCTTTGATATCCTTGACCGTCATCCCAAGCCGTCATCGTGGAGCTCTCATGGCAACAGTCCATCACGCGCTCGTGTTGAATCTCCACCAACCCCTGGGCAATCTCCAGGACTTGCTGGAACACCAAAACTGGGAGGCCCGTGAGATCCTGTTTGCCCTCGATCGCATCCCGCGCAGTCTCTGGGGACGCGAGGAACTCGCCCGCGTCCATCTGTCGCTGTCTGGAACCTTGCTGGAGACGCTGTCCGACCCGGCCTTCCAGGGGCGGGTCTATGGCATCGTCGATTGTGGCTCGTTGCTGTGGCACTTCCAGAATCTGGCCCTGTTCGAGGTTCTGGGGACGGGGTACTTCCACCCGGTGTTGCCACTCATCCCGGAGGCCGACCGGCGTGAGCACCTGGCGCGCTGGCTCGACATCGCCCGCCATCTGCTGTGGCGTCCGCAGTTTCAGGGCTTTTGGCCGCCCGAGATGGGGTTCTCGATGGAGCTCATCCCCCTGCTGAAGGCGTTCGGCTATCGCTATGTCTTCGTCGATAGCGAGCACGTCGAACCGGTCGGTGAGATGAGCTGGCAAGAACTGCGCTATCGTCCGCATCTCGCTCGCTATGGCGAGGATGAGATCATCGTCATCGTGCGCGATCGCGAACTCTCGGATGCCCAGGAGTCCGGCATGGACGTCGACTGGTTCCTCAACGAGGTCGCCGAACGCACCAAGTGGTGCGATTTCGAGCCTCTGGTCACCACCTGCACCGATGGCGAGAACGGTGGCTGGTTCCGCAACGTCAACCCCAGCGCCAACTTCTGGGGTGCCTTCTATCTGCCGCTGCTGGATCGGATCGCGGCGGGCGAGGCCAAGGTGCGTCCGACCTTCGTCAGCGACTATCTCGACGAGTACGGCGCGCATGGCGAGGTGCGGGTCCGCACTGGGGCCTGGAACACCGGCTGGCATCATGGACGCGACTTTACCCAATGGATGGGGTCAGAGCGCCAACGCCGGGCGGTCGCCGACTACGCCGAGGTCAGCCGCATGGTCCATGACGCGCGCTGGTTCGCCGGCGAGCGTGGCGTCACCACGGGGCCAGAGTCGGACGCCCTGGCCGAGGCGCTCTGGCATCTGTTGCGCGCCGAGACTAGCTGCAACCTCTACTGGGGTGAGGCCTGGGTGCCACGCGCCGAGGCCGATCTGCATGCCGCCCGTCAGGCCCTGGAGCGCGCGCTGAGTCTGGCCACAGCGGCACGGGAGGCCGCCGATGCGCCATCGGCGCCCCACGCGGTGCCCGAGGCCAGTGCCCCAGCCGCTGTCCCGGGGCCACGGCCCCAAGCAACCTCTACCGAATTACTCGCCAACCAACCTGAAGGAGCCGACCTTGAACGCCATGCCTGAATACATTGGAGACGTGCCCAATCTGTCCGGCCAGGAGGCCGAGGTCGCGCGGGTCGTTGCGCGCGGACGCGAGCGCGCGCTATTCGCCAAGCGGGGCGGGATCGATTTCGGTGCCATCCGGGCCGCTGCCGCCATCGCGCTGCACCAGCATCAGCCGCTCATCCCCGCTGGCGGTACGGATCTGCGCACCGCTGCGCTCATCAGCAATCTCCAGTACATGATGGAGAACCAGCATATCGGCGACAACCACAATGCGCCGACCTTCGTCTGGTGCTACAAGCGCATGGGTGAATTCATCCCGCAGCTGATCCAGGAAGGCCGGTCGCCGCGGGTGATGCTTGAATACTCCGGCACCCTGCTGCATGGTCTGCGCAAGATGGGTGAGCATCATGTCATCGATGCCCTCAAGACCATCACCTGCAACCCGGACTATCACTGGGCGGTCGAGTGGCTCGGCATGCCCTGGGGTCATGCGGTCGCTCCCTCCACCCCAGTGCAGGACTACCGGCTCCATGTGCGCGCCTTCCAGCATCACTTCGCCGCCATCTTCGGCTGGGAGGCGCTGGAGCGGATCCGCGGCTTCTCGCCGTCCGAGATGGCGCTTCCCAATCATCCCGATGTCGCCTACGCCTTCGTCAAGACCCTGGTCGATTGCGGCTATCAATGGGTCCTGGTCCAGGAACATACGGTGCATCAGCTCGGCAGCGAGCGGCATCCCGAGCGCCCGCACATCCCGCACCGGCTGGTTTGCACCAACTCACACGGCGAGACGGCGAGCATCATCGCCATCATCAAGACCCAGGGGTCGGATACCAAGCTCGTGGCCCAGATGCAGCCCTGGTACGAGGCCCAGGGATTGAACCGGGTCGATCTGGCCGGGCACTCGATCCCGCCGCTCGTGACCCAGATCGCCGACGGCGAGAACGGCGGGGTGATGATGAACGAATTCCCGCCTAAGTTCATGGAGGTGGTGCGTGCCGCCAGCCATTCGCAGGTCCCGCTGATGAACGTCAGCGAGTATCTGGAACATCTGTTCGCACTTGGCATCCAAACGACTGATCTACCCGAGATTCAGCCGCTGTTCCACGCGCGCATCTGGTCGCGGATGCAGCCGGGTGAGGGACCCGAGAAACTCAATCGAGTGATCGAGGAGCTCAAGCGCGAGGATGGGCGCTTTCACATGGAAGGCGGGAGCTGGACCAACGATCTGTCTTGGGTCAGGGGCTATGAGAATGTGCTCGGCCCGATGGAAGAGGCAAGCTCGCGCTTCCATGAGCGGGTGTTGCGTCCCGGGATCCCGACCGATCACCCGGCCTATCGCAACGCGCTCTTTCATCTGATGGTCTCTCAGACAAGCTGCTATCGTTACTGGGGTCAGGGCCTCTGGACCGATTATGGGCGCGAGGTCTGCCGACGCACGATCGAGATCATCGAGCACGATTTTGCAAAACCTTAATGTTTCTTGGAGAAGATGATGGATGTCAAAACATCCTTGAAGAATCTGGACCTCGCCAAACAGCTCACCAATCCCTTCGGGCAGTTGATGAAGCTCTATCATCCCAGGGTCTGGCGTGAAAAGGGACTGATGTGGACCGGCGGGCTGTTCATCGTCACCTATCTGGTGGTGGTCCTAGTGCTCGGAATGATCTGGTCGCGCTCACCCAATACCTTTGACGTGCGTGCCAATGCGTTGGCGATGGTCGAGGGTGACGAGACGCGCCTGGTCACGGGCAGCTATACCACGGCGACCGCCATCCGCATCGCCAAGACCCTGCTGGACAAGCCGGGCGGCTATCTGAGCAACGACAGAACCCCGCCCGGCGTCTATCTTGACAACATCCCGAACTGGGAATTCGGCGCCCTGACCGAGCTGCGCGATCTGGCCAATGCGCTGCGCAATGAGCTCAGCCGCGCCCAGTCGCAATCGCTTGAGGACCGTGACCTGCAGATCGCCCAGCCACAGTTCAACTACAACTCAGACTCCTGGATCCTGCCATCGACCGAGTCGGAATACCGTAAGGGGATCGAGGCCCTTGAACGCTACATGCACCGGCTTTCCAGACGTGAGGCCCAGTTTTTTGCCCGTTCCGATAACCTGCGCGCCTATTTGCAGGTGGTCGAGAAACGATTGGGCAACCTGGCCCAGCGTCTGTCCTACGCGGTCGGTCAGGACGATCTAGATACCGATCTGGCCGGGGATCCGGGCGCGCGGCGCGCGAACGGCACCTCGGACCAGATGCACAGGCGCACGCCCTGGCTTCAGATCGATGATGTCTTCTTTGAGGCGCGCGGCTATACCTGGGCGCTCATTCACACCCTACAGGCCATGGCGCTGGACTTCGAGAACGTGCTCAAGACCCGCAACGCCCAGGTCTCGCTGGAGCAGATCATCAGAAAGCTGCAAAGCACTCAGGATCCGATCTGGAGTCCGCTCATCCTCAACGGCACGGGGTTCGGTCTCATGGCCAACCATTCGCTGGTGATGGCCTCTTACATCTCGCGCGCCAACGCTGCCATCATCGACCTGCGCCGGCTGCTGGAGCAGGGCTGAGGTTCGTCATCTGAGACCCGGGTCGCAGTCCCATGACGGCGGCCCAGACGGTCTCGTCCCCCTCGCCCGTGCGCGAGGGGCGGGTTCAATCAGCGCTTGCCAAGACGATGCAAGGTGTTTACAGAAAGGTCACACCGACCTGGAACAGCCGCTCGACCTCCTGGATACGGCGCTTGTCTTGCAAAAAGAGGATGACATGATCCTCAGACTCGATGACGGTCTCACCGTGCGCGATCAACACCTCGTCGCCGCGCACCAAGGCACCGATGCTGGCCCCCTTGGGTAGTTTCAGTTCTGAGATTCGCCGTCCGACCACCTTGCTCGAGGTCGGGTCGCCATGGGCGATGGCCTCGATCGCCTCGGCTGCACCACGGCGCAATGAATGCACCATGACCACGTCGCCGCGTCGCACATGTTTGAGCAGGCTGCCGATGGTGGCCTGCTGGGGCGAGATGGCGATATCGATGACGCCGGACTGGACCAGGTCAGCATAGGGTGGACGGTTGATGAGCGCCATCACCTTGCGCGCCCCGAGTCGCTTGGCCAGCATCGCCGAGATGATGTTGGCCTCGTCGTCGTTGGTGACGGCACAAAAGACATCCGTGTTCTCGATGTTTTCTTCCAGCAGTAGTTCCTGATCGGCCGCATCGCCATGGAGCACGATGGTGCGTTCTAAGTCCTCAGCGATCTGTTTACAGCGATTCAGGTCGCGTTCGATGAGCTTGACCCGGAAGTTTGGTTCGAGCGCCTTGGCCAGGCGGGTGCCGATATTGCCGCCACCGGCGATGATCAGACGCTTGTAGGACGGATCGAGCCGGCGCAGTTCGCCCATCACGGCGCGGATGTGTTCCGGCGCGGCGACAAAAAACACCTCGTCGTCGACCTCGATCCGGGTGTCGCCTTCGGGCTGGATGGCGTGGTCCTGACGATAGATGGCCGCGACGCGTGCCTGGATATGCGGCATGTGTTCGTGCAGGGTGCGCAGCTTCTGACCGACCAGTGGCCCGCCGTGGAAGGCACGCACCGCGACCAGACGGATCCGCCCACCGGCAAAGTCGAGCACCTGGAGTGTGCCCGGATTCTCGATCAAACGGATGATGTAATCCGTGACCAGGGCCTCGGGGCTGATGGCCACATCGATCGGCAGCGCCTCGGTGCCGAACAGCTTGGGCTGGTCGAGGAAGCTCTGGGCGCGCACCCGTGCGATCTTGGTCGGGGTATGGAAGAGCGTATGGGCCACCTGACAGGCGATCATGTTGGTCTCATCGCTGTTGGTGACGGCGATGATCATGTCGGCATCCTCGGCGCCAGCGCGCATGAGGACGTCGGGATGGGCGCCATGACCCTGCACCGTGCGCAGATCGAAGCGATCCTGGAGGTCGCGCAGCAGATCGGCGTCCTGATCGACCACGGTGATGTCGTTGGCCTCGCTGACCAGATTGGCGGCGACCGAGGAACCGACCTGACCAGCGCCGAGGATGATGATCTTCATGGAGTGATCGGTCTCCAGCGATCAGCTGGCAGTGGATCGCTGGCGGCTGGCGGTTGAACGCTCATCTCCGCTCCTTGATCTCGATCCCGAGCGAGCGCAGCTTGCGATAGAGGTGGGTGCGTTCCATGCCTGCCTCCTTGGCCATCTTGCTGACATTGCCCTGGTGCTTTTCGAGCTGATAGTCGAGATAGGCCTTCTCGAACTGTTCACGCGCCTGACGCAGCGGCTGATCGAATGAGACCAGGCCATCGAGTGTCTGGATCTGGATCGGCGGTGGGGCGCCGAGTGCGCTCTCGACCTCCTTTTGGGTGATCTCATCACCGGCCCCCAGGATCAGCAGCCGCTGGACGAGGTTCTTGAGCTCACGCACATTGCCCGGCCAGCTATAGTTGCGCAGAAAATTCTGGGCACCGACACTGAAGCGGCGGTAGGGCAGCTTCTCGTGGGTGGCAAAATAGTCGAGATAGAAATTGAGCAGATCTGGCACATCCTCGGCATGTTCGGACAGCGGCGGGATGTGCAGTGGCACCACGTTGAGGTGATAGAACAGATCCTCGCGGAAGCGTCCGGCGCGCACCTCATCTTCCAGATTGCGCTGGGTGATGGCGATGATGCGCACGTCGATGCGCACCGGCTCACTGCCGCCGACGCGCAGAAAGGAGCCGCTGTCAAGCGCCCCAAGCAACTTGGACTGGGCATCCCATTCCATGTCCGCCACCTCATCGAGCAGCAGGGTTCCGCCGGCGGCCTTCTCCAGGCTGCCGTAATGGGTGTGGTCGCCCTCCTCGACGCCGAACAGCTCGCGCGCGGCGTTGCCGCCGGCCAGTGATGAGACACCCAGATCGATGAAGGGGCGCTCGCGGCGGGCGCTCTGCGAGTGCAGATAGCGTGCGAAGGTCTCACGCCCGCTGCCGGCTTCGCCTGTGATCAGCACCCAGGTGTCATGCTGGGCAATGCGCTTGACCTGCTCGCGCAGACGCTGCATGACCGCGCTGCGTCCGACCGGCTCATGGACCAGGGGTGCACGCCGCTTGAGCCTGATGTTTTCCTGCTGGAGTTTGGCCGCCTCGAGCGCACGCTCGACCGTCAGCAACAGCTTGGCCATCGACAGCGGCTTTTCGAGGAAGTCATAGGCCCCGAGCCGGGTGGCCTCGACCGCCGTCTCCACGGTACCATGACCCGACATCATGATGACCGGACAGGGCAGGCCATCGTCCTCGGCCCATTCCTTGAGCAGTGAGATGCCGTCGATGTCGGGCATCCAGATGTCGAGCAGGATCAGGTCGGGACGGCGGTCGCGCAGGGCGTGTCGCGCGGCCTCGCCGTTCTCGGCCACGGCCACGGCATAGCCTTCATCCTCGAGGATCTCCTTGACCAGGCCGCGGATGTCGGGTTCGTCGTCGACGACCAGGATATGGATTGCGCTCATGCTTCGTGTTGCTCCCGAGCATGGACCGCCGGGGTAGCGGTCGCTTGCCAGACTGGGATCCGGACCCGGATCAGGGCGCCCGAATCGCGATTCTCGACGCTGATCATACCGCCATGTTCCTCGATGATCTTCTTGACGATCGCCAGACCCAAACCCGTGCCCTTGGTCTTGGTCGTGACATAGGGTTCAAACAGCCGGTCCATGAGCGAGGGGTCAAATCCCGGACCATTGTCGGCGACACTGAACTGCACATAGGGCTTGTCATCGGCCTGGATGAGCTCAGTTCTGACCTCGATCAGCGCCTCGGCACGGCCTTCCAGGGCCTCTTGGGCGTTTTTGATCAGATTATGGATGACCTGTCGCAGTCGCAAGGGATCACCCCGCACCCGGGCCTCGGGGGCGTCAAGCCTGATCCTGAGTGCCGGCACGCCAGCGCTGCGATAGAGATCCAGTACTTCGCGCGCCAATTGGTCGAAGACCAGGGGTTCGGCCTGGGGCCTGGGGCTCTTGGCATAGTCCGAGAAGTCGTTGACCATCGCCTTCATGGCCTCGACCTGTTGGATGATGGTACCTGTGGCGCGCTCGATGATCCGTGCGTCGGTCTCATCGGCCTTGGCCAGCAGCTTGTGACGCAGACGCTCGGCCGAGAGCTGGATCGGGGTGAGCGGGTTCTTGATCTCGTGGGCGAGCCGGCGCGCGACCTCGGCCCAGGCTGCATTGCGTTGGGCGATGATCAATGAGGTGATGTCGTCGAAGACCACCACGTGACCGCGCTGGTCTGAGTCTGGGAGTGGCAAGGGGCTGCCGCGGCACAGGAGGGTCTGACTGGTCTCGTCGCGCTGTAGCGTCACCTCGGCGCGCCAGGGCTGGGCCGCGGCGAGATGGCGGCGCACCGTCTCGGTCCAGGGCAAGAGCCAGGGGGCGACGCGCTCCAGAGACTCGAGCCCGATCGGTTCTGCGGTCTCTGCAAGCCCCAGGATCTGGAGCGCGGCCGGATTGGCGGTACGCAGTCGCTGCCGTTCGTCAAGGGCCACCACACCCGAGGATAGACGCCCGAGGATGGTCTCCAGATAGTTGCGCTGGGTCTCGATTGCCTGTTTGCTGCGGGCCGCGGCATCGCGGGCCTGGGCGATGCGCTGCGACATGGCGTTGAAGGAGGCGACCAGGAAGGTCAGTTCGTCGTCGTGACTGGGGAGTCGGATCTGCTGTCCATACTCGCCCTCTGAGATCGAGCGGGTGGCGCGGGCGATGTCGGCAATGGGGGCGACCAGCCGACGCGCGGTGTGGAAGGCAGCGATGAGCGCGGCCATGAGTCCGAATACGAGCACCAAAGAGAGCGTGAGCGAGAAACTCAGCTTGAGCGATTGGCGCAGATAGGCCAGCTCCGTATAGCGGTTGTAGGCGTTCTCAAGCCGGGTAGACAGCTCGGTGATGCGCTCCGAGGTCGGAAAGACGCCCTGGATCAGCATGTCCCGCCCGCGCGGATCCCGGACCAGGGTGCGCACCACCAGCTCGTTGCTCGGCGTGGTCTCGAGCCCGACATAGTTGGTGCCGGCCCGCACGCTGTGATGGATCTCGCGTTCGGTCTGACTGGGAACCAGTTGGGTCGGGTCTTCGTTCGCGGTCCCCAGCATCTGACCCCCGGGGCCATAGACGGTCAGTTCGATGGCCCCGGCGCGACGGCGCAGGTCGTTGAGGCTGAGCGCGATGGCGGTGGCCGAACGGTCCTCGATCCCGGCCAGCAATTGCTCGCTAATCTTGACCAGGAGGCGTTGATTGAGGTCGAGCGAGGCCTGATTGAGCACGAGGGCGTCTTGCATGGCGCGCCCGATCTCGACGTCGAACCAGCTATCGATGCCGCGCAGCAGGAACCCGAGCGAAAAATAATAGACCGCGCCCACCGGCAGCAGCGAGATCAGCGAGAACAACACCAGGATGCGGGCGGTCAAACGCGAGCCGGCCGCCTGCCGCCGATAGCGGCGCACCAGCTTGACGATGTTGACGATCACCAGCACCGCCAGTGCCAAGAGTCCGGCCAGGACCATCGACAGCAGCGGCAGGAAGGCGCGGCTGAGTGTCTCGGAGTTTTCCACCGCGTCGCGCATCAAGACCAGCACGACGAAGAGTCCGAGGATCAGCAGGGCGACCGGCAGGGTGCCGAGTCCACGATGCCAGTTTAGGGTTTTAGAGGCCAAGTCGTCCAACCGCTCGAGAGCTTCCAGGAGGGCTTGAGATAGGCCATGGGGCGCAGCGGGAGGGGCAGTTCCTCGATGTCCAGAAAGACCTTGATCTGGAGCTCATACTCTTCGTTCGGGTCGAGCCGATCGAGTCTGATGAGGGGCTGGTCGGTGAGCTCGCCTAAGGCGCGGATGGCCGCGTCGCGGGTGACGAAGTCACGCCCGTTGAGGCTCGGCAGACGATGGACTTCGTAGCGTTCGGAGAGCGGTCTGTAGCGGATGGTATAACGCCACTGTTCATCGACCAGACTGTCCTCCCAGAGCCAGGCTCTGGCGCGACGCACCTGGATGTGGAAGACCAGCGTCAGAGGCACGCCATGATCGAGTGCCTCGAGCACGGTGTCGTTGAACCCGAGCTCGACACCGGCGTTTAGCACCAATTGCCCGGACTCGGGCCGGATCTGGACCTGTTTGATCAAAAAACCCGAGCGTGCCTGGGGCGCACCGACGGCGAGCGCGGGCAGGAGGCTTAGAACCAGGATCAGCGCGACACGAGAGACCTTGCGCGGGGTCATGGTGTGTCCTTGGCCAGCAGGGCATAGAAGAAGCCGTCGTGCCCCCGGGCGGTCGGCAGAAGCTGGCGTCCAGGTGGACGCGGGCAACCCCAGTCGGTCGCGAGCTCAAGTGCGTGGGCCTCGGGATGGCGTGCGAGGAAGGTCTCGACCTGACACTCGTTCTCTGCGGCGAGCAGCGAGCAGGTGGAATAGAGCAACCGTCCGCCTGGACGCAGCAGCGACCAGACGGCCTCCAGGAGGCGCGACTGGGTGGCGACGAGTGCACCGATATCGTCGGGGCGGCGCAGCCATTTGATGTCGGGGTGACGCCGGATGACGCCGGTCGCCGAACAGGGGACATCGAGCAGGATGCAGTCGAAGGGGCGGGCGGTCCAGTCCCCGTGCGGAGCGGACGCATCGCCGACCCGTACCTGAGCGCTGAGTCCGAGTCGGTCGAGCGTCGTGCCGACCCTGGCCAGACGTGCGGCATCGTTGTCGATGGCGACCAGGTCCAAGGCGTTGCCGGCGCGTTCCAGGATGGCGGCCGTCTTGTTCCCAGGTGCGGCACAGGCGTCGAGCACCCGCTCGCCGGGCTGGGCGTCGAGCAGGCGCGCGGCCAGCTGTGCCCCGCTGTCCTGGATCGAGACCCAGCCATCGTCAAAGCCCGGCAGTTCGCGCATGGGTCGGGGCTGATCGAGCAGGATGCCGGTCTCCAATCCCGCGATGGCGTGCGCGCCGATGCCGGCGGCCTTGAGTTGGCCCAGATAGTCAGCACGCGTCACCCGCAGCGGGTTGACGCGCAGGGCCATAGGGGCACGTTCGTTGCTGGCTCGGACGATCGACTCCCAGTCATCCGGCCAGTCGTTCCTGAGCCGTTCGAGCAGCCAGTCGGGATAGAGCCAGCGTGACTCGGGTTGGGTATCGATCTGGCGGAGCAGGGCTTCATACTCGCGCTGGAAGCGTCGCAGGAGTGCGTTGACCAGGCTGGCCATCCGGGGCTTGCCAAGCACTCGGCTCGCCTCGACCGTGGCCGAGACGGCGGCATGTGGCGGTGTGTGCATGAAGCCGAGCTGATAGAGTCCGATCAGGATCAGCGCCTGGATGTCGCCATCGCGCGGCTTGAGCGGGCGTTCGAGCAGACAGCCGGCAATCAGCTGAAGACGCGGCAGCAGACGCAATGTGCCATAGACCATCTCCTGCACCAAGGCCTGATCGGCCGCTGAACCTGGTGTCGTGTCGGTTTGTCGGAGTCGCGCGAGCGACTGGCCGTGTTCGAGCACCGACTGTAGGGCGCGCGCCGCTGCGGCGCGCGGCTCGGCCCCCGGCGAGACGGCGATTGGAGGCGGGCGATGTCGGCGTTCAGTCAAGACGCGCTCCATCCAACTGTCGCGCATTGAGGTAGTCTGCCGCGCTCATGGGCCTTTTGCCCGCCGGTTGCAGGCAGGTGATACGCAGTGCGCCCGATCCGGTGGCGACCCGGATCCCGGTGCGATCGGCCCCAATGACGGTGCCTGGGGGTAGCGAGTCACTGGCGTCGCCCTCGGCCTCGGCCGTCCAGATCCGTAGTGTCGCACCCTCTAGCGTCGTCTGGGCAACCGGCCAGGGATTAAAGGCCCGCACTTGACGCTCGATGGCCTCGGCGGGCGTGTTCCAGTCGATCCTGGCTTCGTCCTTGCTGAGTTTGTGGGCATAGGTGGCCTGCGTTTCGTCCTGAGGTTCGGGGGCTGGCGAACCCGCGACGATTGTGGGCAGGGCCTCCAGGAGTGCGCGCGCGCCGAGTTCGGCGAGCCGATCATGCAGGGTGCCCCCGGTCTCGTGGCGTTCGATCGGTGTGGCGATCCGATGGAAGACCGGTCCGGTGTCGAGTCCGGCCTCCATGCGCATGATGCAGACGCCTGTCTCCGTATCACCGGCGAGGATGGCGCGTTGGATCGGCGCGGCGCCGCGCCAACGCGGCAGCAGCGAGGCATGGACGTTGACGCAACCGAGCCGGGGCGCTTCCAGGACTGCGCTCGGCAGTCGCAGACCATAGGCGACCACGACCATCAGGTCAGCCCCGAGCTTGCGCAGCTGCTCGATGGCCTCGGGATCGTCCTTGAGTCTCTCGGGCTGATACACTGCCAGACCGCGATCGAGCGCCAGTGTCTTCACTGGGCTCATCTGGAGTCTGCGTCCGCGTCCGGCCGGGCGGTCGGGCTGGGTATAGACACCGATCACTTCGTGCCCGGCATCGAGCAGGGCAGCGAGGCAGGGGACAGCAAAGTCCGGCGTGCCGGCGAAAATGAGGCGCAGCGGTTTCATCAAGTGGCTCGGCGGTCGGTGGATGGGCGATGAGGCGGCTCAGTGCTCAAATGACGCTGCGCTGTGGCTCGGTGTTCTGGCGCGTGCGTGCGGCCTCCTTGCGCTGTTTTTCGAGCTTGTGACGGATGCGCTGGCGCTTGAGGATGGAGATGTGATCGACAAAGAGCTTGCCGTCGAGATGGTCGATCTCGTGCTGGATGCAAACGGCGAGCAGTCCTTCGGCGTTGAGTCTGAAGGGGTTGCCGTTACGATCGAGCGCCTCGACGCTGACATGTGCGGCGCGGGTCACGGTTTCGAAGAAACCGGGGACCGACAGACAGCCCTCTTCCATCTGTTCCGTGCCCTCGCGCGCCAGGATGCGCGGATTGATCAGACACATCGGGCTGTCGTGTTCCTTGGAGATGTCGATGACGAGGACCTGGCGCTGGACATTGACCTGGGTCGCTGCCAATCCGATGCCCGGGGCGGCGTACATGGTTTCGAACATGTCGTCGATGAGTCGGCGGATACGGTTATCGACCTGCTCGACGGGCTGGGCCTTTTGGCGCAGTCGCGGGTCGGGGAAGACGAGGATATCGAGTATGGCCATGCGAATTCTTGAGTCCAGCTTGAGTCAACGGGTGGTCGGGACGAAGCGGTGTGCGCTACTATCTCTCAGGATACTACATCCCATCGTGGGGACGGGAACATCCCGTTTCGACCATTGCGGAGGGTCCATGTGCGCCATGCAACGCCGTTTTGCCGTCATTTCAATCCTCATCGGCTCCCTGGCACTCCTGGCGCCGGGGGTGTTTGCGGTCGAGTTGGCGCCTGATGCGCCTCAGACCTATCGGGTGCGTCCGGGTGACACGCTCTGGGACATCGCCGGACACTTTCTGCGCGACCCCTGGCGCTGGTCCGAGGTCTGGCGCGCCAATCCGGACATCGAGGACCCCAATCGCATCTATCCGGGCGACCTGCTCGAACTGACGATGATCGATGGCCGTCCAGTGATCGGACGCGCCGGCCCGCCCCTGGTCAGGCTCAGCCCGCAGATGCGCGCCGAGGCCATCGAAGCACCCGTGCCGACTATCCGCATCGGCCCGATCGCCCCTTTCCTTTCCCAGCCCCATGTCACTGAGTCTGATACGCTCAAGCAGGCCTCCTATGTGGTCGGCTTCCCGGATGAACACCTTGTTGCCGGTACCCATGATGCGATCTATGTGCGCAAGATCCGCACGAGCGAAGTCAGCCAGTTCCAGGTGCTGCGTCCAGGCGATGCGTTGCGCGATCCCGATAGCGGCGATCTGCTCGGTTATGAGGCCGCCTTCGTTGCCAACGCCGTGCTGGAGCGCACGGGCGATCCTGCCAAGCTGCGCGTGACCCGGATGGAACGGGAGGTAGCGGTCGGCGATCGGGTCATCCCAGCCGACGCCGATCGACCGCTGACCGACTTCCAGCCACGTCCGGCCCCGCCGGAGACGCGCGGGCGTATCCTCTCGGTGATGAACGGTCTCGCGCAGATCGGACGGTACGACGTGGTCATCATCAATCGCGGCGCGCGTGATCGAATCGAACCCGGCCATGTATTCGAAGTCTTCAGCGGCGGCGATAAAGAACGCGATCAGGTCCGCAGTGGGCTTGCCAACACCGACTGGCTGATGGAGAGTCCCTTTTCGAGTGCGTTTTGGCTCGGTCGCGACTTTGAATTCAAGGGCTGGCGCACCGACGAACCCTCGCGCGACGCGAGCCTTCCGCTGCATCCGGAGTATCGGCGTAACAAGGCCGAATATGTCAAGCCTTTCGAGCGCGCGGGTGTGCTGATGGTGTTCCGGGTCTTCGATCGGGTCAGTTTCGGTCTCATCCTCGAAGCCACGCGCACGCTGCGGGTGGGCGACTGGATTGCCCCGCCGCCCGCCTGATCCCGTGCCGTCTCAAGCGCGCGACTGGTCGAGCGCGTCGATCGGTGACTGGCTCGCGCTTGTCCTGGCTCCAGGCATCGGGCCGCGCACCTTTGAGCGATTGATGGAGGGCTTCGGCTCACCGAGCGCGGTGCTGGCGGTCGATGACGAGCGTCTCGAGCGGATGGGGCTCAGGCCCGAGACCATCGCCGCCCTGCGTCGGCCCGATCAGGCGAGGATCGAAGGCATCCTCACCTGGGCCGAGCATCCAGACGCCCATCTCATTACGCGCGCCGATCCGCGCTATCCGCCACTCCTGACCCAGATTGCCGATCCACCGCCGCTGCTCTACGCGCGCGGCGATGTCGCTCTGCTGAGCGAGCCGCAGATCGCCATCGTTGGCACCCGCCATCCGACACCCGGCGGAGCCGAGATCACCGGTACCTTTGCGCGCCGGCTGGCCGGTCAGGGTCTAATCGTGACCAGTGGCCTGGCCGTCGGCATCGACGGCACGGCCCATGCCGCCGCCCTGGAGACAGGGCACAGTATCGCGGTGCTCGGCACGGGTCCGGATCTGGTCTATCCGGCCGTGCATCGCGATCTGGCGCGCCGCCTCGTCGGGCGTGGTGTGATCGTCAGCGAACTGCCGCCGGGGCAGGGGCCGCTGGCAAGCAGCTTTCCACGTCGCAACCGGCTCATCAGCGGTCTGAGTCTAGGGGTACTGGTGACAGAGGCGGCGATCAAGAGCGGCTCGCTGATCACGGCCCGACTGGCGTTGGAACAGGGACGCGAGGTCTTCGCGGTGCCGGGCTCGATTCGCAATCCGCTGTCGCGCGGCTGTCACGCTCTGATCCGCGAGGGCGCCAAGCTCGTCGAGGAACCCGAGGAGATCCTGGCCGAACTGGCCCCGCAGTTGCGCGCGCTGCTGGTCGAGCCCCAGGCCGAGCCTGCGCGCGCTGCCGAGGCGCCCGCTGCGATCCTGCCGCCCGAGCAGGCGCGATTGCTGGAGGCCATTGGCCATGATCCGGTCAACCTGGACGAGCTGACTGAACGCACGGGCTTGGCGGTCGAGCAGATTTCATCCATGCTGTTGCTCATGGAGCTCGAGGGTCATGTATCATCCCTGCCAGGTGGTCGCTATGCCCGCGCGCCGACTGTCGCCCTGACCCGTCAGCCCCGGGGCTGACACCATCCGTCGAGATTGCCGATGAACGAAAACATGGTCGATGTACTGATCTATCTGTACGAGAATTACATGCACGGCGAGGAGCGTCTGCTGCTCGAGCAGAGCGACCTCGAGGATGAACTGAGCCAGGCCGGTTTCTCTCAAGGCGAGATCGACAAGGCGCTGCGCTGGCTCGACGAGCTGGCGCTTGGGGTCGAGGCGGCCCATGAACATGGCCCCGTCACTCGCTCGATCCGTGTCTACAGCGAACGCGAATGCGCAAAGCTCGACCTGGAGGCGCGCGGCATGATCATGTCGCTGGAGCACAGCGGTATCCTGGATCCGATCAGCCGCGAGCTGGTGATCGACCGTCTTTTGGCAATCGACCATCCGCGGATGCTGGTCGATGAGGTCAAGTGGGTCGCACTCCTGGTGCTCATGAACCGCCCGGGGCGTGAGGAGGCCTTCGACCAGCTCGAGGCGATGCTCTACGCCGACGAGCCGGTCTATCTGCACTGAATGTCCGAACACTCACCAATCGCGTGTCGTTATTCCGTCCGTCCTGCATGAATCTCGTCATCGTCGAATCCCCAGCCAAGGCCAAGACCATCAAGAAATATCTCGGACCCAGCTTCGATGTCTTGGCCTCCTACGGCCATGTGCGTGATCTGGTCCCCAAGGAGGGAGCGGTCGATCCGGACCATGGTTTCGCGATGAAGTACCAGGTCATCGAGCGCAACGAGAAGCACGTCCAGGCCATCGCCAAAAAACTCAAGGACTGTGAGGCGCTCTATTTGGCCACCGACCCCGACCGCGAGGGCGAGGCCATCTCCTGGCACATCCACGAGCTGCTCAAGAGTCGGCGTCAACTCGGCGACAAGCCGGTACATCGCGTGGTCTTCAACGAGATCACCCAGCGTGCGGTCCAGGAGGCCATCGCGCATCCGCGCCAGATCTCATACGACCTGGTCAATGCCCAGCAGGCGCGCCGGGCGCTCGACTATCTGGTCGGCTTCAATCTCTCGCCCCTGCTGTGGAAGAAGATCCGGCGTGGACTCTCGGCCGGGCGGGTGCAGAGTCCGGCGCTGCGCCTGATCTGCGAGCGCGAGGCCGAGATCGAGTCCTTCGTCAAGCGCGAGTACTGGACCATCGAGGCCGATGCAGCCAAGGACCAACGTCCCTTCGTCGCCCGGCTCATTCGCTTCGGCGGCGAGAAGGTCGAGCAGTTCAGCATCACCGACCAGGCGCGCGCCACTGAGGTCAAGTCCGCGCTGGAAAGGGCCGCCACTGGCCGGCTCAGGGTCGAGCAGGTCGAGCGCAAGCAGCGCCGGCGCCAGCCCGCCCCGCCCTTCATCACCTCCACCCTTCAGCAGGAGGCCGCGCGCAAGCTTGGTTTTAGCGCCCAGAACACCATGCGTGTGGCTCAGCAGCTCTACGAGGGCGTGGATGTCGGCTCGGGTGCGGTCGGACTCATCACCTATATGCGCACCGACTCGGTGAATCTGGCCCAGGAGGCCATCGCCGAGATCCGTGCCTATGTCGCCGAACGCTATGGCGCGGCGGGGCTTCCGGACAGCCCGCGCCTGTTCAAGACCAAGTCCAAGAATGCCCAGGAGGCCCACGAGGCCATCCGTCCGACCTCGATCCGGCGCGAACCGTCCGCCGTCAAGCCTTATCTCACGGTCGAGCAGTTCAAGCTCTACGAGCTGATCTGGAGGCGCACGCTCGCCTGTCAGATGGCCCAGGCGCTCATCGATCAGGTCGCAGTCGACCTGAGTGCCGGCACGGATACTGGCCATCTGTTGCGCGCCACCGGCTCGACGGTGGTCGATCCTGGCTTCATGCGCGTCTATCTGGAAGGACGCGACGATGCCAAGGGGGCCGACGACGATGAGGAGCGGATGCTCCCCGAGATGCAGGTCGGCGACTGGGTCGAGCTGATCGCGATCCGTCCCGAGCAACACTTCACCGAGCCGCCGCCGCGCTATAGCGAAGCGACCTTGGTCAAGGCACTCGAAGAGTTCGGTATCGGACGCCCCTCGACCTATGCCTCGATCATCTCGACCCTCCAGGAGCGTGAATACGTGATCCTGGACAAGAAACGCTTTGTACCGACCGATATCGGGCGCGTGGTCAATCGCTTCCTGACCGACTATTTCACCTCTTACGTCGACTACGACTTCACCGCCCGTCTGGAGGACGAGTTGGATGCCGTCTCGCGCGGGGAGGAGGAATGGGTACCCGTGCTGGAGCGTTTCTGGCGTCCGTTCAAAGCGCTGGTCGACCACACGCAAGAGCACGTCAAGCGCAGCGATGTGACCCAGGAACGTATCAAGGAGACCTGCCCCAAGTGCGGCGGTCAGCTCGCGATCCGGCTCGGGCGCAATGGGCGCTTCATCGGCTGCACCCACTATCCTGAGTGCGACTACACCCGCGACCTCAATCCGGACAGGACCGAGCGCGAGGCAGCGCCCGAGGTCATCGAGGGCCGTTTGTGTCCATTGTGCGGATCGACGCTCGAGATCAAGCGCGGACGCTATGGTAAGTTCATCGGATGCAGCGCCTATCCGACCTGCAAGTACATCGAGCCGCTCGACAAGCCCGAGGACACGGGCATCAGCTGCCCGCAGTGCGGTCAGGGCAGGCTACAAAAGAAGAAATCCCGGCGCGGTAAGCTGTTCTATTCCTGCTCGACCTATCCCAAGTGCGACTATGCGGTCTGGGACGAGCCGCTCGCCGAACCCTGTCCGAGCTGCGGCTGGCCGATCCTGACGCTCAAGGCCACCAAGACCCAGGGCGTGTTCAAGGTCTGTCCGCGCAAGGAGTGTGGTTACCGCGCCCCGGTCGCGGAAGTGGAGGCCACGTCCGGCGCGCTGGACTGAAGATCCAACACGCCGCCAGGGTCTTGAGTCAAGGCGTGCCATCCGCACGGCTGGTTCCGATCGCCCATCCGTAATCCGCGACAGGCGCACCCTGTCATCAGGGCATGATCTGGATCGGCGTTCCGTCCTTCACCAGACTCCAGATTTCGTCCATATCCTGGTTTTGGACCGCGATACAGCCCTGGGTCCAGTCGCGGTTGGCATACTCTCGGCGCATGCTCTCGGACTGGATGTAGTTGGGCAGACCATGGAGCATGATCATGCCGCCTGGATTGCTGTAGCCGAGCTGGCGGCTGAGGGCGCGATCCTTCTCACTGGGGTAGGAGATATGGATGGCCTTGTAGAAATTGCTGTTTGGGTTCCGCCAGTTGAGGGTATAGGTCCCCTCGGGTGTGCGCTGGTCGCCCTCGCGATACTTGTGCCCGACCGGCGAGCCACCGAGCGCGACGCGATATTGACGCACTACCTGGCCACCACTGAGTAGCTCGAGCTGGCGCTGTGACTTTTTGACCACTACCTTGTCGACTGGCCCTGTGACTGGCCGCGTGGACGCCGAGGGGGCTGTGGTACTGCAACCGTTCAGCAGCATGACTCCAACCAGGCTCAGGGCCAGGCCGAGACCCGAGACGGCCAGCGGGTGGCGCTGGGCCGCCGCCGGACGGGACTCGCCCCGGACGGTTATGCGCGCAGATTCGCGATGGATATTGATAGAGTTGAGCCAGCTATCGACGTACATGGTCTCGCATCTCTTACAACATGTCTTAACGAAGAACATCGACGTATGATAAACGGCCTTCCAGGCGGAGATCGGGGCGGGGAAGTGTATGCAAGCACCCCGGCAAAATCCATCCGACCAGGCAATGAATAGGCATGATCTGTGCCGATAGGCGCGTTCAAGGCGAGTGAAGGGCGCGCACGAAGAGCGTCTTGAGATAGGCCATCTCCTGGATGGCGGGATGGAGCGGGTGATCCGGCCCCTGCTGACCGATCTCCAGCACCTGGAGTCGCCGTCTGGCGCTGTGTCCAGCCTGCTGTACCACACGCTGAAATGCATCACGCCCCAGGTGGAAGGAACAAGACGAGGTCACGAGCAGCCCGCCCGGCTCCAATAGCTCAAGACCGAGCCGATTGAGGCGTCGATAGGCCGCTGTGCCGTCCTGTTCGTCCTTGCGGCGTTTGATGAATGCCGGTGGATCGAGCAGCACGGTGTCGAACCTCTGCCCCTGATCGCGCAGCTCGCGCAGTACCTCGAAGGCATCGCCTTGTAGGGTGCGCACCCGCGCGCCCAGACCATTGCGTTCGGCATTGGTCCGGAGACGCTCCAGGGCATCGACCGAGGCATCGACACAGGTCACCTCCGAGGCCCCGAGGGCCGCGGCACGCAGACCCCAGGCGCCAACATAGCTGAAGACATCCAAGACCCGCTCGCCGACACCATAGCGGGCCAGACGCGCGCGGTTTTCGGCCTGATCGAAGAACCAGCCGGTCTTCTGGCCCCGGATGGGGTCGATGGCGAACTCGAGGCCGTGCTCGGTCAGGATCCAATCGTCTTCCGGCTGACCCAGGGCCCAGGTGACCGCCTGTTCGAGCCCCTCCAGCTCACGCACCGCCGTATCGTTACGCAGTACGATCGCCCGCGGGCGCAGCACCTGTTCCAGTGCCGCCAAGATCTCGGCACAGGCGCGCTCCATGCCGGCTGTGGTGATCTGGACCGCCAAACGGTCGCCATAGCGGTCGACGATCAGTCCTGGCAGTCCATCGCTCTCGCCGAAGACCAATCGGTAAAAGGGCGATGTGTAAAGCCGCTCGCGCAGATCCAGTGCCTCGTGCAGCCGTGCCAGCCACAAGGCCGGGCTCAGCGGATGCGCACGCTCACGGCTGACGACCCGGGCACAGATCAAGGAGTGTGGATTGGCATAGCCGTGACCGATCCAGCGCTCGCTCGCACTCAGGATCTCGACCGGCTGACCGGGCTGGAGCCCCTTTAAGGGGGTGAGCTTGGTATCGATCTCGTTGCTGTAGATCCAGCAATGTCCGGCAAGCAGACGGCGTTCCTGGTCTTTGCGCAGGATGAGTGACTGGGGATGCATGATGGGGCTTGGATCCGATAGCGGCTGTTCGTCGTTGATCGCCAAGACTAGCACCGAACGTCTTCGGCCCGAAGACCGGCGCAGACCTCAGTCGCCGCCTGTCTTTACTGGCTTAGCAACGGCTTGCTCGATGCGCTTGTCGCCACAGGGCAGATAGCCGGCCGCCGGTACCGGTGCCCCCTCGAGTGCCTCGTTGAGTGCGTCGCAGACGGTGCGCAATACCTTGATGCGCGCAAAGGGTTTGTCGTTGCCCTCGACCAGGGTCCAGCTGGCATGGCGCGTGCTGGTGCGCGCGATCATCTCGTTGACGGCCTTCTTGTAGAGCGGCCACTTTTCGCGATTGCGCCAGTCCTCAGCGGTGATCTTGTAACGTTTATAGGGCACGGACTCGCGCTCCCTGAAGCGTCTAAGCTGCTCGTCCTGGCTGATCTGGAGCCAGAACTTGACCAGGATGATGCCGCTATCGACCAGTTGTTCCTCGAATTGGTTGATCTCTGAATAGGCCCGGCGCCATTCGGATGGGCTGGCGAAGCCCTCGACACGCTCGACCAGCACCCGCCCATACCAGGAGCGGTCATAGATGGTCATGCGTCCGGCGCGCGGGATGTGGCGCCAGAAGCGCCACAGATAGTGATGGGCCTTCTCTTCGTCTGTAGGTGCGGCGACCGGGATGGAGCGATAGAGCCGGGCATCGACCGCCTGGGTGATGCGCCGGATGGCGCCGCCCTTGCCGCCGGCATCCACACCCTCGAACACCAGCACGGTCGAGCGCTGCTTGTTATAGGCCCTCCACGCCAGCTCGTTGAGTTCGGTCTGGAGGCGCTTGAGTTCGGTCTTGTAGTCCTCGCGCGGCAAGGCGCGTGTGAGATCGAGCTGATCGAGTAGGGTGATCTGGGCGCTGTCGCTCTCGGGCAGGTCTGGATCGTTCGGGATTCCGCTGGCCTCGTGTGCTCCATGCTCGGCGAGACGCGAACGGATGGCATGCAGCAGGGTCTTGCCGACGGTGAGGTCGCGATAGCGCCGATCGCTCGCCTCGACAAGATACCAGGGCGAACAGCCACGGTCGGTATGTCGGATGACGCGCTCGGCGACCTCTTCGAAGGCGGCATAGTGTTCGGAAAACCTGCTCTTCTCCGGCAGCATCTTCCAGCGGCTGCGATCGTCGCGCGAGAGCTCCTTCAGCCGTGCCTTCTGGTCGGACTCGGACAGATGGAACCAGAACTTGACGATCAGCGCGCCGTCCTGGATCAGCATCTGCTCGAAATCGACGATGCGGTTGAGCTCGGCGTCGAGTTCGGCGTCGCTGCACTGACCGTGAAAGCGATACTCGATCGGGGTCTGATACCAGCCGCCGAACAGGATCGCGATCTCACCGCGTGGCGGCATGGCGCGCCAAAAACGCCAGTACCTGGGGCGCTCGCGTTCCTCGTCGGATTCGTTCCAGAAGGCGAAGGTCTGAACCCCGCGCGTATCGAGCCATTCGTTGAGTCGATTGACCACCTCGCCCTTGCCGGCGGCCTCTACGCCCGAGACCAGCACGATCACCGGGATGGGTGTGTGTCTGAGCTCACGCTGGGCCTCCAAGAGCTGGGTGCGCAGTTCCTCCTGCTGCTCCTTGTAGTCCTGCTTGCTGACCGAACGACCAACCTTCGTTGCCTCGAACATCTTTAGGGTATCCCTCTATCTCAATTGCCGTGATCGTGGGCGAGCGTGTGGGCTTGATCGATTGGGTCTGGCCCGCGCGCCCGGACCGGATTTCGAGGCTCAAGGACTCGAATCGCTCGGCGGCGGACCGAACAGCCCCTCGAACTCCCCGCTGTCGAGCAGGCTGGAGCCGCCGCTCGCGGGCAGGACGACCTCGGCTGGGTCGCCCGCGGTCGGGGCGCCGTCCAGACTCCAGCTCACCAAGCCGGGGACGGCGATGATCAGGCCCACCATGAAGAGCTGAATCACCAGGAAGGGCACGGCACCCCAATAGAGATCGCTCGTGCGCACGCTCGGCGGTGCAACCGAGCGCAGATAGAAGAGCGCAAAGCCAAACGGCGGATGCATGAAGCTGGTCTGCATATTGACCCCGATCAGCACCCCAAACCACACCAGATCGATCCCGAGCTTCGTGGCCACGGGCGCAAGCAGCGGCAAGACGATGAAGGAGATCTCGAAGAAATCGAGAAAGAACGCCAGCAGAAACACCAACAGATTGACGAAGATCAGAAAACCGAGCACGCCGCCTGGCAGCGAGGTCAGCAGATGCTCGACCCAAAGATCCCCGTCGACGCCGCGGAAGCTGAGACTGAAGACGCTCGCCCCAATCAGGATGAAGATGACGAAGCTCGTGATCCGGGCGGTCGCGGCCATGGATTCGATGAGCATGGCGCGCCCGAGCCGTCCCTTGACAGCGGCCAGGATCAGGGCACCGACCGCGCCCATGGCCCCGCCCTCGGTCGGGGTCGCCCAGCCGATGAAGATGGTCCCGAGCACCAAGAAGATGAGTGCCAGCGGCGGGATGAGCGCCAGCACCACGCGCCTGGCCAGGGCACGGCCATGCAGGGTGCGCGCCTCGGACGGCAGGGCCGGTGCGCGTTCCGGCCAGAGCTGGGTGTTGGCGAAGACATAGAGGGCATAGAGTCCGGTTAGGATCAGGCTGGGCAGGAGCGCGCCCTTGTACATGTCGCCCACCGAGCGCCCGAGCACGTCGGCCATCACGATCAGGACCAGCGAGGGGGGGATGATCTGGGCCAGGGTCCCGCTGGCGGCGATGACGCCGGTCGCCAGCTGCGGGTGATAGCCGTAGCGCAACATGATCGGCAGCGAGATCAGGCCCATCGCGATCACGGTCGCGGCGATGACGCCTGTGGTCGCCGCCAAGAGTGCCCCGACGAAGACCACCGCATAGGCCAGCCCGCCGCGCGACCCGCCGAAGATCTGGCCGATGGTATCGAGCAGGTCCTCGGCCAGTCCACTGCGTTCCAGGATCAGACCCATAAAGGTGAAGAAGGGCACCGCGAGCAGGATCTCGTTGCGCATGATCCCGAACACCCGGTCCGGCAGCGCCTGCAGCAGCGCCGGGGTGAGCATCCCGAGCTCGATCCCGATCCATCCAAACAGCATGCCCACCGCGGCAAGCGAGAAGGCGACCGGATAACCGGTCAGCAGAAACAGCACCAGGGCGCCGAACATCACCGGCGCCAGGTTGGCGGCGAGCCAGGCTGTCATCTCAATGTCCTCCGGTCGTCGGTTTGGAGAGTGGGCGGTGGCCGATCAGGGCGGCGAGCCCCTTGATGACCTCAGAGACCCCTTGTAGGGCCAGGAGCCCGAAGCCGACCGGGATGGCCAGCTTCATCGGCCACCAGGGGAGCCCGCCCGGATTGACCGAGGACTCGTTTTGATGGAAGGCGATGAGGAAATACCCCCAGGCGTCGATCGCGATCAGCAGACAGACCGGCAGCAGGAACAGCAGTCCGCCCAGGATCTCGACCAGTACCTGAGCGCGCACCGGCAGTCGGTTGTAGAGGATATCGACCCGCACATGCCCGCGCTCTTGGAGCGTCAGGGGCGCGTAGAGCAGAAAGATCAGCCCGAACATGAACCACTGACCCTCGATCATGGCGTTCGAGCCCCAGTCGAGGGTGTAGCGCAGGGTGGCGGTCAGGGCGCTGAGCAGCACGCTGAACAGCACCAACCACTGGACGAGCCGACCGATGTGGCGATTGAGCCGATCGATGCGGTGCGAGACAGCGAGTAGAAACTCCATGCGTTGGTATGACTCCAGGGTCAAGAACGATCAGGCACGGACACGATTGCGTCCCTCGGACTTGGCCCGATACAGCGCCTCGTCGGCACGCGCCAGCAGCAGGTTCGCGCTCTCGTCTGGCGGATGGGTGGCGGCCACGCCGAGGCTGATCGTCACATGGTCGGCGCCGTCCGAATAGGCATGCAGGATGCGCAGGTCATTGACGGCGGCACGGCAGGATTCGGCCAGGACGAGCGCGCCTTCCGTGTCGGTATCGGGCAGCAGCAGCACGAACTCCTCCCCGCCATAGCGCGCCGCCACATCGGCCGGACGCTGCAAACGTGCGCGCAGTGCGTTGGCGACGCGCCGCAGACACTCGTCACCCTGACCGTGTCCATAGTGATCGTTATAGGATTTGAAATGATCGACATCGACCATGACCACGGCCAGTGGTGTCCCCTCGCGAGCGGCACGCGCCCATTCCCGTTGCAGCGCTACATCGAAATAGCGCCGGTTGGGGATATGGGTCAGGCCGTCGAGCAAGGCGAGGCTTTCGAGCAGGTCGGTCTTGCGTTTGAGGTTGACATGGGTACGCACGCGCGCGCGCACGATCGGCAGATGGAAAGGCTTGGTGATGTAATCGACCGCCCCCAGGCCCAGTCCGAGCGCCTCCTCCTCGGCCTCATCCTTGGCGGTGACGAAGATGACCGGGATGTGACTGGTGCGCGGATCACCCTTAAGACGCCGGCAGACCTCGTAGCCATCCATCTCGGGCATCATGACGTCGAGCAAGATCAGATCCGGCGGCGGCTCGCTGGCAGCGATCTCTAACGCTTTGGTACCGCTGGTGGCGACCCGCACGCGATAGTCCGATTTGAGGGTATCGGCCAGGACGCGGATATTGGCCGGCATGTCGTCGACGATCAGGATCGAGGGCAGCAGGTCTTCGGGGTTGGAACTGGGCGGACTCGACATCAGGACAGCTCCGGCGCGCTTAACAGGGGACGACAGACGGTCGATCTCAATCAGAACCCTATCATAAGTCGAAGGCCTCGATCGCCATACCGAACGGCGCGCTCGTCAGGGATCCGTCAGCACGGTCTGGCAGGCGAAGGGCATCTCGGACTCGGCTGCTCGCTTGGCCGGGCCCTTGTTTTTGGACTGACCGCTCAACACCGCGTCGCTCAGCCACCAGGCCAGATCCTCGCCGCAGCCATCGCCAGGCGGGATGGGCGACTGGTCCTCGCAGCTCGGGCTGTCGGCAGGACAGGCCAGACGCACATGGAAGTGGGCATCATGGCCCCACCAGGGGCGCACCTTGCGCAACCAGGTCCGATCGCCGCGCGCGCGGCGGCAGAGCTCCTGTTTGATGGCCGCGTTGACGAAGAGGCGATCGACGCGCGGATGCCGTGCCGCCGACTCGATCAGGGCGAACTGACTCGGACCCCAATGTTCGCTGACCGTGCGTCCATCGGGTGCGACCATGCTCGGCGGATCGGGGCGATCGTCCATCAGTTGCCGGGCCGCCGCGGGCGAGTCGGCCAGGGTGAACCAGATATCCACGTCGAGCCCATTCTGATGACTGCGGTGCGAAGAGGGCATGGGCCCGCCGCGCGGCTGGCTGAGGTCGCCGATCATGACCAACCGGGCGCCACGCTGTCGTTGGGCGCGTCCCAGATCCGTGATGAAACGGATCAGATCTGGATGGCCATAGTAGCGGTTGCGATCGCGGCGGATGCTGACATAGCCGGGTCCGGTCTCGGGCAGGGCATAGGCCCCGCCGATACAGCCGTTGGCCGCGCTGCCGATGACCTGCGTCATACCGGACGATGGGGATCGGACCTCGCCCCAGGGGCTGGCTGAGGGTTGGGCCGTCAACAGGCCAAGACTCAGCGCCAAGACCGGGCGGATAGCGCGCATACGCGCCGCAGACATCTTGAACTCCTCCATCACAACGGAAAACCACCTGGCGGCATCCCACCCGGAGGAAAGCCACCGCCCGGTGGCAGGATCCCAGGCGGCAGTCGTCCTTGCAGCGAGCGCATCATCTTGGCCATGCCGCCGCCCTTCATCTTCTTCATCAGCTTCTGCATCTGCATGAACTGCTTGAGGAGTTGATTGACATCCTGTACCTGGGTGCCGGAACCAGCGGCGATGCGGCGCTTGCGCGAGCCCTTGATGATGGCCGGAAAGCGGCGTTCTTGGGGCGTCATCGAGTTGATGATGGCTATCAGCTTGCTCATTTCCTTGTCGCTGGCCTTGTGCTTGATGTGGTCCGGGATCTGGTTCATGCCGGGGAGCTTCTCCATCAGGCTCAGCATGCCCCCCATCTTGTTCATCTGTTCTAGCTGTTCCTTGAAGTCGGCCAGATCGAAGTCCTTGCCCTTCTTGAGCTTCTTGACCAGCTTTTCGGCCTGTTCACGATCGACCCTGGCCTGGACCTCCTCGACCAGCGAGACCACGTCGCCCATGCCGAGGATCCGCGAGGCCACGCGGTCGGGATGGAAGGGTTCGAGTGCGGTGGTGCGCTCGCCGGTGCCGAGGAACTTGATCGGCTTGCCGGTGATCTGGCGGATCGAGAGCGCCGCACCGCCGCGCGCGTCGCCATCGGTCTTGGTCAGGATGACGCCGGTCAGGGGTAGGGCCTGGTCGAATGCCTTGGCGGTATTGGCGGCGTCCTGACCCGTCATGGCATCGACTACGAACAGGGTCTCGATCGGCTTGATGGCCGCGTGGATGCGTTTGAGCTCATCCATCATCTCGGCGTCGATATGAAGCCGACCGGCGGTGTCGACGATCAGGACGTCCTTGAACCGCTTGCGGGCGGTGTCGAGCGCGCGCTGGGCGATCTGGACCGGATCCTCATCGCTCCGGCTGGGGCAGAACTCGGCACCAACCTCGCCGGCGACAGTGCGCAACTGTTCGATGGCCGCGGGACGATAGACGTCGCAGCTCGTCACCATCACGGACTTCTTCTGCTTCTCCTGCAGCCAGCGCGCAAGCTTGGCGACACTAGTGGTCTTACCCGAACCTTGCAGACCGGCCATGAGGATGACCGCCGGCGGCTGGGTGGCCAGATCCAGGCGCTCGTTGGCCACGCCCATCAGCTTGACCAGCTCATCGTTGACGATCTTGATCAGCACCTGCCCGGGCGTCAGGCTCTTGGTGACGGCCGCGCCGAGCGCCTGCGCGCGGATGTCCTCGATGAATTGACGCACCACAGGCAGCGCGACATCGGCCTCCAGGAGGGCCAGGCGCACCTCGCGCAGGGTATCCTTGATGTTGTCCTCGGTCAGACGCCCCTGACCGCGCAGATGGGTCAGGACCGTCTCGAAGCGATCCTGGAGTTTCTGGAACATGATCAAACCTCGATCAGGGCATCTCGCGCGAGACACCCTGGCCTGGATGAAGTTGGAAGACAGATGGCGAATGTTGCCATCGGTTTACGGCAAGGCGCTGTGAGTATAATGTAGAGCCTTCATTGCCCGATACGGTTTGCGACCGTCACTCGTTTCAAGACTTCATCCATGATCCACATCTTCCTCGCCTATCTCACCACGATCCTTTACCTGACTGCGACCACCTTCATCGGTATCCGTCTGTTCCATCCGGAGGGGCGGATTCTCCCTCGTAACCTGGCGATCTCGGTCGGCTTTGTTGGTCTGTTGCTCCATAGCTGGCTGCTGTGGGATGGGATCTTCAGTCATGGCGGTCTTAACCTCGGGTTCTATCATGCCCTGGCCTTGACCTCCTGGACCGTTATCGCATTGTTGTTGGTCTCCAGCCTGACCAAGCCGGTCGACAACCTTGGACTGATCCTGCTGCCAGCAGCGGCCATGAGTCTGCTTTTGGAGGCGCACATGGTCGATGTCGGGTTCATGCGCGAATCGGCGAGTACCGCGCTCAAGATCCATGTGTTGCTGTCGATGCTGGCCTACAGTCTGCTCACACTGGCGGCGGTGCAGGCGATATTGCTGGCGGTGCAGGATCATCATCTCCGCAACCGGCATCCAACCGGCTTCGTGCGCACCCTGCCGCCGCTCGAGACCATGGAGAGCCTGCTGTTTGAGATGATCACGGCCGGTTTCGTGTTGCTAACGCTGGCGTTGTTGAGCGGCTTTGCCTTCCTGGAGAATATGTTTGCGCAACATCTGGTGCACAAGACCGTGCTCTCGGTGCTGGCCTGGCTGGTATTCGGCGGGCTCCTGGTCGGGCGCTTCCGCAACGGTTGGCGCGGGCGCACCGCCATTGTCTGGGCCCTGGGCGGGTTCGCGATCCTGATCCTGGCCTATTTCGGCAGTAAGGCGGTCCTGCAATTTGTCTTGCAACGCGCCGGGTGACTTTACTATGATGCCTTGCCCTATGCGCCCTTAGCTCAGTCGGTAGAGCATCTGACTTTTAATCAGGTGGTCGCGCGTTCGAGTCGCGCAGGGCGCACCAGATAGAACAAAGGCTTACGCGGATCGTTTCGGTAAGCCTTTTTTCGTGTAGGCGGTTGGAAACGGCCTAGCCTTTGATTGGATGAGTTTCGGCGCTTATTCCCCACCAGCCGGGTGTGCCTCCGAGAGGCTACGACGAGGATCGTAGGTGTGCAAGCAACACTCGCCTCTTGATCCCTCGACCGGCAACAGCCGGACTGCTCGGTGCCGCAGGTGCGCATGGAGGACTGGGCCGGTTTATACTGGCTCGTCTTGCCATTTCTCTCGAACATCCATCATGCGCCGTACCGACGACCTCCGTATCCGCGACATCACCCATGTGCGTTCCCCGCGCGAGCTACACGAGGAATATCCGCTCTCCGAGACCGCGGCTGAGACCATCTACACTACCCGGCACGATATCCAGCGCATCCTGCACGGACGCGATGACCGGTTGCTGGTAGTGGTCGGACCCTGCTCGGTCCATGACCCGGAGGCCGCGCTCGAATACGCCGGGCGTCTCAAGCCGCTGCGCGAGGCGCTCTCCGAGCAGTTGCTGATCGTCATGCGCGTCTATTTCGAGAAACCCCGGACCACGGTCGGCTGGAAGGGTCTGATCAATGATCCCAATCTCGACGGCAGTTTCGAGATCAACAAGGGGCTGGGGATCGCGCGCAAGCTGCTGCTGGATCTCAACGAGATGGGGGTACCGACCGGGACCGAGTTCCTGGATCTCATCAGCCCGCAATACATCGCCGATCAGGTGAGCTGGGGGGCAATCGGCGCCCGCACCACCGAGAGCCAGGGTCACCGCGAGCTGGCCTCGGGGTTGTCCTGTCCGGTTGGCTTCAAGAACGCGACCAATGGGGACGTGAAGGTCGCCATCGACGCCATCCATGCCGCTGCGCGCCCCCATGTCTTTATGTCCGTCACCAAGGAAGGGAGGTCGGCCATCTTCAGCACCACAGGCAACGTGGATACACACATCATCCTGCGCGGCGGTCAGCGCCCGAACTATGACACCGAGAGCGTCAACATCGCCGCCGAGCAGATCTCGGCCTCGGGGCTCATCCCCAAGATCATGATCGACTTCAGCCACGCCAACAGCGGCAAGCGTCCCGAAAAACAGATCCTGATCTGTCAGGACGTCTCTGGCCAGATCGCGCGCGGCGACCGGCGCATCATGGGGGTGATGATCGAGAGCCATCTGGTCGCCGGTAATCAGAACCCCGCGCCACGTGACGAACTCGTCTATGGCCAGAGCATCACAGATGCCTGCGTCGGCTGGGACGACACCGAACCCATGCTGCACGAGCTGGCCGAGGCGGTCGCCAAGCGACGCGGCGACTGACCGCGCCATATCGATCACGCACGATGGAGTAGTTTTCGTTTTTGATCGAGGGTCTGTCTCGACGTCTTCAGAGGCCGTCTTACCGAAGCGGCTTGATTGGACGGTCACGACTTGGACACATAAAGGAGGCCTATCATGACAGCGATCTCTACCCAACCTGCCTATCCGGCACGGCTCCTTGGCCTCTGGCTGATGCTGACCACCGTTCCAGTCTCGGCCCAGATCTACAAATGCCGCCAGCCCGACGGGAGCCTCAGCTATCAGCAGACAGCCTGTGTCGCTCAGACCGAGCCTGAGCGCATCCCGGTCGACATCCGCGGACCGGACGGAAGCGAGCGCACCCCATCCAAGGTGGACTATTCGGTCGTGGCCCAGGCCGAGCATCTGCGCGCCGAGCGTGAGGCCCGCGAATGGGCGCATCTCCAGGCGCGACGCGAGGCCGAGGCGCAGGCCAGGGCGCTCAAGGCCGCTGCCAAGCCGGATCACAACACCGACTTTGACCCAGTCAAATGTGCCCGCCATCGGGGCGAGGTCGCCAAATGGCGCCGGAAGGTGAGAAGCAGCTATCGTAACCGCGACCAGAGGGATTACAACCAAAGCAAGCTCACGTATCACCAGGTCCTGGTCGAACGCTATTGTAAGTCATGAGTTCGCAGCGCTTGCGCTTGGAGTCTGCCAGGCCATTCGGCGGCAACCCCCGTGCCGAATGCTAAAGCCGCCGCAGATAGGCTTCGCCGCCAAGTCGCCGGCTCTGATCGAGAATCCACTCGGCCCGGCGCTGGAGCTGTCCGGATGGGTGATCGAGCCGATGGCTGCCGGGGGCAGGCAGTACGCCGATGAGGAGCGCCGCCTGTTGGCGTGTCAGCTCGCCGACTGAGCAGCCGAAATAACGTTGACTGCTCGCCTCGATGCCATAGGTCCCGGGGCTGAACTGGGCGATGTTGAGATAGACCTCGAGGATGCGCTCCTTTGGCCACAGGATCTCGATCAGGAGCGTGAACCAGCCCTCGACCAGTTTGCGTTCCCAGCCCGAGCCGGGCCAGAGAAAGAGGTTCTTGGCCGTCTGCTGGCTGATGGTGCTGGCCCCGCGCAACCGCCCGCCCTTAAGATAGGCGCGGATAGCGTGTCGGATCTCGATCAGGTCGAACCCGAGGTGATTCGGAAAGCGCTGATCCTCGCCGGCGATGGCCGCGAGCTTGATACTGGCGGGGATGTGTGTCCAATCGATCCAGATCTGCCGATAGTAGGGCGGGGTCTGATCCAGACGCCATACATTGAGCGCATGACGCAGCATGAAGGCCGAGACGGGCGGATCGATCCAGCGCAGACTGAGCACCAGCGCCAGGCTTATCAAGACGAACCCTGTCACCAGACGTCGGCTCCAGCGCCAGACTGATCGACCGAGAGGCATCAGCCGGGTCGCCATGCGCCTCATGCGATAGACCAAGACACCTGCTCAGGCCGGGCGCGGATTGAGCACCGGCAAGCCCGCCCAGCGGATCCGCCCCGACGCAGACCGCCCGACACCCGGGCCAAGACGCACCTGACGCAGAAAGGCGCGTTTCCAGCGTGAGAAGTCGAGCGGCGCGCCGCCATAGACGGCGGCGTCCAGTTGGCTCAAGAGGCGCGCAAGTTGCACCGGATCGACACCCGGCCGATGGGCTTGGATATACGCGATGACGCCGGGCTGGTTGCCTGTGCCCCTGAGCACATCCACACCGTGCTGAGCAGCGGCAAAGCGCGGATACCAGTCGTCCGGTCGGACGGCGTGATTGGCATGGCGTACCCGAGCGATGACATGCCAGCCGGACGGAAGCGCCCGCCACAGCCGCTCGCGCCCCCGCGTAAACAGGGTCGAGGGCGCCAGCGGACGCAGACGCGGTCCGATCCAGGTCGCCGTCAGTCGATAGCCGGCACTCAGGCCGCGTCCGGTCAAGCGCAACAGGTCGCGCCCCAGATCCAGCACCCGTCCGCGATAGAAGACCCCCAACCAGTAGCCGCCGATCAGCAGCAGGATGCCGGTGATCGGGATCCAGAGCCTGGCCCAGGGCGAGGCGGCCAGGGTCGCCGCCGAGAGGCCGAAGGGTCCACCGCCACGCACATCCAGCGTCTTGAGCGGCAGACGCGCGACCTCGCGCTGGCCCAGGTCGACGTTCCACCAGGCAAGACTCATCTCAGGCAGGGTGATGCGCCCGCCGGTCTGTGGTACCAGGGTGTAGTACTCGGTGCGGGTGGCGAGCAGTTCGCGTCCGTCCGGGGAGAGCTCGGTCGTGGTGAGTGTCTGTTCGCGATAGACCCGCAGGTTTGGACCTGTCAACTGATTCTCCAGGCTCGGGAGCTGGACGGCAATGCCGCCGACGGCCGCGATCTCCAGCGCCAGGGTCACGGGTTGCCCCGGTTCCAGCGGGCCTTCGCGATCGAGGCTGGATTTGAGTGTCAGCGACTTGAGCGGCAGCCAGGGGCGTACCGAGGTCATGGGGGGGCGCACCTGCAAACGAATGGGGCGCTCGGTGCTCAGTTCGTAGCGCTGGCTGAATCCCAGGCCGGCCAGAATCACCGTGACCTTGAGTGGCGGCAGTTCCAGGTCGCCGGTGCGCAGCGGAACCACCGTGAGCACGAAGCGATTGAGGATCTCCTGCTGACCCTGATGGGAGCGGGTCTCGGTGCTCGGCCCCTTAAGGGTCTTGATCAGGGCGTCACTCGTGTTCGGCAGTTCTAGATTGATGCTGCTTGGGTTGTCGCGACTGACGACCGCGAGCTGGAGGAGGGTCGGCTGTTGCAGATAGGGGTCGGCGAATTCCAACGACCATTCGAGCGTCGGGGCGCGGGCGGCGGTCGGTTGCGCCGAACCGGGCGCGTAACCCGAGGGATAGCCTTGGGGTGATTGAGCCGGCCAATGTCCCGGGGTAGACGACAGCGGTGGATAGCTGGGTGGCACGCCCTGGGCATGGCTCGGCGGGATGGGGCGGTATTGAGACGTGCCGGGTTGAGACGACAGCGGCGGTGGCGCCGACTGGGGTGAAGGTTGAACCGGCCAGGGCTGAGTCTGAGGCGGTTGCGGCTGAGCGGGCGCGGGGCTTCGGCTCGGCAGCGGCGGCTGATCGGGCGTCGGCCAAGCCGGGGGCTGTGGTTGGGTCGGTGTCGGCAGCGGCGGCTGACCGTAGTAGGGCTGGCCGTTATAGAACGGGGCGTAATACGGTGGTCGCGAAGGCCCCGGATAGGGTTGACCAGCGTAGGGCTGGGCAGCGATCGGGCCGCTTGCGGCGATCAGGGCCGCGACGGCCGGAAGCACCATGCGCCTGGACGTCTCGGTCGGGATCACCATGGGCGCGTCTCCCGCCATTGGCTGGTCGTTCCGGGCAGCTGGCGCATCTCCTCGATTCGGAACTGATTACGCATCAATAGGCTGGGATCACCCTGGATCTGCTGGAGCCGCTGTTCCATGATCGCCATGCCGGGTCCGCCCATGAGTCTGAGTCCGTCGAGCGCAGGCATCTGCCCCTTGCGCGTCTCGGACGCGCGCTCATCGCCGGGCTGGAGTCCGAGCTGGTCGAACTGGTTAACGGCCTCGGTCTGACTGGAGTCGAGCGAACCCGGAGGGTGCATGTCGGCGCGTTCGGAACGACCGCCTGCACGGCTGGGGCGACTGGACCCGGGTGGCTCGCCCTCGCCGCCGCCGGAACGCTCGTCGCGGCGCTCACGCCGACTGACCTCGCTGCCGCGTTCGTGCTCGTCGATACTGGGTTTTTGACCTGAGCGACCGGGCGCGGAAGGATCATCTTGTCGACCGCCCGGCTGATCCTTGCGCTGTTCCTGGCCGCCGCTGGCTTCGTCCGTGTCGGGTTTGGTCTGCTCGGACGTGCGCTTGCCGCGTTCCTCGCTCTCGGTGCCCGATCCGTCTTGGCGTCGTTCGAGTTCGCCCTCGGGGCGGATTTCGCGCTCGGCGCCGCGTGCATCCTGCTCGGTGGCGTCGTGGCCGTGTCTGGTCTGATCACGGTCGGCCTGCTGTTCGTCCGGACGCTCGCTGGACTGCCGGTCGCGTGTTTCGCCGCGCTCACCGCGCGTCTGATCGCTATCTTCGCCAGGTTCGCCGGCTGTACCTGTCGTCTCCTGAGTCTGGTCGCCGCGCCCGCCGGACTGCTCCTGGTTGTCGGCACCTGTACCCTGACTGCTGCCCTGCTCGCGACCGGCGCTGGTCTCAGACGACTCACCGCCGGACTCGCCCTTTTGCGATCTTTGCCCAGCTTGTTGGCCAGTGCCCTCCTGGCCTTCCTGTTGCTCGGACTCGGAACCGGATTCGCTCGATTCCTGCGGCTTGCCCTCGCCACCGGACTGCCGTTGCTCGCCCTGCTGCTGTTGGCTCTGTTGTCTCTGGCTGGACTGCTGTTGTTGGGACGACTGTTGCTGCTGGGACGATTCCTGTTTTTGCTGTTCGGTCGTTTGCTTTTGCTCCTGCTCCTTCTGCTCCTCGGCAAAGGATTCGCGCCCCTGGGATTCCCGGCGATGCCCGGCCTGATCTTTGCGTTCGTCTTGTGTCTGTTGCGCCTCTTGTTTGTCCTCCTCGGTTTTGGTCTCCTCGGTCCGTTTGCGGAATTGCTCCTGCTCCAGGCGCGCGAGCATGGCGCGGGTCAGGGCCAGATTGTAGGCGGCGTCATCGTGCGACGGATTGGAGGCGAGCACGGATTCATAGGCCTCGGCGGCGCCCGTATAATCGCCGAGCTTGAAGCGCGCGTTGCCTAGGTTGTAACGGGCCTCTTCGTCGAACGGGCCACCCTGGGCCTGAGCAAAGGCACGCTCGGCCTGTCGATACTCGCCCGCGCGATAGAGTGCCACGCCACGCCGATAGGGATCGCTGAACGACTCGGCGGCGCCCGCGTAATCACCGGCGCGATAGAGATCATAGGCGCGCTGCTCGTCGGTACGAAACCAGTCGGCCTGGGCGCTCGCCGAAGCCGCCCAGAACACGAGGGCAAGGAGCCTGAGTCCCGTCGCGTGCGCGCGACCTGCCCATGTCAGGGTCCGCAGGCGTCTTAATGGCTGGGGGCGGTGGGGCATCTGGTCTGTGGCGGTCAGGGGCTAAGGATGGACGCAAGAGCCGGGGAGGCCCGTCCGAAGGGGCCATCACCACACGGCTCGGCATACAGGCCTGGGAGGCGATAGGTGTGATCTGCCATCTTGGGCTCCTCGGCTGAGGGTAAGGATATCAGTATCCCACAATCCCGGGGCGACAGCACCTCAGGTGCGTCTAGGGCGCCGCGGCTTGCTGCATGGCAATCAATCCGGCATACCAGACCGGGTAGTCCCAGTGAAATCGCGCCCAAGACCAATCCTGGGTTGGATGATCCAGCAGACAGCGTAGGCTGAGTCCGGCCAGTCCCAGGATGACATGGACACCGGCCGTGATTCGGTCAGAGGTCTGACCCGGATCTGGTCCGGCCCATCCCATCAGGATCAGCGACGCGCTCTCCTGTGCTAGACCAAAGGCCGCGCCCGCCACCAGTCCACTGAGCAGGGTCGCACCCAGGGTACCAGCATCGAGTCGGCGGTTCAGGATCGGCAGCAACACCAGGATCCAGAGGCTGAGATAGGCCGCATCCGGTCCCCCCAGCGGAGGGCTCTCATGGCCCTGGAGTGCTCGCACCACCGCCTGCCAGAGATCCGAGACCAACAGGGTGACGAGGATCAGACCCAGGGCCGACCAGCGTATCCAGGGTCTGGCGTGGCCTGGAGACCAGCCGGCAGTCCCGAGCAGCACGATCCATCCACCGAGCAGGATCACTGTGCTCATGGTGGCTGCCCCGGGGTCGATGCCGGTTCCAACAACCCCGAGATCCGCTTCAGGATCAGTCGCTCGCATCCGTGCGGTAGCTGTCCATGCAACCGTTCGGCGTTCTCTAGTATGACCCGCGCGCGCTCCGTATCGCCCGACCAGCGATAACCCAGCCCCACGATCAGGGCGAGCGCGACATGGGGCATCGTATCCTGACGCGCGAAGCGGTCGGCGAGATCGCGAAACTGGGTCTGATCCTCGGCCAAGGTCGGCAGGGCGCCCAGATCCTCGATCATGCGCCGGGTGCGGTCGAGACAGACGGCCCCAGTCTGGCGTGGTCGAGCCAACTGACGCGCTAGCACCTCGAGTCGCAGGCGACGTGCGTCCCAGAACCCCGGGTCGGCGGCGATCGCGGCATTGAGCGCTATTTCGGCCTCGTCGAGCCGATCCTGCTCCCAGGCGCTATCAGCCAGGATGAACCAGGCATCGGCGCTCAGCCGTTCGGGCAGATCCGGCACCGCCAGCGCCGCTCGTGCGGCCATGCGTGCCGCCTCAAAATCCAAGAGACGTCGCTGGAGACGCGCTAGCTCCAGATGGGCGCGGAAACGGATCAAGGGGTTCTCGGACCGCGTCAAGGGTTCGATCAGGGCGAGCTTGCGTGCCGGATCGCCACTGAGCGCCGCGAGCTGAAAGGCTAGACGTGCGTCATCGTCGATCGGACCCCAAAGATTGCGATAGCGCATGAAGACAGTGTCACCCGCCGCACGGCGCGACGCATCGTTCGTCGCCGGATTCAGGGCTGCAACACCGCGCTCGGCCAGCTCCGACCAAAGCGACTCCCAGGCCGCGATGGACTGGCGGGCCTCGACCGAATCACCGAGTTCAGCCAGGGCGGCGGATCGATCCGGGGCACGCGCCAGCCCCCAGAGCACGCCGCCCAAGACCATCAACAGCCCCAGGGTAGCCAGGCGCGGCATGAGTGGGGTACCCAGACAGCGCGGGTCCATCGGGCTACCAATAAAGGCTGTAATGCGTGAACTGCGCGACATGACGCCCGATCAGCAGGGGTTCGTCCGGGCGCTGGGTGAACCAGCGAAACCGCTGCCCCCTGGCCTGTAGCCGTTCATAGATCGGCACGAAGGTCTCCAGACCGTCGGGATAGACGATGAAGACGGGCGCGATCCGATTGCGTGCCGCGTCCTGGGCCAGCTCATCGACCAGTCGCTCGGTCTGTTCGACGCCCCAGGGCGTGGATTGGCTCAGGAGGGCGTCACGATCGAACCAGAAGCGCAACTGGAAGCCATCGATATCGCGTGTCACCAGCCACTCGGGCTGCCAGTCGAAGCGGCCCTGCCGAGTAGTGCCTGAGTGTGTATGCGGCGCTGCGGCCAGCGCGGCGACCACGGCCTCCTGATCCCAGACCGTCACGCGGTCGGCGAGCACGACATAGAAGCGCGAGAAGGGTGGAAAGCGCTCGCGCTGCGGCGCGACGAAGCGCAGCCCGGTGCTCGGACGGGCCGGGAGCTGGCTGGCCCCTTCGGTGAACTGGCGCGGTGCGGCCAGTGCAAAGAGGGTCAGGATCAGCAGGATCGCCAGCAGATTGGTGGCGATGTCGAGAAAGGCGCTCGGGGTTTGCTCCTCAGTCTCCATGACCGTCTCCATGACCGCGCCACTCGTTCAGCAGGCGGGGTAGGGCCTCGGGGGCCTTCGACAGCGGACGGAAGCTCAGCCGGAACGCGCGGCGTGTTTCTGCGTTTGGGTCGAGCCGACGGGTGAAGCGGCTGAAGGTGTCCTCGAAGGCGCGGCGGGTACCCAGGCAGTCTTGGGTGAGCGCAAAGACCAGGTTGCGGACGCCCTCACCCTGGGTCGCGAGTCGGGTGAGCAGTGCATCGAGTTCGGCCTCGCGATAGAGGCGGGGCTCGGCGTCGGGTCCGGCGTAGAGCATCACCGCGCCATCGGCCTGGCAGATGACCAGGTCGTCGATCGCCAGCGGTCGACCGGTCTCAGGCCGGTTGGGGGCTTGCAGGGAAAAGACGACGATCAGGATGCCGACGAAGGCCAAGACCAGGTCGAGAAAGGGCAGCAGATTCGGCTCCGGCATCAGTGATGGGGATGGGCGGCGATGCATCAGTCATCCGCGCGGCGCTCGGCGGCATCGGGGAACAGCCGGTCGAGCAACCGCTGGTAATAGAGCATGTCGAGCGTCTGGGCCCGCGCGCGCAAGACCAGAAGGGCCAGCATCAGGGGGATCACCAGCACCAGACCGACCAAGGTGGTGTCGAAGGCGAACTGGAGCCCAGCGAGTACGCCGTCGAATCCGCCCCCAGCGACATCCGTGACCGCGACACTGTCGGACAATCCGCCGATGGCCTGGGTGATGCCGAGCACTGTGCCGATGAACCCAAGCATGGGGAGTACCCAGATGGCAAAACCGATGGGGGCAAAGTTGTGCTGATGCTGCCGGTCGCGTATCAGGAGCAGGGCGTCGCTCAGATGGGTCAAGTCCTCGCGCGCCTGGGTTTGGTCAGGCCAGCGGCTCAGCCGAGCCGCCACCCACTCGGCGTCGGCCTGGTCGTGTCCGGAGAGAAAGTCGATCCAGTCCTGGAGGCGCGATGGGGTGGAGGGGGCGCCGGACCCGATCAGGCGGCGTCGCTCGCGCTGGAGCCCCAGATAGTGCAGGACGGCATAGAGCGCGCTGACCACGAACAGCGCGAGCATGAAACGGCAGTAGCCGTTGTCCAGATAGCGCCCGATCCAGTCGGGCAGGGCATCCGGTTTTAGAAAGTGCATCAGGGTCGGATAGAGCGCCAGGGTGATGAGCACGGCGACGGTCAGCGGCCGGGCAATCTGGCGCTCGGAGAACAGCCCGGCGGCCTGGTCGACAGGCGATGTCGGGGTCTTGGGTGTCACGGCGTCATTGCGCGATCGGCATCCGTTGAACGTCGCTCGCCGTCTTGACGATGACCTGCATGTTCTCATTCAGGCTCGTCAGATTGGCACTGACCTTCTGGAGATTCTCGATCGCCTTGTCGGCCTGACCCAGTTCATAGTAGGCAAGCACGATGTCGCGATCGGACTCGATGGCACGCATCAGTGCCAGCGAATTGGCACGCTCGGTGCTGATCTGATTGCGCAATTGGCGCCCGGTGTCGAGCCGGCCTTGCCAGGCCTGGGCGATCGGCTGGAAGGCCGGATTGGATTCGGATTTGGCGAGCGTCTCTTTGCGGCGTTCCTCCCAGAGCTTGAGTAGGGCGTCGAGCTCGGTCCAGATCTCGCTGTCCTCGGCCATGCTTGCATGGACGCGCCGGACCGATTCGAGCATGGCGTCGAGCACCTCGCCGCCCTTCTCGATCGAATCACGGCTGGCCTGGATGCTGGCCTCCAGCCCGTTCAGATTTTCCTGGAGCTGGGTGGCCACGGCATTGACCTTCTCGAACAGTCGGCCCATGTCGGGCTGGTCGGCGGTTTGGGCGAGACCGGCAGTACCGGCGAGCGCCAGGAGACCGGCGAGCAGCAGGGCGGAGGGGTTCTTCATCATGGGCGGTTCCTCTCAATTGGCGATGGGGATCGAGGCTTGCAGACTCTGCTGGGTCTTTTGTTCGACGACCGCCATGGCCCGGGTGATGTCGTTTAGGCCCTCGACCACCGAGCGCGCAGCGGCGATGGCCTCCAAGACCTTGCCGATCTTCATCTCCTGCAGGATCACCCGGTGCTGGCGCATGATGGTCGAGAGCTTCTCCTGGGCCAGGGCGCGGCTCTGATTCAGACGTTCTTCGACGATGTCGTATTCCTGGATGGCGCGTTCGAGCTGGGCGATGCTCTGCTCGCGGTTGGGATAGTCGGGCGGCTGGCGCTCGTACCAGCTCTTGAGCACGATGGTCCCCTCCTTGGCGCGGTTGAGGGCGTCGGCGAAGTCGCTGTTGAGATCGAGCTTGTTGAGCACGCCATAGACCTCGTCGCGCAGGGTAAAGAACAGGCTATCGACCTGGGCCTCCTTCTCCTGCTCTGAGGTCAGGCGTGCGACCTCCTCGAGCTTCTCCATCGCCGTCTGGATGCGTGCGCCGAGCTGGGCGCTGGAGGCGCGGATGTTGGACATCTCGGCCTCGAGGATGAGGGTCGGATTGCTGCGGTTGGGGTTGCGGGTGCTGTACTGGCCCTCCTGTGCCCAGAGCGGCGCGCTCAGGAGCAGGGCGCATAACAGACCGAGCCGGAGTGGGACGCGCGCTGGCTTGAAACGGTCGGGCATCTGGATCCCTCGTGGTTGGTTGTTGCTTCTCGTCGATAGGCGGGGCCGCGACCCTCAGTGGCCACAGGCCTCGATGTTCTCCTGAAAGCCGTTGATCAGACGCGCAGTCTTGTTGCGCAGATAGGCCAGATCGCGTGCGATGTCGGTCAGGTCCGATTCGAGATTGCGGGCGCGGTCGGCCTCGCGCACCAGGCGCTGGAGGATGATGGGCCTGGACTCCTGGTTTAATTCCTTATCGAGACGCTTGATCAGCAATCCGGCACAGTTGTTGAGCGTGGTCGCTTCATCCATCCAGGCGTTGATCGGCAGTTGACCCAGCTGCTCGACCTCCTGGCGGTTGCCTTCGATGAAGGGGTCCGCGCAACCGGCCGTCATTTGACGCAGTTCGTTGCGCCACTTGCCTAGGAGTTTGTTGCTACGTTCGATGCGTTGCAGGATGCGGACATAGTTCTCGCCGAGGGCGTGATAGCGCTCGAACACCTGTGGATCGCCCCAGGGGCAGGTCGGCGCCTGATAGGACAGTGCGCTCGGGCGTGACCTGGGGGGGCCGGCCTCGGTCTCGGCGCCGGCAGGGGGGGGCGGTTGCGGGGCATCGAGCAGGACCGTCGGCGGTGCGCGGTCGAGGAGATGGTCATGCAGCCTTGTCCAGAGCGCATCAGGGAGCGCCCGCCAGTCGGGTCTGAAGGACCATAGGGCACCAACCGCGGCGATGAGCAGGATCAACAGGGTCAGGGACCAAATCAGCCGGCGTGGGCGGCGGCGCGGTGGGGGCGTGGATTCGAGCGGGATCGGAGGGGGCGGGGTTGGGGGATCGAGCCTCAGATCGCTCGACGGTGGGGCCGATGTCTCCCCCCACGGCCCCGCATCGGCGACGGTCACGCCAAAATGCTCGGCCAGGGTCTGGAGCCCGCCGCGAAAGCCCTGACCCACGGCGCGCAGCTTCCAGCCGCCGGCGTGGCGATAGAGCTCGGCGAGGATCAGCGCCTGCTCATCCTCGGCCTCGGTCAGCTCGAAGACGAGCGGCTCACCCGCCGCAGGCGCGGCCGTCAGTCGGGCACCGATCAGGTCGCGAAACGAGCCCTGCGCGAGTGCAGCGGCGATGACGAGGCGATCGATCACGCCCGGTAGGCGTTCCAGTTGCATGCGTATCTCGGCGCGACCGGACGACGGCATCGACAGCGCCACGACCCCGCCGGGGGCCTGGGGCTGGTTATAGAACACGAACCAGTCTTCGCTCGGAATCCGCCCGTCGGCACCGACGGCAAGACACACAGGGTCCAGGCTGTCGCACCCCGACGGCCAGCACAGTTCGACGCGCACCCCGCCCGCGCTCGATAGCGGCGCGTTCCCCCCCTTCGGCAGTGTCTTCATCGCGGTGCCTCGCACGCCAGAGAGTCCATGTGCCTTCCTCGATGGGTTATCGCTCGACGGTCGCACGTCGGAGTCGCCATGCTGCCGTAAGCCGTTCGGATACGCAACACGGCGCCTACTCCCACATCACGTTCTCGCCCGCGCGCGCGGCGGCGCTCAGCAGTTCGATCAGGGGCAAGGCGCGATGGGCCAGGCTGACGCGAGGGGAATCATCACCTGGGCGCGGCTCCGGGTCGAGGGTGGCCTCCGGATGCTCGGCAACGGCGCGCTTGAGGCGTTCGAGCGCCGCCGGCACGTCCTCGGCCAGCAGCGCGCCCGGCACCGTACCGCTGTGCCCCATCAGCTTGATGAGGGTGATGGCCACGTCACCGAACATGGTGAGGGTGGCATAGGCTGGGGTGTCGAAGCGGATCAGCATGGTCGATATCCTCGCGGGTATGGTCGATTGGTCGGCGTCGGGCCGAGTGTCCGACGAACCCGCATGATCCATCAAGACGGGCCTGGTCGCGCGGTTTAAAATGGATCGATTGTGTTCACCCTCCAACCCGCCGAGACACCATGACTGACGCCCCTGAGTCGCCCCGCACCCATTTCATCCGTCAAATCGCCGAGGCGGATCTGGCCTCCGGCAAGCATGACCGGATCGTCACCCGCTTTCCGCCCGAGCCGAACGGCTATCTGCACATCGGGCATGCCAAGTCGATCGTGCTCAACTTCGGCCTGGCCGAATCCCTAGGCGGGGTCTGCAATCTGCGTTTCGACGACACCAATCCGCACAAAGAGAGCCCTGAGTTCGTCACCGCGATCCAGAACGATGTGCGCTGGCTGGGCTTCGACTGGGGTGAGCGGCTCTATTTCGCCTCGGACTATTTCGAGCAACTCTACGGCTTCGCGATCGAGCTGATCGAAAAAGGGCTCGCCTATGTCTGTGACCTATCCGCCGCGGAGATCCGCGCCTATCGCGGTACCCTGACCGAGCCGGGCCGCAACAGCCCCTGGCGCGAGCGTTCGGTGGCCGAGAACCTGGATCTATTTAAACGGATGCGGGCCGGCGAGTTCCCGGATGGCGCGCGCACCCTGCGCGCCAAGATCGACATGGCCTCGCCCAACATCAATCTGCGCGACCCGGTGCTCTACCGCATCAAGCACGGCGTGGTCCATCATCAGACCGGCACCGCCTGGTGTCTGTATCCGACCTATGACTACACACACCCGATCTCAGACGCGCTCGAAGGGGTCACACACTCGCTCTGTACCCTGGAGTTCGAGGACCATCGCCCGCTCTACGACTGGGTGCTCGCCCATGTCTCGGTGCCAAGCCGCCCGCGCCAGATCGAGTTCAGCCGGCTCAATCTCGAATACACCGTGATGAGCAAACGCCGGCTGACCGAGCTGGTCAGCGAGGGGCATGTCGATGGTTGGGACGATCCGCGCCTGCCGACGCTCGCCGGGCTGCGTCGGCGCGGTTATACACCGGTGGCGATCCGCACCTTCTGCGAGCGTATCGGCATCACCAAGTCCGACAACCGGGTCGAGATGGCGATGCTGGAGAACGCAATCCGCGAGGATCTGGATGCCCATGCCCCGCGTCGGCTGGCGGTCCTGAATCCGCTCCGGGTGGTGCTCACCAACTATCCCAAGGGTCAGACCGAGTATGTCGAGCTGGCCAATCACCCCAAGGATCCCACACTGGGCACCCGCCTGTTGCCCTTCGGGCGCGAGGTCTATATCGACCGCAGTGATTTCGAGGAGACCCCGCCCAAGGGCTTCAAGCGGCTGGTCCCGGGCGGCGAGGTGCGGCTACGCGGGGCCTATGTGATCCGCTGCGATGAGGTGATCAAGAACGCAGACGGCGAGCCGGTCGAGCTAAGGTGTTGGGTCGATCTCGACACCCTGGGCAAGGATCCCGAGGGGCGCAAGGTCAAGGGCGTGATCCAGTGGGTCGCGGTCGAGCACGCCGTCTCGGCCGAGGTTCGGCTCTACGACCGATTGTTCAAGGTGCCCATGCCGGGTGCGGGCGGGAGCGACTATCGTGCCGATCTCAATCCGCAGTCCAAGCGGGTCGTGACCGGCGCCCGATTGGAGCCGAGTCTGCGCGATGCTCGACCGGGTGAGCGCTTCCAGTTCGAGCGCGAGGGCTATTTCGTCGTCGATCCGGACTCGACGCCCGAGCGTCCGGTGTTCAATCTCACCGTCGGTCTGCGCGACACCTGGGGCAAGGGCCAGTCCTGAGAAGGCCCCCGCGCTTCCTCGACCAACAACAGGATCCCCCCGACCGCATGGCCAGGGCTTTCGCTTCGCGCACCTGGTCATGCCGCGCCCAATATCGCCGCCAAAACGAATCTCAAGCGAGACGACCAAGCATTAATTAAGCACCGGATGGCCGAACACGATGATTGAACGCGACACGCGCCAAGCCGCGCTGCTTGCCCTGCACGCCGAGTTGGAGACCTGCTGCCGCTGCCCCAAGATGTACGGACCGGCGGTCCACAGCGAGTCGGTGTTATCGCCCGTGATGCTGATCGGGCAGGCCCCCGGCACGCGCGAGATCGAGCAGCTCAAGCCCTTCTGCTGGACCGCCGGCAAGACGCTCTTTAGCTGGTTCGCCCCGCTCGGACTCGACGAGACCGCCTTTCGCGCCCGCATCCTGATGAGCGCGGTCTGTCGCTGCTTTCCGGGCAAGAATCCCAAGGGCGGCGACCGAGTGCCGGATCGTGACGAGATCGAGCGCTGCGCGCGCTGGTGGCGCGGCGAGCTTGAATTGTTGCGCCCGCGTCTGCTGCTGCCGGTCGGCAAGCTCGCCATTGCGCAACTCATGCCGGTGCCGCGCCTCAACGATGTCATCGGCAAGCAGTGGACCTATCGCTCGCCCATGGGCTGGGTGGCCGACGTCATCCCGCTTCCGCATCCGTCCGGTGCCTCGACCTGGTTCAAGATGGAGCCGGGACGCAGGCTCCTGGCCCAGGCGCTCGATCTGATCGCCGCACATCCGGCCTGGAAAGCCGTCCTGGACGCCGAATCGCACCACGCCGCGCGCCCCTGAGCGCTCGTTGAATGTGACTAGGCGCGTGGCCTCAGTCGCCCGCCGCCTCGGCATCCATCAGTACCTCCAGATGACCAGAGGTGACGATCTTGGCGATCGGGAGATCCGCCCCGGCACGCCAGCGGGCCAGCGCCTCACGCTTGCCTCGCCCCGTGACCAGGATCAAAATGGCCCGACTCGATCCCAGGGCCTGGGGCGTCAGGGATACACGTTCGGGCGGTGGCTTGGGCGCATCATGGACGGGAATCACCAGGGACTCGTCCGGGATTGGGTGGCCTGGAAAGAGACTGGCGGTATGCCCGTCCTCGCCCAGCCCAAGAAGCACCAGATCCCAGGGGAGCCGGTCGCGGATCAGCTCGGCATAGTGCGCAGCGGCCGGCTCGGCACCCAGCTCGGCGCGGATCGGGTGGATATTGTCCGGTGGGATCGGCACCCGATCGAGCCAGACCTCTCGCGCGGCTAGACTGTTGCGCTCCGGATCGTCCGCCGGCAGACAGCGTTCGTCGCCGAAGAAGAGATGCCAGGATGCCCAATCCGCCGGCTGCTCGACGAGCAGGCGATAGACTGCCAGGGGGGTGCGTCCGCCGGCAAGCACCAGTTGAAAACGTCCGCGCTCGGCGATGGCGTGCTCGGCGGCGGCGAGCAGGCGGCGGGTCGCCGTCTCTGCGACCTGCTCGTCCGAGGCGAAACACTGGAATTCGGGACTGATGTCAGGCATGTTTGGATTATCCGATTGTCCGCTTGGCGTGGTTTGACTCAGCGAACGACCCTGTTTGGTCAGCTGGGCTTGCGTCAACCCGTTCATTATGATCATGGGAACTATGGACCAATGAAGATACTCCTGGTCGACGACTCCAGATCGGCGCGTTATGCGCTTAGGCTGCAACTTCAGAAGCACGGGGCCGAGGTCGAGATGGCCGAGTCGGCCGAGGAGGCCTTCGAGAAGCTCAAGGGCGCCCTCCCCGATGCGATCTTCATGGACCACATGATGCCGGGGCTCAATGGCTTTGAGGCCCTGGAGATCATCCGCAAGGATCCGCGCACGGCCGCCATTCCGGTCATCATGTGCACCTCGCACGAAGAACCCGAGTTCATCGCTACAGCTCAGGACAAGGGTGTCTTCGGTATCCTGCCCAAATCGGCGGCCCCCGAATTGCTGCCCGAGCTGATCAAGCGGCTGCAAGCCGAGATCGCCGCCCCCAGCGCTGCCGTGCCTGCAGCTGAGGTGGCGCCGGCGACCCAGGTGGCGCCACCGGGATTGTCGGAAGACGCCGTCATCAAAGTGTTTGAATCCCGTCTGCAAGAACGTCTGCCCCATCTGCTCGCGCCGATGCTGGAGGCCTTGAGGCGTGACTTGAGTGAGGCGATTCTCACTGAGACCAAGCACCTGCTCGATGAGCGTCAAGCCGCCGAGCAGTCGGCCAAGCGGGCGCTGCCGCCCCAGCCGACCATGGCCGATCTCCAGGCGATCTCGACGCGCCTGGCCACCGAGACCCTACCCGATCTCATCAAGCGCGCCATCCAGACCGAACGCGCTCATGTCCAGGAATGGGTCGACAAGCGAATCGCTGACGCCTTGACCCGGGCGACGGCAAACGTCGCCCAGGGGCACTCCGACGCTGACGAGATCGCCCGCAAGGCCGCGGCCATGGCGCGACGCGAGTCCAGGGAGGATCTGGAGGCCGCACTGGCGACAGCGCAGCAGTCCATCCAGTCGTTGGAGCAACGACTCCCGTCACTGGGTCCGGTCTATGCGCTCATCGCGCTGGCGATCGTGCTTGGCTTGGGGGCGGCGGGCGTGGTTTATTTTCTCCTCGCGCCAATGTGAGCCGCGCGGGTGAAACCTTCTTGATGCCTGATTCCGCGTCTACCTCATTCGACTTGATCCTGGGCTGGCGCGAATGGCTGGCCCTGCCCGAGCTGGGGATACCGGCGATCAAGGCCAAGGTCGATACGGGCGCACGCACCTCGACCCTGCATGCGTTCGAGGTCGATACCCTGAGGCGCGATGGACAGCTATATGCGCGCTTCAGCGTGCACCCGATCCAGCGACGCACCGATATTGTCGTCCAGAGCGAGGCCATGGTGATCGACCGGCGGCTGGTCGCGGATTCGGGCGGACATCGCGAGGAGCGCTATGTCCTCTCGACCCGGCTGGTGCTGGCCGATCGGCAGTGGCCGATCGAGCTGACCCTGACCAATCGTGAGACCATGCTGTTTAGGATGCTGCTGGGGCGAACTGCCATCGCCGGACGCGCCCTGGTGGATCCGGCACGATCTTTTCTGACCGGACGGGTGCGTCAGAGCTGGGAGGTCTATGGAGCGACCGCTCGATGAGCATCGACTGAAACGACTTTGCCTGCGAGGGCCTCTACGACGAATCTCGTTTACTGCCCGAAGAGACGACTATTAAATGGAGGAGAGAGGATGATGAATGTCGCTTCACTGCCTGCGATCCTGTTCACCCTGGCCGGCTGGGCGCTGACCGTCCTGAGCGCGGCGGCCATGCTCTCTGGGCCTTACGATGGACGCACCTGTCAGACCGAGTGCGTCCAGATGCTCTTCTTCTCCGGCATGGTGGCCGGCGTTTTGGGGCTGATTCTGGCTATCGTCGGTTTGCGCTTCGTCGTCGGGCGTCGGCTCAGTCAGGTTACGCTGTGGCTGGCCGGTCCGCTGTGCGCCATCTTTGCGGCGATCCTTCTGATCGGCATTCTGGCCTGACTGACGTCCGGCCTGCCCCGCCCGAGTGAAACACTGATTTATTCTGCTCGCGGCTAAAGTTGCTCCTACCACCTATGGATTGGGTGGGAGTGGCCTTAGCCGCGATTCGGGGAGACGCGATTGATTCAGTGCTTCCCTAAACGGTGGGGCTTGCTATCCGACACCGTTCCATCAGACTTACTCATTCCTGCTCACACAGGAACAAAGCTGACTTCCTGCTTCGCCGAAGCCGGTTTCGCCTTGAGCGTGCCCAAGACCAGAGCCCACCTCTCCACAGGCTGTCACCGAGCAATCAGCGTGTCGCTGAAAGGGCTGGCAGCCGCCAGC
>Ga0209018_1000203_pt1 | contig 58634 bp, 47 predicted proteins | sample YNPBryBLVA2012_FD_185814 | JGI IMG/M metagenome (GOLD analysis project Ga0209018, IMG submission 185814) | Anoxygenic and chlorotrophic microbial mat microbial communities from Yellowstone National Park, USA - YNP Bryant BLVA 2012 (SPAdes)... ...
CGGGGCCTACCTGCCGTCCCGTCCGAGTGTTCCCAGGAGGCCACGCAAGGGAATGCTTCCCGAGCCTCCTCGATGCCCGCTCCACGGCCCGTACGCTGCGCGCTTCGCGAACACCGCTGCCGTTCCCCTAGGCAGCATCCGTGCCGTCGCGTCGCCTCTTGTTTTCTCGTGATTCGAGCACGAGCCCAGGTGGCGGCCCGCCAGTCGAACCGTCCACCTCCGCCACTTCGTCACCCGTTTTCCCCCAGCGGAAAACCTGCATGTGGCGGAATCCAGCCGAACGTGGCGGCCGCCACCTGACCATGGCGAGCACCGCTCGACCCACCCAACTTCCAGCAGCAGTCCTGTTCCGACAGCCATGCGCCCGCTCTCGACCCCTGTCTCGCAGCTCGACCCGATCCATCCAGGGAAACGCATCCACGCGGACCTGTCATGCCGGTCCACCGGCCGGGAACGTCTCGCCGCCCCGGGCGCTCCGACCCCTTCCGCCCTCTGTCTGCCGGCGTGCGCCGCGGTGCGGGCGCGGCCGTGCGGACCCGTCGTGGCGCGCAGCGACCGCGTTTCGTCGACATGGGCAGCGAAGAACCCGGTCCGCGGGAATGCAGGCGGGGGCATCTCGAATGAGGGATCCAGACATCGAAAAAGGGGGGTGGGACATCGAAAAAGGGGAGTGGGACATCGAAAAAGGGGAGTGAGACATCGAAAAAGGGGAGTGGGACATCGAAAAAGTGGAGCCAAGCCGCCAAAAATGGGGGGGTCCCCCTCCAGAGGCCTGACCCAGGCTACGAGAGCAGGGCGATCGGCCGTCCCCAGACGACCGGTCCACCCGAGATGTCCGTGCTGCCTGACCGAGACCGTCCCGGTCCGTGCTGGGTCCGCTCCGGCCGCGGAGGTGTTGTTCGCCGCCCGCGGCCCGCGCCGCGCGGTGGGCGGTGCGTAGGGGCTCGTGCTTCCGGATACCGATGGGGCAGAGGGAAGCGAAGCTTCGTTCGGGCTGCGCCCGCCTCGTCGGGGCGGCGGAACGCGTGGTGAACGCTACTTGGTCGGGGCGGATTTCTTCTTGCGGGGAGCCGCAAATACATCGGCAAGCGGCTCGATGGCCTGGGCAAGCTTCGGGTTGGTCTTGGCCCGCACCTTGGCGACTCCGTAAAGCTGCAACGACGGCACGAACGCCTCGGCGAGCCACACCAGGCGGCTGTCGTCAATCATGCGCGATAGGCGCTCGACCTGGGGCACGAGCGCCTCGATTGCCTCGACGTTGCGCAGGTCCTCGACCACCGCCGCGGCGTCGAACTCCGTGGCAGCCACCACATCGGGATGCTCGGCGCTGGCTTCGGCGAGCTTGCGCGCAGCCTGGGGGAAGTCGGTTCGCGCGCGCGGGACCGTGGCCCGCTCGGCGTCGGGCAGCAAGACGAGCAGCGGTTCCAGAGCCCTCAGTGCCTCGTCCAGATGGCCGGCAGCCTTGTCGATCGCCTTGCGCAACTTCTTGTTGTCCACACGGGTCAGATTCATGAGCCTGCAAGCTCCTTCTGCAATGAGTGTCGGGTCAACGCCCCCTCAGCGGCGTCGGGCGCAGCATACGATAGCGGTGCGCCCATGGCCACATGCTCTTCATGCCGAAGAGCCATGCTCCGGCGGACAGGGCGGCCGACCTCCCGCCCCTGGCCCGCATGCTGAACCACACAGCAAGACCTCTCGGTGCACCGCAGGTGTGCCCGGTTTCCCTTCCGTCGATCCGGACCCGTGATATTCTCCCGGATCGCTGCGGTCGTGGCGACGCAGCACCCAGGAAGCCATGCTTCGCTCCAAGCTATTCCGACACCTGTTTCTTGCCATCCTGCTGCTGGTCGTCGCCAACTCTGCAGCGTTCTACGCGCTGTCCGTCCCTGCCGTGCATCGCGCCTCGTTCGACCAAGAACAGGCTGCCGACCGGAACGTCCTCGACAGCGTCTATGACTCTGTCGAAGCCGCCCACGAGCAGATTGCCGCCTATCGCGCCATCGCCCTCGAAGACCGCAAGCGTGAGCTCAAAGACATCGTCGCCGTCCAGGAGGCCTTCCTCGATGTTCAGCTCCGCAAGGTCCGGCAGGGTGAGCTGTCCGAGAGCGCTGCCCAGGCCGCGGCCCTGGAAGACTTGCGGTCGTTTCGATACGGCCAGAACGACTACGTCTGGGTTTCCGACTACGACTCCCGCCTCATCTCTCACCCCGACCCCAAGCTCCATGGAGCCGATTTCTCCAAGGTGCTCGACATCCGCGGCAACCTGATCGTCCCGCCCATGGTCGACGTCGCGCGCCGCCATGGCGAGGGCTTCACTTCGTATTTCTGGCGCCGCCTTGGCGAGGACCAGCCTGTCGAAAAGCTCACCTACTCGCGCGACTTCCCCGAGTGGAAGTGGGTTATCGGATCCGGTGTCTACATCGACGACGTCGACCGTGCCGTGGCCCAGCGCCGTGCAGTCGTCCTGGAAAAGCTCCGCCAGCTTCTGCGAAGTCTCAAGATCGCCCGCACCGGATACATGTTCGTCTTCGACGCCGACCAGAACATGATCATTCATCCCGACCCGAAGCTCGAAGGCAGCAACATCGCCAGCCTGATCGATCCGGCCTCCGGACGCCCCATCGGCCAGGAACTGATCGACGCCGCCGCGCGACCCGACGGCCTCTTGCGCTACAAGTGGGACAAGCCGCAGGACCCGGGCCACTATGTCCACGACAAGCTCTCATGGGTCCGTCGCTCCGACGGATTCGGCTGGTATATCGCCTCGTCGGTCTATATCGACGAGCTGGAGTCCAATGCCCACATGCTTCGCGATCGCCTGCTGCTCATCTCGATCGCGATCCTGATCTTCTCACTGGGCATCAGTACGCTCCTCGTGCGCCGCCTGCTGCAGCCCATCCAGCAGCTCTCCCATGTCGCACGCCTGGTCCAGCAGGGAGACCTCGACGCCAAGAGCGATATCCACCGGAACGATGAACTCGGCGTGCTCGCAGGCGCCCTCGACTCCATGGTGGACCGCCTCCGGGAGAACATCCGGGAACTCGACGCCAAGGTCCACGCGCGCACCCGCGAGCTCGAAGTGGCCAACCAGGATCTTGCCCGGTCCATGGACGCCCTGCGCGAGACCCAAGCGCAGGTCATGGAGTCCGAGCGCCGCGCCAACGACGCCAACCGCGCCAAGAGCGCGTTCCTCGCCAACATGAGCCACGAACTACGTACCCCTCTCAATGCCATCATCGGCTACTCCGAGATGCTCGAGGAAACAGCCGAAGAAGACGGCCACCAGCACGTCGTCCCCGACCTCGACCGCATCCACGCCGCCGCACGTCACCTCCTCGCGCTCATCAACGACGTGCTCGATATCTCCAAGATCGAAGCCGGCAAGGTCGAACTCGCCGAGGAGATCTTTGCCCTCGAACCGGCCATACGCGACGTCGCCGTCGCCATCCAACCCCTCGCAGCCAAGAACCAAAACCGTGTCGAACTCGACCTCGACGGGGACCTCGGTGCCATCCAGACCGACCCTACGAGATTCCGTCAGATCTTGCTCAACGTGCTCTCGAATGCCTGCAAGTTTACGCAGCAGGGGACGATTCGCCTGAAGGCATGGTGCGACCCGGGGCCTGACCACCCCCTCGCCCGCATCGATGTCTCCGACACCGGCATCGGCATGACACCGGACCAGATTGCCAGGCTGTTTCAGCCGTTCGTCCAGGCGGACGTCTCCACGTCCCGCAAGTATGGCGGTACTGGCCTCGGTCTCGCGCTCAGCCGCCGTCTGTGTCGGATGATGGGCGGCGATATTACCGTGGACTCCGAGCCGAACGTCGGCTCCACCTTCCACATCTCGATCCCTCTGCGACCAGCGGATTGAGCATCGCGTCCGCGGCCGCTCGCATCATGGCACGCCGTGAAACCGCCCTCCCATCCTCCCCCGATGTGACTGCGCTGCCCGCCTTCGCGCTTGTCCCTGCCCGGGCCGGCGCCGCATGCCGCCGCGATCAGGGCGTCCGCGGGTGCCCCACGCATACCAGGTAGTAGGGGAACGTTCCGCCCGGCAGCCTCAGCGCAACACGCACGTCTTCGTCCTCGAACGCGCCTATCGAAACCGCGCCCAGCCCCAGCGCCGTCGCTTCCAGCAGAATCCCGTGCGCCGCGTGCCCGGCTTCCAGCGCCACATATCGCTCGGCCCTGTCCCCGTACTTCCCCCGCGTCCGCGCCACGACGCCTGTCACCACCACCACCACCGCCGCGTCCCGCACCGCCGCCTGGTCCAGCGCTGCATGCGATAGCTCGTTGCGGACGTCTCCCACGTCGAGTTGCTCCAACCTGTGCCCCTCTGGCACATAGTGCGCAACCCCGCTCGCCGATACCGCGTAAACCTCCAAGGGGTACAGCGCCCCAGCCGACGGTGCCGTCCGGTGCCCGCTTCCGTCCGTCACCCCCTGGGCCGCCCAGAGTAACAGACCAATCTCCTGTTGCGTCAGCGCCTGCGTCGTGAAGGACCGCACCGAACGCCGCCTCCTCAGCGCTTCCTCGAGCAGCATCGAGCTCGCCGGTTCCGGGGGGGGCAACGCCACCACATCGGTCACCGCCGCCGGGGTCGTCTCTGGCACTGCGCACCGCCCGCACAAGGCAAGCGTAAGGATCCCAATCATCTTCAACGTTGCCAGCGTGTCCATCTTCCTATCGTAGCCCATCGCCGTTCCCGAGATCCTCATCGATACACCAACAGGCTCAGAACCAGGCCGTCGTGCCCACAAGGACGGTCGTCTGCCCCATCGAATTCGGCTCGTACGGGTTGTCCTTTGCCCCACTGCCCAGTACCTCGCCCCGGAAGAACTGTGGGCTTGCCCCCTGGTCTCGCCGCCCCTCCAGCACCCAGGACACCCCGCTCGGCATTCGCGCCTCGATCGTCAGCGTTCCAGATCCGCCCCCGGGGCCGATGAACAGCACCGGCGATGCTACCTCGCCGCTGCGCTTTCTCGCGACCTGGCGGATCCCGTCCAGCCGTCCCGTGACATGCACGACGCTCGATACCTCCACGCGAAGCATCAACTCCGCGCCCATCCACCAGGTCGTGCCCATTCTGCCCGGTTCCATCCCGCCGTTCCCCTCGAACCCCAGCCGTAGACCACTCGCCAGCTCACCTTCCACCTGTCCGTCCAACAGATGACGCCACGCACGTCCCTCGCGTGCGCCCACGTCGCGTTCTACCCCTCCGACATACCGCAGTCCCGCGGCCACCTCCTCGCCCCACGACCGTTTCACCCCCGCCGACAGCGTCTTCTCGCCGTTGTTCTCTTCGAGTCCCGTCCAGCCGTTGAATACGCCAGCCATGGCGGCCCAGTCGCCATGACTCGGATACGTCACCCGCGCTCCCGCGAAACGCGATGGCATTGCCAGGTAGAGGTTGGACCTCGACCAGCACCAGCTCCGGTGCACCCAGGCATCCTCCAGCCCAACCGGCCACTCGAACAGGCCCGCCTCCACCCAGACTCCTTCGCCGACTCGTGCCTCGTACGCGACATTCACCTCCCGCACGTGGCGCGCTTCGGGAGACTCGGCGTCGATGGGCGGTGTGGGACCCAGCGCATATGCCTGAACCGGAGGGAGCGAGCCAGTCTGAAAAAAGATCCGTGCCCGCAGCCGGTCCATGCCGGTTTCCACACCGAACGACGCATTCTGCACCACCAAGGAGCCGCTTGCCTTGTCGAACGCCCGGTGGTTGTTGATCCCGTTGCCAGGCCCCCCTGCATTCCACTCATGGTACGCTTCGATTGTACCGTGCGCGGACCAGCCCCGCTGCAACGCCTCCTGCCGCGTAGCCTGGCCTGCAACGACCTCGGACGTCAGCGCAACCGCACCCGCAGCGCCCACCCGCAGCCATCGCATCTCGCCGCGCACGCGGCCGTGACGTGCCCATCGCTCACTCTGCCCCCGCGCGTTGCTCATCCCGACCCCTCCGCCTCAGCAGTCGTCTTCCGCCTTGCCGCGCGCCCGCTTCTTTTCGCCCTGACGCCGTTTGTCCTCCAGGCGACGTCGTTGAGCTCGCCGGCTCGGGCACGTTGCCCTGCGTGGCTTGGGTTCCTGAAGCGACGCGAGCACCAGCGCGGACAGCTTCGCTCGTGCGTCCTCCAGATTCCGTTGCTGGTCCCGCGTCGCCTGGCTCACGACCACCAGCCGGCCCTCCTTGTCCAGCCGTCGGCCGGCCAGCAATCGCAGCCGCGCCTTCGCCTCCTCAGGCAACGCCGTCGTGTGCGCCAGGTCGAACCGCAGCTCCACCTTGGACGACACCTTGTTGACGTTCTGCCCGCCCGGACCTGACGACCTCACCGCCGTCCAGCTCAGATCCTCCTCTGGGATCACCACCTGCTCGCCGATTCGTAGTCCTTCCTCTCCCATGATCCGGCCTCGCGCCACCCTCGTCCTACCGCACGTGTGCTCGCCTCTCCTCGTCGATCGTCAGGCGCACGCGAACAACCGCTTGCCGCCCCACCCCGATGGAGACACAAGCTGTCCATACCGTCTGGCCCGCTTGTCCTGCCCCGCTCACCAGCGACATGACAGACCAGTCCCACAACCCCGACCTGACCCCCGGCGCCGTCTTGCTCAGCTCTGCGCCGAACATCTCCCGCGAACTCACCCGCTATCTCTTGCACCACCGCACCGTCGTCGAGGATGTGGTGCGCCGCGCAGGCGACGACGCAGGGGTCGCCGCAGGCAGGCTCCGCGCGCGCGCGTTCGACGGCATGTTGTCCACGCTCTTCCTCGCAGCGCGCTCGCAGATGCGCGCCGTGCCCGAGGGCTTCCTCGCGAGCTTGGCCGCCGTTGGCTCCTATGGGCGCAACGCACTGGCGCTGCACTCCGACATCGACATCCGCATCCTGTTCGAGGGCGACCGCGCCGGCGCCCAGGCGCTGGCCGAAGCCGTCCTCTATCCCCTCTGGGACATCCGCGTCGCGCTCGGCCATCAGGTCGTCTCGCTCGACGACCTCATCGCCCTGGCCCGGGAAGACCTCCGCACCGCCACCACATTGCTTGATTGGAGACAGATCGCCGGCGATGGCTTCCTCGCCCAGGCGTTGACCCGCCGCGTCGTCGACCAGATCTTCTCCGAAGCGGGGGTCCCGGCGTTCGCCGAAATGCTCGAGCGCGATACCGTCGACCGGCATGACCGCTTCGGAGCAACCGTCTATCGCCTCGAGCCCGACATCAAGCTCGGCGCCGGTGGCATGCGCGACCTGGACGTCGCCCTCTGGGCCGCACGAGCCCGCTGGAAGGTCCAGCGCCTCGAGGATCTCGTGCGCGTGGGCGTCCTCGTGCCTCGCGACATCGCCGACATCGTCGCCGCTCGCGAGCACCTCTGGCGCGTTCGCAACCAGCTCCACCTCGCCGCCGGCCGGCGCAGCGACCGACTCTCCTTCGACGAGCAGGAGCGTATCGCCCCCATCCTCGGCTTCGGCGAGGGGCGCGTCGGCGCTGAAGCTCTCATGAGCGCCCACTACCAGCACGCCAGAGCCGTCATGCACGCCCGCGAACTCGTCGTGGGGCGCGCCATGGCTCGACCGCGATCCAGGCGCCCGCCCGAAACAGACCTGGGAGGCGGCCTCAAACTGTTCGACAACCATGTCGTCTTCGCCAGCGCCGCCGCCATCGTCGGCAACCCTGCCCTCGCCCTCCGCGCCTACGAAGAGGCCGTTCGCTTCGACGTCCCCGTCCATGAATCCTCTCGCGAAACCCTGCGCCGTGCGTTGACCCTGCCATCCTTCCGCGCCGCCTTGCAACGGTCCGCCCAGGCCCGCTCCAGCTTCCTCGCTCTCTGCTGCTGCGTCCGCGAAACCAAGCTCCGGCAAGACTCCGTCCTCGGAGACATGCACGACGTCGGCTTGCTCACCGCCTTGATCCCCGAGTTCGAACCCGTCGTCGGCCGCGTCCACCACGACGTCTACCACGTCCTCACCGTCGACGTTCATTCGATCGCCGCCGTCGACAGGCTCCGCACGCTCGCACGCGGATCCTCGCCATCCGACAGCCCGCTGCTGTGTCGTCTCGCCGCCGAAATGACTCGCCCCCACGTCCTGTTCCTCGCCGTGCTGTTGCACGATGTCGGCAAGGCCATCGGCGGAACGGATCACTCGTCTCGCGGCGCTCCCATCGCGTTCGATGTCGCACGACGTCTCGGACTGTCGGCAGACGACGCCGCTGACGTCTCGCACCTGGTGCAGCATCACCTTGCCCTCTACCACGCCGCAACCCGTCGCGACCTGGAAGACCCCGCTGTCATCGACGACATCATACGAGTGGTTCGCGGACCCGAAGGCCTACGCGAGCTGTACCTGCTCACCTGGGTCGACGTCGCCACGACCGCTCCCGACGCCATGACCACCTGGAAAGCGGCCATGCTCGAGGAGCTGTTCCATGCTGTCGACGGCTACTTGACCGGCCGTCACGGCGACGCGCGCGACAGCTCCGGAGCCAGACGATCCCGCATCGCCAGCATCGTCTCCGCCCTCGGGCCGTCCGATCAGGCTCGCGCTTTTCTCGAGAGTATGCCCGAGCGCTACGCACTCACGACCACCGTCGATCGCATCCGCTCCCACGCTCGCATGGTTGCGTCCCGGCCCGCCGGTCAGCTCGTGGTCGAGCTCTTCGACGCTTCCCAGGCCGCTTCCGCAGAGCTGTGCATCGTGGCCGACGACAAGCCCGGCCTGCTCGCGTCGATCGCCGCTTGCCTCGCCGCCAACCGCCTCTCCGTGCTCCAGGCCCAGATCTTCTCCCGCACCCGCAACGACGGAGGCGCGGAGGCTATCGACCTGTTCCTTGTGCGCGGTCCGGGGCAGGGGACCCTCGCGGATGCGCGGCGAGCCGCCGTCAAGATGGAACTAGACCTGCGCGCCGTCCTCGAGGGGCGCCTCACTGCCGATGAAATCGTTGCGTCGAGAATGGCGTCTCAGCTCTCCGAACGCCACACGCCCGACGTCGAGACTCGCGTCGTCGTCGACAACCGCGCCTCCTCCAGGCTCTCCGTCGTCGAGGTCTTCACCCGTGACCGCCCCGGTTTGCTGTACGTTCTCGCCAGCACCTTCCGTGACCTCGGCCTGTCCATCGAGCTCGCCAAGATCAACACCGAGGGGACACGGGTGGCCGATGTGTTCTACGTTTGTGAGCCCGATGGGGCCAAGGTTCGTTCCGACGCCCGCGCCGATCAGATCCGCGCGAGCATCTCGCGCGCACTCGAAAGCCATAGCCCGCGACGGAGTTGATGCACATGAACAAGGTAGCGCTCTCTCTCATCGCTGTTGCCCTCTGCGCTGGCGGATGTGGCCCCTCCGCGCCACCGCATAACCCTGCCGACAACGAGCCGCCCCCTTCCGTCGATGCGCCGGCCGAACAGGAGCCGGCCGCGATCTCCAAGGGAAAGGCAGCGCTCGAAGCAAGAGACTTCGCGACCGCCCGAGCCGCGTTCGAGTCCGTCCTCGCCAGGTCCCCCAATGACCCCGTCGCGCTGCACTACCTCGGCGTTGCGCTCGAGGGCCTCGGCGACACCGCCGGCGCCGAGAAGAACTACCGCGCTGCCCTTGCCGCCAATCCCAACCTCGCCGACGCCGCCGTCAACCTCTCCGCCCTCCTCATTTCCTCGAACCGACTCGACGATGCCATCACGCTCCTGCGCCCCGTCGTCGCGCGCAGTCCCCGCGACCCCATGCTCCACATCAACCTCGCCGTCGCCCTGCTGCAGTCCAAAGACGCCGAGGGCGCCATCAAGGAGTACAAGGCAGCCCTCGCCGCCGGCGATAGCCCCGTCGCACGCCTCGGCCTTGCCGAAGCGCTCGTCGCCGCGGGACACCCATCCGATGCCGTCCCGCTCCTCCAAAAGATGCTCGCAGACCCTGCCTCCTCGGTCGAAGTCGTCGCGACGGTCGCCGACCTGTTGCGCCGATGCGAGTCCTACGCCGACTGCGTTGCAGCTTATGACAAGGCCATCGCGATGAAGCCCGCCGCTGAGCTGTATGCCGAGCGCGGCGTCTGTCGCCGCTCTCTCAAGGACCACGCGGGCGCCAAGGCCGACTACCAGAAAGCCGTCGAGATCGACTCATCCTATGGCCCGGGTTGGTACCTGCTCGGCCAGCACCTGTGGGCCATCGAGAAGAAGAAGGCCGAGGCCATCAAGGCCTTCGACCAGTGCGCCAAAGTCGCGCCCCAGAGCAAGTGCAAGGCCGCCGCCGACGCCCTCCGTGCAGGCAAGAACCCCTGACCGCCCCGGCCCGCGTCCTGCACCCGCTCAGCTGCCCTCGACCAGGGCCAGAAAGTCGTCGAGCTGGTCGAGGTTCGCGAAGTGCACGATCACCTCGCCCGCGTTCCCACGCGTGCGCACCTCGACCCGCATCCCCAATCGACGCGTCAGCCGCGTCTCCAGGTCGCGAACGTTCGCGCTCTTGGCCGCTGCCGGTGGCTGCTCTTTGCCCGACGGCTTCTCCACCTTTCGCGTCGTGCGAACCAGCGACTCCACCGCGCGCACGGTCAGACGCCCACGGACTGCCTTGTCCGCGATCGTCTCCATGGCGGTCGGGTCCGGCGCACCCAGCAGCGCCCGCGCATGCCCCTCACTCAGCTTGCCCTCGATCACCATCGTGCGAACTCGCTCGGGAAGCTTGAGCAGTCTCAGCGCGTTCGTGATCGTGGACCGATCCTTGTGCAGCCGTTGCGCCACCACCTCGTGCGTGAACCCGTGCTCGCGGATGAGCTGATCGATCGCCTCCGCTACTTCGATCGGGTCGAGGTCCTCGCGCTGGAGGTTCTCAATCAACGCCAACTCGAATGCCGCCGACGGTGACACGTCCTTGACGACGACGAGCAGCTCCTTGAGCCCGGCACGCTGAGCAGCCCGCCAGCGCCGCTCACCCGCCACGATCTCGAACTGGTCGTTCGATGGGCCGACGCGCCGAACCACGATCGGCTCGATCAGGCCGTGCTCTCGCAACGAGGCCGCGAGCTCTTCGAGCTTGTCGTCCGCCATGCGCTTGCGCGGTTGGTTGTGCTGCGGACGAAGCGCCTCGATCGGGCACCGGAACACCGACTGGTCTCCGTAGCTCACACCCGACGACGACAGCACAGGCGATGACGTGGGTAGCAGCGCGTCCAGACCTCTGCCGAGCGCACGCTTCTTGTCCGACGTCATGCACCGTCTCCGAGCAGCTCGTGCGCCAGGCTCAGGTACCCCTGCGCACCCTTGGCCTGGGCGTCGTACAGCAGGGCGGGCTTGCCGTGCGACGGCGCTTCCGAAAGCCGCACGTTGCGCGGTATCACCGAGTCGAACACACGGAAGTGCGCCTTCACCTCCGCTGCGACCTGCCGCGCCAGATTGTTCCTAGGATCGTACATCGTCAGCAGGATCCCCTCCACCCGCAGCTTCGGATTCAACGACGACCGCACCCTCTCGATCGTGGCCATCAGGTACGTCAACCCCTCCAGCGCGTAGTACTCGCATTGCATGGGCACGATCACCGCGTCCGCCGCTACCAGCGCGTTCACCGTCAGCAGCCCCAACGACGGCGGACAGTCGATGAAGACGTAGTCGAACGGGCCGCTCGCCTCCTGCAACACGCGCCGAAGTCGCGTCGCGCGGTCCTCTTCGTCCACCAGCTCGAGTTCGGCGGCCACCAGGTCCTGCGTGGCCGGTGCCACCTTCAGCTTGTCGATGGGCGTCGCACACAGAACGTCGTCGAGCGACGCTCGCCCGATCAGGGCGTCGTACAGACTGCGATCGACCGTTCGTGGAGCAACACCCACCCCGCTCGACGCGTTGGACTGCGGATCACAATCGACCAGCAGGGTATTGCGTTCGGCGACCGCGACGCTCGCCGCGAGGTTCACGGCGGTCGTGGTCTTGCCGACGCCACCCTTCTGGTTGGCGATCGCGAACACGTTGGCTCGGCGCGCATCCTGGAGCATGGCGGAAGTCGGCACTTAGCCTCGCCTGGGCTGGCTTCGCAAGGGACATCGACCGGGTTGCCGAGCGCTCAGTGCCTTCGCCGGAAAATGGATGTCGGAATTTTGGCTGGGGTCGGACCATGGCATACACTATCGCACCAGGTAGGACATGGTGGTCAAGAGCCGACGGCATCACTTGCACAGGGCACTGGTCGAGTTGACCGACCCCACCGGGGTCGCCCACGCGATGGCCGCTGGCTTCTGGCGCTCGTCCAAACCCACTGGTGCAGGTGCACTGGTTCGGATCGAATCCGGCCGAAAGGCCGTCGGTCGTGGAGGGCGCGCCATGCGTCCCACGCCCTGATCGTGGTGGTCGTGGTGCCAGGTCCCATGCGCGGCTCGTGCCGCGCCGTACCCATCGTACAGGAGGATGCCGACAGATGTCCCCCAGAACCTACAGCTCGTACGCCGAATTCGAACGAGAGGAAATCCGCCCGAACTTCAAGATCGGCTTCTCCCTCGACGACCTGGAGGAAGCCGCATTCGACCACGAGGTCTTCGACGATATCGACGGTGACGAGTTCCTCGACGAGTACGACCAGAACCACCGCTATTGACCTCCTGCGGCGGGCCGGACGCGTCTTGGTCGTCCCCCGCTGCTTGCCGCTCTCGGCTCTCTCCCGGGCCGACGGACCCTGACGGTCGCCTCCCGTCGGGGTCCGCTTGTTTCCATCTGCACACGCCTCTTGACGGCATCCGCATAGCGTGGCAGTTGCTTGCCCCCCTTCGTGGCATCCCTTGGTGGACCCGCCCGGATGCCCTCCCAGCAACGACGGCGAGGCGCCGTCGGGAGACCCAACATGCAGGTCAACGTAGAAAAGCTATCCCCCGTCCTTGTCGAGTTCCAGATCACGGTCCCTGCGGACCGCGTCAAGCAGTCGCTCGATCGTGCCTACGACAGCCTCGCCAAGTCCTCCCATATCAAGGGCTTCCGCAAAGGCAAGGCGCCCAGGCATGTCCTCGCTCATCTCTTCGGCGACCGTGTCGCCTACGACGTCGCCAACAAACTCGTCGAGGACACCCTCAACGAGGCGATCTCCAAGCAGAACGTCCGCCCCATCACCAACCCCGCGGTCGAGAAGCCCAAGCCGTCGCCCTCCTCCGACTTCACCTACCGAGCACGCTTCGAGGTGACCCCCGACATCGACAAGGTCGACTACGAGGGCCTCGAAGTCACTCGTCCTGTCTACAAGGTTTCCGACGACCAGATCAACGCCGAGATCGAGAAGCTGCGCCGCGCGCACTCCACGTTGCAGGTTCCCAACCCCCCCCGCCCCGCCGCCGCTGGTGACACGGTCACCATGGATTTCGTCCTCCAAGTCGAGGGCAAACCAGTCGACCATGGCACCGGCAACGACATCGTCGCCGAGATCGGTTCCTCGTCCCTGCTGCCTGCGATCAGCGATGCCCTCGTCGGCAAGGAGCCAGGCGCGGAGTTCGACGTCGAGTTCGTCTTCCCCGACAACTATCAACGGCAAGAACTGCGCGGAAAGCCCGCGAAGTTCCACATCGTGCTCAAGGCGGTCAAGGAACGCGTCCTGCCCGACCTCGACGACGAGTTCGCCAAGGATGTCGGCCCCTTCGAGAACCTTGCAGCCCTCCGTGCCGACGTGACCGCCAAACTCGAGAAGGCCGCCAAGGAACGCTCGGACAACGAAGTCGCCGAAGCGCTCGTCCTGGAGCTGTGCAAGCGCAACCCGGTCCCCGTCCCGCCCTCTCTCGTCCAACAACAGGCGCGCATCCAGGAAGAATCGATCCTCGGCGAAGCGCGGCGGTCGGGTCAGGCCATCCGCTCGCTCTCCCCGGAACTCAAGCAGCGCATCATGGTGGAAGCCGAAATCAAGGTCCGAGCCGGCTTGCTCATGGCCGAGATCGCCAAGAAAAACTCCATCCAGATCAGCCAGGACGACATCACCAAAGCGTACGAGGAACTCGCCGAGCAGACCGGCAAGAACATCAACAAGATCAAGGTCCAGTACCAGGATCCGAAGCAGCGCGAGATCCTCATCGGCATGATCCTCGAGGACAAGGTCCTCAACATCATCGAGGCCGCTGCCAAGATCACCGACGCGCCCTCAGCCGGGTGACGGCACTCCCCCTGCCTTGCACCGTCACCGTGACTTGCCCCTGGCGATCCGGCCGCGGCTCGCTAGGATCCCCCAGACTCTCGCGAGTCGACCCGTTGCCGACCATCCATTGGAGGGAGTATGATCCGTTTTCCAGGCAGCCGTGCCCAGGCCCTCGATACCCTCGAGCGCACCCGCGACTTCATCCCCTATCCCCAGGTCGTCGAAACCACCCACCGCGGTGAGCGCGCTTGGGACATCTTCAGCCGCCTCCTCAAGGACCGGATCGTCTTCCTCGGGACCGAGATCAACGACGACGTCGCCAACATCATCATCGCCCAGTTCCTCTTCCTCGAGAGCGAAGACCCCGACAAAGACGTCCAGCTCTACATCAATAGCCCCGGCGGTGTCGTCACGGCCGGCCTCGCCATCTTCGACACCATGCAGTACGTCCGATGCCCCGTCTCTACCATCTGCATCGGCCAGGCGGCGTCCATGGGGGCCGTGCTGCTCGCCGCCGGCTCCAAAGGCCGACGCTTCGCGCTGCCCCACTCCCGTATCATGATCCACCAACCCATGGGCGGTGCCAGAGGGCAGGCCACTGACATCGAGATCCAGGCCCGCGAGATCCGCCACCTCAAAGACGTCCTCATTCAGATCCTCGTCGACGCAACCGGCAAGTCCAGCGAGCAGATCGCCAAGGACATCGATCGAGACTTCTACCTCGGCGCCGCCCAGGCCAAGGAATACGGCATCATCGACGATGTCTTCACCCCCAAGAAAACCTGAACCGTTCCGTCCGGCAAGGCCCGCCGCTCACCTCCAGGCACCTGCGCCTGCCCCCGTTCCAACCCTCCGTCGCTCATCTCGCCGCGTTTCTGGACGTTCCCTTGCGAGCCGGACCCCGCGGATCTAGACTACCCCCCATCGGCCCCAGGTTCAGGCACAAGCCTTTTGTCACAGGTAGAGGTTGAGGTGGATCGACGTCGAGACGACCGGCAGAGCGGAAACTTGAGTTGTTCGTTCTGTGGGAAATCGCAAAAAGAAGTAAAGAAGCTGATTGCAGGCCCCACCGTCTACATCTGCGACGAGTGCATTGGCCTGTGCAACGACATCATCAACGAAGAGGTCGAGAAGGAAGAACCCCGCACCGGGCGAAGCCCCACCCCCAAGCCCGCCGAAATCAAGGCCTTCCTTGACCAGTATGTCGTCGGCCAGGAACGCGCCAAAAAGGTCCTCTCCGTCGCCGTCCACAACCACTACAAGCGCATCGACGCCCGCGCGTCGTCCGATGACGTCGAGCTCCAGAAGTCGAACATCCTCCTGCTCGGCCCGACAGGCTGCGGCAAGACCCTCCTCGCACAGACCCTCGCCAAGCTCCTCAACGTCCCCTTCGCGATCGCCGATGCCACCACGCTGACCGAGGCCGGCTACGTCGGCGAAGACGTCGAGAACATCATCGTGCAGCTCCTCCAGAACGCGGACCATGACGTCGAGCGCGCCCAGCGCGGGATCGTGTACATCGACGAGATCGACAAGATCTCTCGCAAGAGCGACAACCCGAGCATCACCCGCGACGTCTCCGGTGAGGGCGTGCAGCAAGCGCTGCTCAAGATCATCGAAGGCACGGTCGCCAACGTTCCGCCAAAGGGTGGGCGCAAGCATCCCCAGCAGGACTTCCTGCAGGTCGACACGAGCAACATCCTGTTCATCTGCGGTGGTGCATTCGTCGGGCTCGAGCAGATCATCCAGCGTAGGGTCGGGCAGAACACCCTGGGGTTCGGCGCGGAGATCCACTCCCGCAAAGACTACAAGCTCGGCGAACTCCTCGAGCAGGTCCAACCCGAAGACCTGCTAAAGTTCGGCCTTATCCCCGAGTTCATCGGTCGTCTCCCCGTGCTGGCCACGCTCCACGAGCTCGACGAGGCCGCGCTCGTCGACATCCTCACCAAGCCGCGCAACAGCCTCCAGCGCCAGTATCAGAAGCTCTTCGAGATGGACGGCGTCAAGCTCAAGTTCACGCGGGGTGCCCTCTCCGCAGTTGCCCGCGAGGCGCTCGAGCGCAAGTCCGGTGCGCGCGGCCTTCGCGCGATCATCGAGAACTGCATGCTCGACATCATGTATGAGGTCCCTTCCAAGTCCGGCGTCAAGGAAGTGATCATCAACGAGGATGTCGTCACCAAGCGTGAGCCGCCCCTGATCGTGTATCACAAAGAGGCGGAGCTGGCCTGACCCCCGCCCCAAACCCGCATCCGCTCGTTTCCAGTACGTTCTCCCCGCACCAGCGGAGGTTCCTTCTCGATGTTCTTTCGACACGACGGCGACCGAGGACCGGCGGCTTCCAAACGGCGAAGCACGCCGCTCTTGCCCCTGCGCGACATCATCGTCTTCCCTTACATGGTCTCCCAGCTCTTCGTCGGACGCGACCGATCCATCGCGGCTCTCGACGAGGCCATGACGCGCGACAAGGAGATCTTCCTCGCCGCTCAGCGCAGCGCAAAGACCAACACGCCGGTCCCCGACGACATCTTCCCCGTCGGGACCATCGGTACCATCCAGCAGCTCCTGCGCCTCCCCGACGGTACCGTCAAAGTCCTCGTCGAGGGCCGTCGGCGCGCTCGCATCCGAAAGTTCGCTCAGACCGATCCCTTCTTCCTCGTCGAGCTCGACGATGTCGTCGAGATCCCTGCCTCGGGGATCGAGGTCGAAGCGCTCATGCGCTCCGTTCAGTCGTCTTTCGACATCTACGTCAAGCTCAACAAGAAGGTGCAGCCCGAGGTCTTGATGACCGTGCAGAGCATCGACGAGGTCGGTCGCTTGACCGACACGGTCGTTGCTAACCTGCCCACCATCAAGCTTGCCGATCGGCAGGCCCTTCTCGAAACCGAGGACGTCAAAGCCCGGCTCGAACGCCTCTTCGAGCTTCTCCAGGCCGAGATCGAGATCCTCCAAGTCGAACGCAAGATCCGATCGCGCGTCAAGAAGCAGATGGAGAAGACGCAGAAGGAGTACTACCTCAACGAACAGATGCAGGCCATCCAGAAGGAGCTGGGGGGCGAGCGTGACGAGTTCAAGAACGAGATCCAGGAGATCGAAGAACAGCTCGCCGCCAAGAAGATGAGCAAGGAGGCCGTCGACCGCGTCAAGAAGGAACTCAAGAAGCTCCGCATGATGCACCCCACCAGCGCCGAGGCCACCGTCGTCCGCAACTACATCGACTGGATCCTGTCGTTGCCCTGGGACGAACGAACCGAAGAGCGGTTCGACCTCGACGAAGCCGAGCGGATCCTCGAGGAGGACCACTACGGCCTCAAGAAGATCAAGGAGCGCATCGTCGAGTACCTCGCCGTCCAGGCACTCACGCACAAGCTCAAGGGGCCCATCTTGTGCTTCGTGGGCCCCCCTGGAGTCGGCAAGACCAGCCTCGCCAAAAGCATCGCGCGCGCTACCGGACGCAAGTACGTCAGGCTCTCGCTGGGAGGTGTGCGCGACGAAGCCGAGATCCGCGGCCACCGTCGGACGTACATCGGCGCGCTGCCGGGCAAGATCATCCAGTCGCTCAAGAAGGTCGGCACCAACAACCCCGTCTTTCTGCTCGACGAGGTCGACAAGATGTCGACCGACTTCCGCGGTGACCCCGCGGCTGCTCTCCTCGAGGTTCTCGACACCGAGCAGAACCACGCGTTCAACGACCACTACCTCGATCTCGACTACGACCTGACCGACGTGATGTTCATTACGACGGCCAACACGCTCAAAGGCATTCCGGTCCCCCTCCAGGACCGCATGGAGATCATCCAGCTAGGCGGGTACACCGAGTTCGAGAAGCTGCACATCGCGCAGCGATATCTGCTGCCCCGCCAGCGTCACGACGCCGGGCTCGACAACGTCGCCATGACCGTCTCCGAAGGCGCCATCCGCACCATCATCCACCACTACACGAAGGAAGCCGGCGTTCGGAATCTCGAGCGCGAGATTGCAAACATCTGCCGCAAGGTCGCGCGTCAGGTCGTCAAGGCCGGACCCGACAAGGCCATCGATATCCCCGCCAAAGCCATCCCCACGTACCTTGGTGTCCCCAAGTTCCGCCTCAACAAGACCGAAGACGCCGACGAGGTCGGCCTTACCAATGGCTTGTCCGTCACCAGCTACGGCGGCGACCTGCTCGCGTGCGAAGTGGCGGTGCTGACCGGTAAGGGCAAGCTCCTCATCACCGGCCTGCTCGAAAAGGGTATGGAAGAGAGCGCGACCGCAGCCATGAGCTACGTCAGGTCGCGCGCCAGAGCCCTGGGCCTGGACGCAGACTTCTATCAGAAGATTGACGTGCACGTTCACTTCCCCGAGTTCGTCCCGAAGGACGGCCCGAGCGCCGGCGTCACCATGGCCACGAGCTTGGTCTCGGCGCTGCTCAACGTGCCCGTTCGCCGTGACCTCGCGATGACGGGTGAACTCACGCTCCGGGGACGGGTGCTTCCGATTGGTGGGCTCAAGGAGAAACTCCTCGCGGCCCACCGTGCCGGCATCAGCACGGTGGTCATCCCCAAGGACAACCGCAAGGATCTGCGCGAGATCCCGCGCCGCGTGCTTCGATCGACACGGATCGTGCTCGTCGACCACATGGACGACGTGCTGCGCGAAGCCTTGCGCTTCCCCAACCCCGACGCGATTTTCGGCCCACGCGGCTCGTTCATGGAGTATAGAAACGGCGAGTTCCTGGTCCGCGAAGCGGAGCCCCCCATCAGCCCCGCACTCGACGACGCAGCGCCCGCTTGCCCCCCTGGTGACGCATGACGCTGTCGGGCTTTGCGGGTTCGGGCGGATAGCTCAGTGGCAGAGCGCTGGCCTTACAAGCCGGATGTCGCAGGTTCGACCCCTGTTCCGCCCACCCATTCACTTCCGGCGTGCACCCGCCTCGGGATCACGCGGGCAGCAGAACGTTCGAGACCCCGCACACAATCACGACACCGGTGACTGTCCCGGATCCGCACCGAGCAGGTACAGCACCGCCATCCTGACCGCCACGCCCGCTTCCACTTGGTTCAAGACCACCGAACGCTCGAAGTCCGCAATATCATAGTCGATCTCGACACCACGGTTCATCGGGCCGGGATGCATCACGATCGCGTCAGGCTTGGCGATCGCGAGGCGCGACTTGTTGAGCCCGAAGGTCCGCGCATACTCCCGCAACGTCGGCAGCAGCGCAGCCCCGAGTCGCTCCCGCTGGATGCGCAGTACCATCACCACGTCGGCGCCTTCCAGTGCCGGCTCCACCCGGTCGAACACCTCCGCCCCCAACGTCTCCACGTTGGCCGGCAGGAGCGTGCGAGGCCCGGCAAGACGCACGTTCGCCCCCAAAGCACGCAGCAGCAGCGCGTTCGACCGAGCCACGCGGCTGTGCGCAATGTCCCCGCAGATCGCGACGTTCAACCCGGCAATTCTACCCTTCGCTCGCCGCATCGTGAACGCATCCAGCAGCGCCTGCGTCGGATGCTCGTGGAGCCCGTCACCCGCATTCACCACCGATGCCGCGATGTTCCTCGCGACGAAGTGAGGCGCGCCCGATGCAGCATGGCGGATGACCACGATGTCGGGGTGCATCGCCTGAAGCGTGAGCACCGTGTCCCTCAGCGTCTCGCCCTTGGATACGCTCGACGTCGACACGCTCAGGTTCACCGTGTCGGCCGAGAGTCGCTTGCCTGCGAGCTCGAACGATGTCCGTGTGCGCGTGGAGGCTTCGTAGAAAAGAGTGACGATCGTCTTCCCCCGCAACGTGGGGACCTTGCGGACAGGTCGACGCGACACCTCGAAGAAGACCTCCGCGGTATCGAGCACGCGCAGGATGCTCGACGGTGACATGCCCTCGATTCCGAGCAGATGCTGCTGCCAGACTCGCTCGCCTCGAATCATCAGCTTGCCTCCACCACGACGGCGCGGAATCCCGCGTCCTCGACGACCACCTCCACACGCTCGTGCGGTGGCACGTCGACCTTCTTGACGACATAGTCAGGTTGGATGGGCAACTCTCGCCCGCCGCGGTCCACCAGCACCGCGAGTTCGATCGCCTTTGCCCTGCCGTAGTCGAGCAGCGCGTGCAGCGCTGCCCGCACCGTCCTGCCCGTGAACAAGACATCGTCAACCAGCACGATGCGCTTGGTGCTCACGTCGAACGGCACGTCGCTCCGCCCGATCCGAGGGTTCGGCAAAGCCATCTGCGCGTCGTCCCGATACAGCGTGATGTCGACCGAACCTATCGGCACATCGCATCCCGTCAATAGCTTGATGTTCGCCCCGATCTGCTCGGCCAGCGGTATTCCCCCGCGCCGGATGCCTACGAGCGCCAGCTCGCTGCCCGCGCCGGCTCGCCCGACAATCTCCCCAGCGACTCGCTGCAACCCCAGAGAAGCTTCCTCATGGCCCAGGATCTCGCGCATGGTGAGCGCACGTACCATGGACCTGGCGCGACGAAAACCAGGGCTTGCACCTGCGACGATCTCCCCTACTGGTGAAGCACGATTCGCGTCCCCGGGCGGTCGTCCGTCGCCCACGCGCCGTGCCACCCCGGCGGAAGCTGTGGCTCCGACCACTGGAACACCCACTTCGCATCCGCTGGCGCAAGGTTCACGCAACCATGGCTCATCTTGCGGCCGAAGTTGTTGTGCCAAAAAGCCCCGTGAATCGCGTAGGACCCCTTGAAGTACATCACGTACGGAACGTCCTGGATCGAGTAGGGCCCCTCACCCGGCGAGGCACCGTCCCCGTCCATCGTGGCCGCCACATGCTTCTCCCGAACCCGGAACTCACCCTCCACCGTGCTGTGGTCCGTGGCCTTCGTGTTCCCTTTCTTCCCGCTCGATACCAACGTCGCATACACCGCTCGCGCGCCCTCGTACGCCGTCAACGTCTGATGGGCTAGATTGACGTCGATCCACTTCTCACTGTCGCCCACGCCAGCCGGCGGAGCCGCCGCTTCGACCACCGCCACGTTCCTGCCGCGAACCCAGTAGCCTTCTTTGGTTTCGCGATAGAGTTCGCCGCCACCGCGCTGCGTGCGGCCTGTCAGCGCCAAGGGCGTGTACCGCTTGACCCTGTCCTTGCGCTTCTTCCAGTCCTCACCCTGAAGCTCGTAGGTGTTCGCTTGGTCGGACAGGACGAACGCGATCGGCAGTTCCAACCCGTTCGTAATCTCCACACCATGAAACGTAGGCGGGCTGTTGATCGACATGCGGTCCGACGGTGCGTAGAGGCCCTCGGTCGTGCGGATCCATAGCCGTTCGTTGCGGCGAAACGTCTTGTCGACCGCAACGAAGAATCCCCGAGCCATGCGCTTGACCAGAATGCCGTCGGCTCCTTCTCTCATGTCCTCCAACGTGATCGGCTTGCGACCGGCATCCGGTGCAAGCTGCCACCACGGCAGGTCAGGCTCCGGCTCCTCCGTCGACCCATCGACCGGCCCCGTCGCCAGGCCCGCGTCCAGCGCGTCGCCATCTGCACGCCCTGCATCCGCGCTATCCCACGGCGCTCCCGGACTTCCGCCGTCGTGAGACGTTGGTGATCGTTCTTTGGTGGCCTGCGTTGTCGCGTTGCCGTCCGACTTCGTGCGCGACGCCGCCAGATAGGGCTCGTACTGCTCCATCTGCTCGCGCGTTGGAATCTCCCGATAGAGCGGTGTTCCGTCCTTCGTGTTGTACGCATACCTGTACGGAACAACACCATCGAAGTCCGGCGGAGTACCTGACGCCGCAATCGCGTCGGGCGTGGCAGGCGACACGTGGCGCCCGCACACGAACCCCCGCGGAATCAGCCGATACCATCCCTCCTTGCAGTTCGGCCGCACGATCGGCGTCGCCTCCGCCGGCGCCTTACCCCCGGAACGCATGTACCCGATCAGCTTGTCGCTCGCCCGCGACATGGTCGAATACACCGGCGCGGTGATGACACGAGCCACAACGTACGGTCCCTCGTACGGACCGTCCGCAGCCCCTGCATCCACAATCTCGGCAGGTGCCTCGTCGTTGTCGCCGGCGCTGGCGACCGCAGACACGATTGGCTTCACGTCGGTTGGGAGCGGTGCGACTCGGGCCACGCGGCCTCTGTCTTGAACAGCGGGTTTCGACGTGTTGCAAGCGCTCGCCCACCACGTGCCCGCAGCCAGTACCAGCACACCTGCGATCGCGACGCCGATACCTGGTGTCCACCCACTGCTCGACAAGTTCTCGGTTCTGCCGCCACTTCGGTGCTGCGGTGTCGGCAAAGGGCGGATCTCCTTTTTGGGCGGCATGTTTTTCCAGGAGTTCGACTGCTTGGTTGCCATGCTTGCGATCGGTGCCTCGATGGGACAATTCGCCCTGGTTCTAGCTGCGAAGCTGCACCGGGGCCACTTCTCAGCTGTACGCACGACCCATGCCAGCCATGGAGGCTCGGCAAGCACTCGGATTCGCGCCGCGGCCGCTCCGGCGCTATGGTCGTGGCGTGGACGTAAGGACCCAATCCCGCGGCTCACCAGACACAAGTTTGGGCTGGTACCTCGTCTTTGCCGCGCTTTCCGTCGTCGTTCACGCGGTGCCCGTGGCGGTCTACCTGGGTAGTCTCATGCTCGGACTTCGATGGTTCTCCACCAACGAAGCGGACTTCGAAGACCATCCCACCATCATCCCCATCGAGTTCGGCGTCGAACTGGGGGAGCCGCCGAAGACGCCGCAGCCAGCGCCGTTGCCGGTAAGCACCGCCACCATCGAGGAGCCCGCCGAACCAGCCGATCCTGCGTCGCCCACCATCATGCACGACGCTGGCTTGCGAGACGGCTCACGCGATGCCGACCCCGACGCGCCCACCGATGCAGCGCAAGATACGGTCGGGGATAGCCAGCCGGAGGCGGACCGTGACGCGGTCGAGGATGCAGCGGGCGAAGCCTTTCCCGTCGCGACCGTCGGTATCGATGCCGGCCAGAACGACGAGTCCAGTGCGGTCGTGATCACGGACGCGGCGACTGCCTCCCTGGCCGCAGACGCCGCAGGCGGGCCACCAGGCGGCGGCGACGCGGGAGGCACTGGTGACTGGAAGCCGATCCGAGATCCCGTGGCGGTTGCCGGTGGTGCGCGGCTCACCGCACAGAGGAACCCGAACGTTTCCCTCATGGTCTTCACTGGCCAGATCCGTCGTCATCCTCTCGCCGCACGCCACGCCGCAACGCTCACGTCCATCCAGCAGTGGAAGGCGTTCTTCGAGGGCACGGACATCGATCCGGTTCGCGATACGGATTGGATCAACCTGTTTGGTCCCCAGTTCCGCAATACCGCACGCGTTGGGGTTGTCTTGCGCTACAGCGTGACCGACCAGAAGATGCGAGCCGCGGTCAACACCCTCATCGCTCGGAGCCAGCCGCGCGGCACATGGCGAGAAAAGAGCGGCGTCCCCTACGCACAGCTTCGCGTCGACAATGCCGACCGCGTCGTCGTGATGCCCCAGCCTCACATCCTCGTGGTCGTGCCGCCCGACGGCCTCGACCAGGCGGTCGGGTTGAAAGCTGCGCGCTTTCCGAGCGGCGGGAACGACCGCACCGCGGTTCTGCTCAACCTCAAGACGCCGCGCAATGCGTTCCAGGGCCTGCCGGTCGACATCCCAGCGACGATCGCGTGGTTGCGCTTCTCTCTTGAGCTTGCTCCGGACGGCGGCGCCAACGCGAAGCTCGACGCGGAAGACGCGGACGAAGCCACGGCCGTACGCGACGCTGCCAGCCTCACCGACCAGCTCGACAAACTGGCCGTTGTGAGGGTGTTGTTCGTGCAGCAGAGGCTGTTCGACTCCATCACGTTCCAGGCCGACGGCAAGCACATTCGGGCTCAGACACACTTCACGCAGGACCAGCTCAACACGATCCTTTCGATGATCGGCGCGGAAATCGACAGGCGCAACAAGGCCGCGGAAGCTACTGCCCCGCGTTGATCACGATGGCTGTTGCGTTCGGAGCGCCCGCAGCACAGCGTCAGCCTGCGCGATGTCGATCCCACCGATGCACAGAACCGCGCCTCGTCGCGGGACCAGCACCAGCCGGCATTTGCCCGCACGCCCTGGCGAAAGACTCAATAGCAGAAACTCGAGCGCCACACCGAGCGCCATCATCACCACACCGGTCGCCACAAGAGAGAACGATGAAGCGCGCACGCCGTCAACGAACCACGACACGCCGAAGTAGGAACCGATCGCCAGGGCAAGAAGTCCGGCGTACATGGCTGCGCGTGGAAAGCGTACCTCGCGCGTAGCACGCGCAAGACCTTCGATAGGAATCACCACCTCGGTCTCGCGCAGTACCCTTCCCAGCAGTTTCGTGGTGGACTTGACGACGACCCCGTTCGTGGTCACGCGCAGGTGCACAGGACGGCGGTATTGCAGCGCGAATCGAGCCAGCAGCCGCCAGAGGTGCGAGACCAGCAACCAGCCACTCAAACCCAACACAAAGGTGGCCACCAGACCTCGTGGCGCAGGCGCCATCTCGCCGGAAAGCGATGCCTCTGCGCCGCCTGCATGGAGCACCGATTGTAAAAGCCGCACCAGAACCGGTGTGCGAAGCGTCGACGCAAGTTCCGTGCGTCGCTCGCGCGCAGTCGGATGGGTGCTCGACAGCATCAAGCCGACCGCCACCACCGCTTCTGCTCTGCTCAGCGGACCGTCCTGGCTGTCGTGGCGCTGCACAGCGTCTGCAATGGCCCCCCACAGCGCCGACGCGCGATCCGGTGCTGCCTCGTCCAGCGCGGCCATCACATCCACACCGGCCGATGACGCCACCCGCACCAGATTGACCGCCGTCTGGTCCTCCGCGTCGACGCCGTCCGCAGGAGTGGCGGCCATTGCGCGAGCCGCAAGCGCCGCGACGAGGCGAGCTGCCGTCGGGTCATCGCTCGCCCGACCCAGCGCCGTCACCACGTTGCCGATGGGAGTCTCGGCGTCCGTTGGGGTGATCGATCGCGCTTCGCACAGGCTGGCCGCCGTGGCGCGCAGGCCTCGCTCGGGGGCAGAAGCGACGCCGAGCAAGGTGTCCGCCGCCAGACGCGCGAGGTCGTCAATTCGAGGGTGCGCTGCGAGCTGACCGAAAAGAGGGGTAAACGTAGACGTGGCCATGTGGGATCCCGCCAATTACCGGGGCCATATCGGAACGCGCGCCACAACGCCAGTATTCTGCAAGGCCGGTTGCGATGCGAACAGCGCTCGCTAGCTCGCCAGGCTGTTCAGAACAGCTCCAGGGTGCTCCTGATGCGTTCGCGACGTAATCCGGTTCTTTTCGTCGACGACGACCACCGTAGGGACATGGACTTTCGCCTCTCCTGGAGTCATGTCCGCGAAAGTCGCGAGGATGACCAGATCGCCCGGCTGGTTCAGATGCGCAGCAGCCCCGTTCACACAAACCGCACCAGACCCCGGCGGCCCCTCCAGCGCGTACGTGACAAGCCGAGTGCCCCTCGTCACATTCCAGATGTGCACCGCTTCGTAGGGCAGAATATTCGCAGCTTCCAGCAGCTCCCGGTCGACCGTCACGCTCCCTTCGTAGTCCAGATCGGCGTGCGTCACCGTGGCCCGATGGATCTTCGACTTGAAGACGTTCAGCTTCATCGACGAGTCGTCCTTTGCGTCAGCGGATGGTGGCCGATGGGTCCACCTGCGTGACCCGAAGAGCTTAGGCAGCCACGCACCGCGTTGCAAGACGGCCTCGCCGGAAACTTGCCCCTCCTCGCCGGGTACCGCTAGCGAATTGGGAACGTCGCACCGATCCCGGCCGTACCGGGACGATGCTTCCCATCCCTCCAAAACCCGATGCGAGGAAGTCATGCGATCCAAGTCCGACATGCTGCAAGAGCTCGAAGCCATGCTGCGCGATGTGTTCGAGGCGCGTGCGCGAGGCGCCGAGCACGTCAAGCTCATCCGATCTCACGGCTACATCGACGGGTTCATGAAGGCGATGCTCGACTCCGGCACCGCGTCCAGGCAGGAATTGCTCGATCTCGTCGCCCGGCAGCGCGGCCTCGTCTATGGGCCTGCCACACGCGATGTCGAGCTGGATGAACTGGAATCTGCCGCAGCCTGAAACCGCGGGAGCGCAGGCTCGATCAGGGCGCCACAACGCTCACGTCGCCCTGGATCTTTGCGCCGCCCTTGCGCCACCAGTTCACGATCAACGTCGTCGAGTTGGCCGTGACTTGTATCGGGAAGAACCCGGCAAAACCGTCCTGCGCAATGACCTTCCTGCTCCATGTGTGGCCCGTGCCCCCCGCCGTGCCGCTCGCAAACCTCAAGGTGCCCGCTGTCGCGTCCTGGTACGCAATGTGGACGTCACCGCTGCTCGTCACCACGATATTCGAGTCGTCACCCACCACGTGCTGACCGTCGTCGAACGGTCCGCTGTCCAACCCAAGACCGTCGTCCACTACCTCAGCCGTCCCGGGCGCCGTTCCCTTCACCACCCTCATGTAGCGCAGCGATTCCTTGAACCCGTCCACATACGCCACATGCCAATCGCCCGCAGCATCGATGGCCAGCGACGCGCCGATGCCCATGTCGCCGGTGTCGGTGGGCGGGTTGCCTGCCGACTGGCCGTCCAGGATCATGTCGATCCACTGGTCGCCATCCTTGCGCACCTGCACCAGGTTGCCGTGGATGCGATCGTAGAACACCATGCCGATCGCGTCCTGCGGCCCCTTTGCGATCGCGATGTAGTCACCAATCGCTTCCGGGTACGAGTCCAGCTTCGTGGCGTCGATGACCTCCTGGCAAGTCCCTTCGACACAGGCCGTCCCGGATGCGCAAGATGGGCTGCAGCCCGTACCCTTCGCCGCGCATTGCATCGTGCTCGCGACACAAACCTCGCTGCCCTTGCACAGACGCGCCCGGCACGGTGTCTCGGCGTTGACCAGCACGTCTTCGAAATCCCAGTCACCCGATGCCTTCGGCACCGCACTCTTGGCACGAGCCAGCTTGATGCGCGACACGGCGTAGCCGGCCGACCCCTTCTCGATCACCTGGAACGCGATGACAGGCTTGTCCCCGATGAGCAGCATCTTCGCGTACCTGCCGGCTTCCTGATCAGCCTGCTTGTATACCGTGGAAACGCTCCACGAGGTGCCGTCGTACGACGCGAACTTGAGGGCCCTGTTGGTAGCGTCGAAGTAGGCAACGCGCGGATTGCCCGAACCGTCGAGCACAAGGCTCGTCCACATCCCAACGTCGTCGCCGGCTGCATCCTGTCCTCCTCGCCAGGAGTGTTCAATGTCCGTCGTCGTCGGATCCGGCTCCGGTTCCGAAGGAACCCCGTCCACCGATTGCCAGTCCACCCTCTTGCTCGACACATTCCACGTTCCAACGACCAAGTCGCCATAGGTCAATCCGTTCTCCCAGTCGGCCTCGTTGTAGCCGGCGATCCAGATTGTCCCGTTTGCTGCAGCCGCGGCAGACGTGTACTCCCCGATGAGACCCGGCTCCAGTACGGTGCAGGGATCGTTGCCCTCGGTTCCGCATTGCGTTGAAGCGTCCTGATCTCCCGCGTCGGACCCGTCGACAGACGGTGGTTCGGAGTTGTTGCTGTCACCGCAGGAACAACCGGTCCAGGAGCCACCGAACGCCAGCACGAACGCACTCGCCATGACGCTGCCCAGCGACCGGAACCGACCAGCCCGAAAAGGGCGGCGACGGCCCCGCATCCGAAGCACCATTGCGAGTGCACCGAATGCAGTCGCCACCGCACCCAGCCCGCCGCTGCCGCTGGACGATCCGGGGACCGTGCAGCCGCAGGCCGCGCTGCCTCCCTGCGAGAGAGTCTTGTCCGGCCGGCCACGAATCAATGCCTGGCTCGTGCTCGCAATGTTGCCCTCTTCGTCGCGTACCTCCACCACCAGGAGCCTCGCGTTCGTTGCCCACGTGATGTCCTTCGACGATTCATACGATGCCCACTCGGACGGTGCCCCATCATCGAAACGATGACGGACCTGCAGCGCGCTGTCGGCGCTGATGAGATCCCACGCCTCGACATGGGTCATTCCCTCCGCGTCGGTTGCGAGCTTCACAACCGGCGCATCGACGTCAATCGTCACCCGGACCACTGCCGGGGTCGTGTCCTCCGTGGCGGGCTGCCCTACAAGCCTCGACTTGACGAACACATCGTGGCGCCCTTGCATGCGAAGGACCGCGTCGTCGACGACCAGATCGCGATCGGTGGTCCACGCATGCCAGTAGCCCTTGTCGACCTTCCACGCGTATTCGACCGCGTGTGAGCCGTAACCCTGCGGCGACGACGCACGCAACGTCAGGCTTGGGCGGTTCGACTTCGCGATCGTCGCGAGCCGGAAGCCGTCGGGCGGCGTGGACTTCGACACGATCTCGATGGATGTGTCGATCGGAATGGACGTCGTCGGCGCAGCAATGCCAAAGGCCGCAAAGATGCCGAGGAAACTGTCTTGTCCCTTGGACAGCTTCTTGATGCCCGCCTGCTGAAGATTCAGCGTGAGACCCAGCGACGCCAGCGAGCCCGACACGTCGATGGGGCTCAGACCGCCGAGGAATTGACCCGCCATGCCTTCGATGACCTCGGCGAGCGCACCGGCGATTGCGTCCGGGCTCTCCTTGAGCAGGTCCGCGTTCGTCACCTTCGGATTGTTCACGAAGATCTTGTCGAGCTTGGGCAGCAGGCCGCCCGCCGTCACTTCGAGGTTGACCGGAATTGCCAGGTCGAATTGCGCAGTGAAGACTCGAATGAAGCGATCCGTCGACCAGGCGTAGAAGTCGATCATCGCCTCGTCGATCTTCACGTTCAGTAGGGGGTCCGTCTGCGAGTCGGTCCCGTTGCCGACCGTGATCGTGGGCGGCTTCTGCGGCCGAATCACCACTGCGATGGGGGCGGCTGCCTTCTGGTAGGTCAGATACTTGATCGACGGAACCAGCAGGGAAAACAGGCCCGTGGAGAGCTGCGTCACCTGCTCGGTGGAGACGCCGATGCACAGTACACCGCTGTTGTATGCACCCTTGAGCGCATGGTTGAGGAAGCGCTCCGAAACCGCGAAGCCTACATGCGGACCTTCGCCTTGCCAGCCCGGCAGGGCGTTGCCCATCAACTCACCTGGGATCGGAATGCCCGTCGGCAAATCGAGTGGAACAGGCTTGACACAGTTCGAAACCGGTTGCGGAAGCGCACCGCCGAACATCCCGAGCGTTGCACCGTTCGCTATCGGGTTCAGATCGCCCCATCCTTGCGAGGGGTCATCGCTGCGGGCGCCCGCCCCGCCCACCGCGAACAGGATGTCCAGCCCACCCGAAGTCCCCGGCGAGAACGACGACAGCGCAGAGGAAAGGTCCATGTGGCCGTCCATCCCCAGCATCATCGATACGCATGAGTTGTCCCCATACCTGCAGATGCCGTCCTGGTCCGTCGATCCGTCCGGGCACGGCGGCGTGGCCGCAGGATCGGACTTCAAGCAGAGCTGCTGGTTCACCGTGTCAGCTAGCGTGTCCGTGAGTCCACCCAGAAGCTGCCCAGCGATCAGCCCCTTGAGGCTGTTGAGCAGCCAGTCGTCCAGCCCGCCGCCGCAGAAGTGCATGCCCGCGGTGATGTCGTCCTTGTTGATGTCCATCTTGACGACTCTGAGCTTCGAGTAGCCGAAGCGGGACGTGTGCGACGCGTCCCGTTCCACCTCGACCGAGATGTCGACGCTCACGTTGACGTTCTTGTAGGACATCGATGCGGGATCGCACTCGTTGGTGTTTCCGGAGGCGACTGCGTTGACGTCGATGGGGATGAATCCGATGGCTTCGCCTTCGATCGGCAGGTTCTTGAGACGCAGCGGCACGGGGCCGAACGCCAGGACATCGTGCGGTGCGCCTGTCGTAATCGTGAGCTGAGCGTGCGCTATGTCGATCTCCGCGATGCACCTGCCAGCCGCTGCATCCGGCCCACCGGGGCAGATGGTGACGTCGTAGCCCGATCCGCTCGTCGAACTCTCCGGTATTTCGAACGTGATGACCCCGCCGTCAGCCGTGCCCGTGCCACCCAGCAGATTGGCGGCAAGGTCACCCACGTGGCTCTGCAGGAAGTTGAAGCCCGATTGGGTGACACGAACGCTGGCCGCGTTCTCGATTCGCTCCGTCTTGGGGAATCCCGACGGAAGCGGGGTCATGCCACAGCTCGAACAGCTCGAAGAACCGCTGCACGCAGCTACGGTAAGTACGCCAAGAACCCCCAACAGGTGTTTCATCCGGCGATGCATGTGTCCTCCCAGTCGACGCGGCGGCGATGGGCGCAGCAAGAAACGAACGCACTCGAAGCCAGTCTAGCTTGCCGCCACCGGGCAGTTCAAGCTACGCAACGGTGACGCTGTGTGTCGAGCAGCGAAAGGATGAGCCCACAGGGGCGCTTCAGGGGCAGGTGTCCTTTATCTTGGCGGCGCTGGCAGCGAACATGCCCTCGAGGCGGAACGAGTCGGCTGCGCCGTCGCAAACGGAGTCGATGGGGCACGGATCGCACTGCTCGTTCGTGGACGAGCACCAGTCGGCCTTCTCCGTGGCGGCAATCCGACCGTTGACATCACGCTTGCACTTCAAACCCTTGCCGTCGCCCCGCACCGTGTCCGTCTCGCCATACTTGCCGCTGTCGCCCGACAACGCAACGCACAAGGATTGGTCCATCTCTGGAATCCATACCGCGTCCGCCTCTTCCGCGGTGATGAAGCCCGCAAGCCTCGCGCCGTTGAGCCACGGCATCGTCTGCCCGATCGTCTTGTCCGGAATGCAGTTATTGTCGACTGACAGCCCGTCACCGTCCCAAGCCCCTATGCAGTTGTTGTCCGGTGACACACGGCCGTCCAACAGCTCCACCTGGTGAAGCGGCAGCAATACCGTGTTCGTCTCCGTCGCGTCGAGGAAGATCGGTACGTTCATGATCGGAATCGGCTGCGACGTCGAAAACGTGCGGTGGTCGCCGTCCTGCCCCACGGTCAGCGCCACGTCGACCGGTTGAACGTGGAACCCGGAAACGTCTTGGTCGATCCAGCAGTAGCCTTCGAAGGGCTTGTCCGTCACATGACCGCCGCCCGTCTTCACGATGCCGGCTGCCCAGTCGACGTCGAATAGCCAGCTAAATGTGCCTTTGCCTTGCTGAAGACATTCGGGCTGGTCGAGGGTGATGGCGTAGCTCACCACGGTGTTTTGCAGGAATGGCCCCGCAAGCAGCGGCGGCTTGAGCACCTGTAGCTGGCGCATCCGGTACGTGCCGTGATCGCCCACGCCGTTGTCGTGCAGGGCCAGGCACTCGAAGCCGGCACCGTTCGGCAGCTTGCAACGCGGATCCGTCGGCCAGCAGCTCGCGTCGCCACCTCCACCTCCGTTGCCTCCGCCGCCACTGTCCGAACTCCCACACCCGACAGCGTGCAACACCACCAACGCCGCCGTGCTCGTCCACGCCAGCACCCTACGTCGCTTCGTCCGCATCCGTGATCCTCCCTTCAGAACAAGGCTCACGAAGAATACCTGCTGACGGCTCCCCAAGCGAGGCGGAACTGGTGACGCGATGCGTGAATGCGGCGCGTGAACGGCTGCTGCTCAGTGGTATCGACGAGGCTTGGGCGCGGCGTCCATCGACCGGAGGATCTTCGCGGGCCGACCCTCCGTCGCCAGGTCGAGCACCCGCGGCTCGTTCGGCGCAGCGCCATCGAACAGCACCATCAGCCTCGCCCGCGGCGTGGCAAACAACGAGGGGGCGCGTACGACCGAGATGACTCGCACGACGCTGCCGTCGGTGAGCTGCAGCAGTGTGCCTGGCGGAAAACGGCCAAGCGTGTTGACGAACACCTGCACGAGCAGCGGGTCGTAGCGAGTGCCAGCGCCGGCGGCGATGCACATTATCGCTTCAGGTGGAGACAGTCCGCCCGCTTCCGGACGCACGTAGTTGTCGTAGTCCTCCGCGATTCGAATGATGCGTGCGAACAGCGGTGGCTTCCCCCGTCGATCTTGGTTGTCACGATGATGGTGCAGCGACGCCAATACGCGCCGCACCTTCGCTTCGTGGAACCCGCGCCTGCACGCGAGCAACCGGGCGCCTTCCACGCAATGGGCCACGATGTGCGGCAAGTGCGACGTGCGAACGTCCTCCGGCGGCGCTGCGTAGCCCACGTCATGCAGGAGCGCCGCCACCCCCAGATCCTGCAGGATCGAATGATCCAGACCGATGGCCTTGCCAAGCAACAGCGCCAGATGGTTGACACGCTGCGCGTGCGCGACGTGATCTGCGCCCCTCGGCGGGTTGTCCCACAGCGACTCGTCCTCCGGTCCGATGTCCAGAATCTCGGTGACCATGCGACGCAGCGGCAGCACGTTGAGCACTTTGCCCGACGACGTGTTGCCCCACATCTGGTCGACCGTCCGTTGCGCGCGCTCGACCAAGCCGTGTACATCGCGCCGAGCTTGCCGCGACTCGCCGGCCATGAGGTAGCGATAGATGCCCCCGAACTCGATGTGCTTGACGCCGCGCTTCTCGAGCGCCCTGGTCAGCGCCACCCGAGGCGACCCCGGCGCAGGGGGACGCGCAAAGCCCGCGATCAGGGCGCGGATGTCTTCGTCGCTTGCCACTGCGTGAAACGTGATGGATCCAACGTTGTGCTTGCGCAGCTCCGCCCCGAGCTCGCCGGGCTTGCCCACCTTCTCGCCAAATCGAACCCGAACGTCGTTGACGTAGACCTGGTCCTCGACCGTCACCAAGTGGACCGGCCCCAGACGATTGACAAGCTGCTCGAGACAGGCCCGGAATTCGGCCACCGGCTTGTCGAAAGCCTGGTTGTCAGCCGCATACAGGCGGCTGGTGCGGATCAACCCGTGAAGCTGCGTCGCAAGCTGCTCGCCGAGCTCACGCACAGCCTGGGCCAGATGTCGATCCTCGCCCACCTGGGCGCGCTCGATTGCCTGCGCAAGGCGATCCTGAACGTCGAGCCACGCCCTCTGGTCATCCGGCATCGCCCGACCTCCCGCCGCGCCGGTCGAGAGCCTGCTGGCAGCGCCACCGCAGATCACCCGTCGCGCGCGACATCACCGCTCCGATGGCCGCGTCGCATTCCTGCCCCGGACAATGCTCCAGACCGGCGACCGCGGCGTACGTCAGCATCCTGTCCGCCCGGCTCTCCTTCGCGATCCGCGCAATCAGACTGCGGATCCCACCTCCCGCGTTTGCCCACTCCAACAGGATGGGCTTCGCCTCATCCACCGAGGCCAGCGCCATCGCCGTGCCGATCGCCTCGGCCTCAGCCGACGACAACTCGCGTGCCGCCAGACGTCGCGCGTGCTCTGCGATGACCGGAACCGCTCGTGCCCCTCCGAGCGCTCCAAACGACTCCACCGCCTTGATACGCACCGACTCGTGCGCAGATGCCATCAAGGTTTGAAGTGCCCGCGCCAGACGTATGCCACGCGCACCACGCGCGATCACCTCCACCAACTCGAGCTGGAAGCCTTCGTCAGGATGCGCAAGGAGATCGAACGCGGCATCGATCCGCCGGTCCGGTGCGACGCGCGCCAGGATCTCGAACAGGTCGTGAGCAAACTCTGGCCGCGCCCGAGGCAGTCGTTCTAGCAGCATCGAGGCGTCTGCTGCGCTTCCGCGCGCGACGATGTCAAGCAAGGCCGCGCGCCGTGCTCCTCGGGGACCAAGCTCGAGCATCGCGAGAGCCCTTGATACATGATCGCCAGGCACGCCTGCCAGCAGCGCCCACAGGGCGTCGGGCACCGGCTCCTCCCTCTCGGGGACCGACCGCAGCAGCCGTTCGAATGCACGCTCTTCTTGCAACGCCGGCAGCGCATGACCAGGGCCGTAGATCTTCTCGTAGGTCACCGCTAGCTTGCTCAATGCGTCCAGATTCCGCTCGACCAGAAGGTACTCCTGCACCTCGTCCAGGAACGACATCACGTCGTCGCGGAACTTGACGTCCCGCAGCCCGTATGCTGCCTGTAGTATCTCCGCCACGGCGCGCACCGCGCTTTGCGCCAGTCCGTCGGGGGATTCCTCTTCGCGAAGCCCCGCCAAAGCAGCATCGCTGACCGGTTGGTACGACACCGAGCACGGAGCCGAAACCGGGGGCAGCGGCTGATCCCAGTCCTGAGGCGGCTCGTACGTGTCACCGCCCGTTTCCACTGTCACAGCGGCAAGGCCGGCTTGCTCCGGACGATCTTCGTCCGGGACATAGCCCTCGACCGACTCGACCACGATGCCCGCGAAGCGAGCCTTGCGCAGCAACGTGACCAGATCCTCCTCCTGCTGGCGTACGGTGTTGCAGCGAACCGACAACACCTCGAGCAGGGTCACCAGATCGTCCCAGGTTGTGCCCGCGTCGAATCGGATCTTCCGCACGCCGTCGCGAAACAGGCGGAACGCCAGCGACCTCTCGCGATCCGCCTCCTGGTACACGACCTCGCCGCCGTACGTCATCTCGAAGGGGAGAACCTCCACCTCCACCGGTGCGTTGCGGACTACCGCCGCCATCCTGTCCTTGTAGTCGGCGATGAGTTGCTTCACCGCGTCGTTGTGCGGATCGTACAGGGAGAAGCTGCGCGAAGCCCGGGACAGGCTCTGAATGGCGTATCCAACTTCCGCCGGAAGTCCGGCACCGGGTGGCGCCGTGCTTGCGCGCCCCGCGGGCGGTGAGGTTCGCCACCTTGGCGGCCCAACGCTGCGGCGATAGTCGTCGGGCATCAACGGCTCCTTGCCAGCACTGCTCGCGCGACCCTTGCGGTGTCCCAACACCCCACGCGACGACCGGGCGCCGCTTGCGATATGCAGACCACCACGCCAACCGTATCAGCTCAACTGCGTCAATGCTCTGAGCTGCTCAATCCTCGCGGCCACGTCCTCCCGCGTCAACCGGGCCAGCTTGGCCGTCCCGACAGCCTGCACGCAGAACGAGGCAACCGCAGCTCCCACAAACAACGACCGCCGCAAGCCGGCCGGAGACAGATCCCCCGTCGACGCGAGATGCCCGAGCAACGCACCGGCAAAGGTATCGCCTGCACCGGTGGGGTCCACGACTTCATCGAGCACAAAGGCCGGTACCCAGAACATACCAGCCTCGTCGACGAGCAGCGCACCGTGCTCCCCGCGCTTGATGATGATGCGCTTGGGACCCTGGTGCAGGATCAACCGGGCTGCCTTCGGCAACGGATAGACCCCCGATAGTTGACGTGCTTCCTCGTCGTTGATGACCAGCACGTCGACCCGCGCAAGCACCTTCGCCAGCAGGTCGGGCTCTCCCTCGATCCAGAAGTTCATCGTATCGGCGAAGACTGCCTTCGGCTGCTCGACCTGATCCAGCACCTCGAGCTGCAGCGCGGGATGAATGTTCGCCAGCAGCACGTACTCGCTCGACCGGTAGCTCCTGGGAAGCTTCGGTCGGAAGTTGGCAAACACGTTGAGCTGCGTATCGAGCGTGGTCCGGCCGGCCAGGTTCGCGTCGTACCGACCCGCCCAGCGGAACGTCTTGCCCTTCGCCCGTTCGATACCGTCGGTGTCGATGCCCCGCTTGTTCAGGGACTGGATGTCCTTGTCGGCGAAGTCCTCTCCCACCACCGCCACGATGCGAGCCGGCGAGAAGAGCGATGCAGCAAGCGACGCATACGTCGCGGCTCCACCCACCACGTTCTTTGCGGAGGTGGTCGGCAGCTCGAGATCGTCGAACGCCATCGATCCCACGATGAGTACCGTGTCCTGATTCATGGTCGCATCCTGTCTACTGGCCGAGGTATCGGTTGATCAACCAGCCCAGACGTGCTCTTGCGTCGACTCCAATCGCGCTCCTGGACGTAATGATGGCGTTCTCGAGGGCACGGAACGCGGGACTTCGCGCCGGGTCCGGGAGGTTAGCCGCCAGCGCTACGACCGTCCTGCGCGCGAACTCGACGTTCTTGTTGAGGGTGGCGACCACGGCTTCGACCGAGACGGCCTCTTCGGTCTGATGCCAGCAGTCGTAGTCGGTGGACAGCGCAAGGGTGGCGAAAGGAAGCTCCGCCTCCCTCGCGAGCTTGGCTTCGGGCATGTTGGTCATTCCGATGACCGACACGCCCCAACTCCGGTAGACCAGGCTCTCGGCTCGTGTCGAGAACTGCGGCCCTTCGATGCACACGTACGTGCCGCCCCGATGTACCCGCGCACCCGTCGTCTCCGCCGCTGCGGCGGTAGCCTCCGCCATCACCGGACACACCGGGTCCGAGAACGTGACGTGCGCCGCGACTCCCTCGTCGAAGAACGTCGACTGCCTGCGCTTTGTCAGGTCAATGAACTGGTCCACGACGACCAGATCGCCCGGGTGGATGTGCTCCTTCATCGACCCGACCGCGCTGATCGACAACAGATGCGTCGCACCAAGCATCTTCAAGGCACAGATGTTCGCCCTGTAGTTGATGGACGATGGGGGAATGCGGTGGCCTGCACCATGACGCGGCAGGAAAAGCAGCGACGTGTCCCCGAGCCGTCCGCGCGTGATTGGACCGCTGGGCGCGCCGAACGGCGTGGCCACGTCGACCGATTCGATATGCGTGAGCTCGGGAAGCGCGTACAGGCCTGAACCACCGATGACGCCAAGAACGTATCCCATCTTTCCTCCGCGTGGGTCCGACTCCCAAAAGTCCGGTGTCCCGCCCGTCGCCTCGCCGCTGCGCCGCCTAGCGGGCCGACCTCGCGTCGAGCAGCATGCGCTCCGCCACGCGCGCTCGCCGCACACGACGACATCGCTCTGCACGAACGATGCTCTCCAATTGCCTTGTGGCCAGGTCCAGAACGTCGTTGACGACGACGTAGTCGAAGAAACCGTAATGCTCGATCTCACCGAGGGCGGCGGAGAGACGAGTCTTGAGCGATACCTCGTCTTCGCTCGCGCGCTGCCGTAGCCGACGCTCGAGCTCTTGCAGGGAGGGGGGCAGGATGAACACGCTGACCGCATCGGGATAGCGGGCGCGGATCTGGCGAGCACCCTGGTAGTCGATGTCGAACAGAACTCCCTCGCTGGTGCCTCGCGCCTTCTCGATCTCTGCAACGCTCGTTCCGTAGAGGTTGCCGTGGACTTCTGCCCATTCCACGAAGCAGTCCGACGCTACCATGGCGCGGAACTCCTCGCGTGTCACGAAGTGATACTCGCGTCCGTCCTGCTCCGTTGCTCTTGGACGACGGGTGGTGTGAGAAACGGAAAAGCGCAAGCCCGGGAAGGTGCGGCGCAGACGAGCAGTGAGGGTGGTCTTGCCCGCCCCGGATGGGGAGGAGAGGATCAGCAGCAGGAAGTCGGCTTGCGCCGAGGCCGAATCGGTGGCTGGGTCACTCGACATTCTGCACCTGCTCCCGCATCCGCTCAATCTCCGCCTTGAGGTCCACCACCGCATGGGCGGTGGGCGCATCCTGGTTCTTCGCTCCGATCGTGTTGGCTTCCCGGGCCATCTCCTGCAACAAGAAGTCCAGGCGCCGCCCCATGGGCTCCTGCGAGGCGCTTATCCGCTCGAACTGCTCGAAGTGGCTGTGAAGGCGGGTCAGCTCTTCCTCGACGTCGGACCGGTCGGCAGCCAGGGCCACCTCTTGTTCGATCCGACCTGGATCCACGGGTGTGTCGGTCGCTGCCAGCAAGCGTTGGACTCGTTCGCGTAGGCGCCTTCGGTGCGCCTCGACGACCTCGGGCCGCCGGCTGGCGATCGTGGCAACGTGCATCCGCAGGGTCTGGAGACGGGCGTTGAGGTCGTTGCGCGTGGCCTGGCCTTCGGCAGTGCGCATGGCATCGGCTGCCTGCATCGCGGCGTCCAACGCCCGCTCCACCGCAGTCAACGTCGCTTCCCGCGCACCGTCGCCCGGCGAAACGAAGATGTCCGGGACCGACCCCAGCATCGAGAACGGCACGTCGGCTCCCGGTGCCACGCGGTCGCGCACCTGACACAGCGCGCGGTATGCCGCTTCCGCACGGCCGGCATCCAACACGGCCGCAGGAATCGCCAAGCCCTCGGTCCGCACCAGAATCTCGTACCTACCACGCCTCAGCCGCTGACGCGCGAGCAGTTCGACGTGCATGCACAGGTCGGCCAGCTCCCGCGGCGCCCTCACCCTGACGTCCAAGAAGCGATGGTTCACTGCGCGGAGCTCGACCTCGATGCGTCCCGCTCCCAAGGGAGCCCGTCCCACCCCGAACCCGGTCATGCTCTTCACGCGATCACTCCAATGCCGCTTCCGTACGGTCCCGACGCATCTACTTCTTCTTGAATAGGGCGTCGAGCCTGGACTTCGAGGTCTCGATGCGGGACTGGAGATCCTCTGGCAGGCCGTTGCGGAACGTGAAGAACGTACAGAAATTCGCTTTCTCGCGGTCGGGAATGTACTCGGCGATGTGCTCCCTGCACTGGTTGTGCGCCGACGGATCCCAATACTCGCAGTTCTTGCAGCAGTGCAGATCCACCCCGCAGTGAGGACAGGTGTCCGTCCGCTGCAGCTTGGCGATCATCTCGATCTCGTTCCGGCAACGATGACAGTAGTGATGCTTCTCCTCGACCTTCGGAATCCACATCTCCGAATCTCCTCAGATGCGCGTCGGGGGCGTCGCTTGCAGCCGCGGATGGCGGCCCGAATCGCCCGGCTGCCACACGCCTAGAGCCCCCGGCGGCGGCGGATGTCCTCCATCACCCGGCGATACTCTACCTCCCAGGTCCGCGTGCCTTCCTGCACGTGCTTCATCCGCGACCTGGCTTCCCGCTCCACGTCTTCCCCGACCTGCTCTTCCTTGGCCAGCACCGCGCGCGCCTTGCGCCGGATCTCGACATCCTCCGCGTAGACCTCGTCCACGTTCTGCGAGTGCAACAACATCTCGACGATCTGGTCGAGGACGTAGTCCAGCGCCTCATCGCCAAGCTTGATTCCGCGTTGGTCCGCGATCAGCTTGCGCGTGCGCGCCAGCTCGGTTTGAGCCAACCCCCGCGCCTGCAACAAATCCTTGGCGCGTTCGGTCACGTCACGCTCCGCCTCGAGATAGGTGCTCAGCACCGCAGCGATGTCAGCCTCGACCTCGCGAGGCGACTGCGCCTCGATGTCGCCGGCTTTCAGGAGCACCTTGACGATCTCGGCGGCTACGGTCTGGATTCTGCCCGAATAGAGACGCATGCACTCGTCCTTCGTTGCGTCCATCCCGGTCAGTTCCGGAGGCGGAGCACTGCGGACAGTAGAGGGCAACCGGTTCCGGGTCAACGTGCACGCGCCAGCCGCCGCCACGAAGCCGTTGGGTGCGACCTCGCTTTCGTCTACCATGCGAGCCAGTATGTCGATTTGCCCCTGGTGCAAGGGCCGAATGCCCAGCGCGTCCGATGTCTGTCCTCTTTGCGGCAAGCATCCTGCCGATCACCCATCCATTTCCTCGTCGGGATACGCAACGTTCGGAGCCTTCGACGACTTCGACGACCCTGGACCCGAACTCGGTGGGGCACCCGGTCCCGCTACCCAGGGCGCGCAGGCGCCGTTCGACGCTTTCCAGGACGAACCCCCATCGCCGTCGGGGGGGTTCGAGATCGACGCGGCACCCCGACCAAGACCCGCGGCGCCGGGGATCGCCTCCCCATCGTCCCCGGTCACCCCGCGCCGGCCGGCCTTGCCATCGGGGGCCCCCCCAAACTCCCCGCCGACCTTGCAAGTCGATCCCTACGAGGTCGCCATCCTGGCCGACTATGGCCCGGCTCCAGACCAGTTCTTCCTCACCCCCCTGTACGCTTGGCGCGTGCTCACCCGCCGCCGTGATCTCAAGCGACGCCTCGCCGTCGCGGATGAGGCGGTTGCACAGGCCGAGCGCGCTCGCGATGACCGGCTTGCCGACCTGGCCGAACGAGCGCGCCCAACGATCGAAAAGTCGCCCGAGTTCGCCTCGCTCCTCCAGCCCCTGATCGCCGCGGAGCAATCGGCCGCCGACCGCGCTTCGGCCCTTGCTCTGCGCAACGCCGAGTTCGCCAAGCAGGTCGGTACGGTGGACCAGCAGATCGCCGACGCACAACAGAAGGTGCAGGCCGCGCAGGCCGTGGTGGACGCGGCCCGGCGTCAACTCGCTACGAAGGAGGATCTGCTCAGGAGAGCGCAGGCGCTCGTCAAGCGCGTCGAAATCGAGTTGCGCAACACGCAGGAGCTGGCCAGGGCCGCTGCAGGGCCGAACGCCAAGACCGCGCCGCCCGAGTTCGCAGGGCACCTGGCGGCGCTCCAGCAGGAGCTGGAAACAAGACGCGCGGAGTGCAAGGCGCCCCAGGCTTCCTTGGACCAGGCGCTGGCAGAGGTGCGGCAGGCGGAACAGTCGCTGTCCGCGCTCGACCGTACCGTTCGGGGCCTACGAGCCGAGCGATCGAGGATCGAGCAGACCTACGGGCGCGAAGTGTCCCTTCGATCGGAAGGTGTGCAACGGGCCGAGTCCGACCGCCGAAACGCACTGATCGCCATCGGGATTCGACTTGTCGAAACGCAGTCCGGCATGCTCGACCCCACCAGCCGAGAAGCATGGAGCCGCGCACAGGCCGAACTCTCGACGCGAACGATCGAGGCAGAGAAACTCCGACGCGCCCTCGACTCGGACGACAAGAACGCCGTCCGCACCGGTCTGACCGTGATAGCCGTGGCCGCCGCGGTCGCTGTTGGCGTCATCGCTGCGTTGGTCTGGGCGCTGGGATCTTCGACACCCACGTAGCCCGACGTCATCAGTCGTCGGGGGCGGCTTCCGGCGGCGACGGCGTCACCCCTGGAGTTCCGGACGGCCGGTCCGTGATCCCCAGCTTCAGACGCCGCATCACCGCTGCCTTCTGCCGTCCCTTGTAGCTCGCATGGCTGCCGTCGCCCAGCTCGTTGGCGGCCTCGGTTTCACGGTCCACGATCTGGAACTCGCTGAGCACGGATACCACCGGACCCATCGCCCAGACCGACGGCGGTGCGCTCTCCAAAACTTCTTTGGGCAGCCGCACGGGCACGTCAGCCACGAAGTGGATGGCGCGAAACGAGGAGCCACTGAAGACGTTGTCGCCGGGGGTCAGGTCGTCGGACAGAGGAACCTGCGTCTCCGATGCGCGCGCTGCGACGCTCGGGAACGTGCTCACGTAGCTCTTCAACCGGAACAGCGTGTTGAGGCTCTGGCCGGGGATCACGTGCGTGAATGGGAAGACACGCTTCGACAAGTACACGATGATGGGCAGGATGTCGTCGGCCGTCCTGGTCACGATGCGAAAACGCAGACGGTCATAAACGTTGGCCGCGATGGTTTCGGGCTTCGACAGCAGCTTGGTGTACAGCGAGTCCTTGTTCTTGCGCCCCCCCACGAACTCGGTGATGGGAAAGCCCGCGGCCAGCATGTCGCCGATGACGCGGTAGACCTTCTCCTCGACGAGGTTGAAGACCTGCTGGAGCGACATCGGCAAGGTGAACAACAGCTCCCTGCCGTCCGCGTGATGCACGATGTGCATCGCCTTCAGGATGGTACAGGCGCAGATCTGGCGGTGTCCCCGGGATGAAGCGAGCAGCAGCAGCTCCTCGACGGAAGCCCGCTCGACCGGCTTCGGGATGGGAAAGTCGAAGTGACGACGTAGGTAGCTGATGGCTTCGTTCTTGATCTTTTCGAGCCGTGCGCGATCGAACGGTTCGTCCGGGTGGAACTCCTGAGTTTCAAGTAGCTCGCGGGCTTCCTGCTCGTCTTGCAGGTGCAACCGCCGCCAGTCCACCACAGACTCGCCGTGGAGGATGAGCCGAATCGTTTCCAGATCGCCGACGGTCAGCTCGTCGATGGGCTTGAGTTGGTCTTGCCCGTCAAGCATGGGCCGAACCTAGCGCGTCGTGGGCGGGGAGCAACTGCCAATGGACGAAAGGATGTCAGCCGTTCTGCATGGGGCGGTCAGGACTGCCCGCCTGGGCGCTGGGGGACTTGCCCAGCGACAGGGTGCCGAAGAAGATTCCGAACGTCAACATGAGCACTGCGAGGTGTCCGTAGAACGAGCCTGAGAAACCAACAACCGCGAACGGTGTGAGGGCGGCCAGGTACCAGGGGGTCAGCTTCATCGTTTCTCCGTGTCGCCGCGGGTGGCGCTCCTTCTGGGTTCACTCCTTGGAAGAAAACTAAGTGGAGTCAAGTGTCCTACATGTATGTTATGATGCCACACCCCGTTCGGATGGGGCAATTCTTAGTCAGCGATTCGAGGGTCATCAAGCGGAAAAGCGCTGCGGGCGATGTGCCAACCGTGAAGCGCATGGTTTAAAGCTAATGATTCCGTGTGGTTGTGCGAACAACCTTGAGCCAATTCTTAGGTGGGTGTGGCTGCGCGCCCGCACGAGTGTGTCTTCCGGGAGGCGCAGCACGCCTGACCGCGACGCGCCCAAGGGCACCAACCGGTCGTTCAACTCCTGCTTGACCATCGCGCCCGCCTCTGTTCCCGTACGCAGTAGCTTATCGAAGTGCTCGCTGAGACATGTCACTGGGAGACGTCATGGCTGCGCGTACCACCATTGCGATAGCGAATCAGAAAGGCGGCGTCGGCAAGACGACCGTCGCCGTCAACCTTGCCGCGGGCATGGCACGGCGCGGGCGACGGGTTCTGCTGGTCGATCTCGACATCCAGGGCTCCGCCACGTCGATCCTCGGAGCGCCGCCGCCCGAGCACCGCGTCGACGTGGCGCGCTGCCTGCTCGAGAAGGCTCCGCTGGCCGATGCGGTGGTTGCGACGGCACAGCCAGGGTTGGACCTCGCGCCTGCGGGGGAACGCATGGCGGTGGTGGACCTGCACTTGGCGTCACTCCTGGGGCGAGAGCGTGTCTTGGAGCGGGCCCTTCGCGATCCTCACCTCCAACCCTATGACCTCGTCATCCTGGACACCGCTCCCTATCTCGGTTTGCTGACGCTCAACGCCATCGTTGCGTCGGACCACATACTCGTGCCGGTTTCGTGCGAGTACCTCCCGATGCTGGGGCTCAAGCTCCTGCGAGAAACCCTCGACAACGTGCGGGATCAGGTCGGGACGGACACGAGCGTCCTGGGATACTTGCTCACCATGGTCGACCGCCGCGAGAAGATCACCGACGAAGTCGAGGCATTGCTGCGCAGCACCTTCGGGGACATGATGTTTCCGCACGGCATCCGCGTGAACACGCACCACAAGGCCAGCCCGAGCCATCACAAGACGATCTTCGACTACGAGAGCAAGGGGGGAAAGGGCAGGGAGGACTTCGAGTTGCTTTGCGACGAGGTCGAACGTCGGCTGGAAGCACTGGGGCGCCGGCTCCCGCCGCGGGCCCCCTCGCTTTCTCCGCCGTCGCTTCCCGCTTCCTGAGCCTTTTCCGCACGATCGTTCGGTTCTTGGCGCGGGTGTGCGCGCCCAGGCCAAAATACCGCTTGACTGCGCTGCCATTTCTTGAGACGTGACGGTATTCGGAGCCTTCGCATGCGGATCCCCCCGTTCACCAGACTCCTGCTGCTGGTCGCCCTCAGTTCCTGTTCACTCGAGCAGCAGGCCGAACGGCTTCCTCGCCACCATGCCGTGCGAAGTCCCGCCGGGTCGACGACGGTACTCGATTCGTCCACCACGCACATCAACGGGCTGCTGGCTGCTCTTGCACCGAACGTCGGACGCAGTCGGATGCGGCAGCCGTCGGTAGCCGACGTGCTACAGCCTCAGGGCGACGCGTCGGACGGGGTCCCCCTGGGCGCGCCGTGCCCTGCCGGGATGCTCTACGTCGAGGGGATGTACTGCCCCGAGGTCGAGCACAAGTGCACGCGCTGGCTGGAGACGGAGGGCAAGTACGCGTACTACCGTTGCGCCGAGTATGCCCGCCCGGCCCGTTGTCTCGCCCAACGTCGCCACCTCCGGTTCTGCATCGACCGTGACGAATACGTGCCTCCGGGCGAATCGCTGCCCGCCTCGCACCAGTCCTGGACCGACGCGAAGCGAACTTGCGAGTCCCTGGGGAAGCGCGTTTGCCTGGAGTCGGAGTTCAACTTCGCGTGCGAGGGCGAGGAGATGCGTCCGTACCCGTACGGCTTCACGCGTGACTCCGACGCCTGCAACGCCGATCGGACCGACATCTACCGGGCGGACGGCATGCTGCGGGACCTGCGCGACGATGCGCGTGGGCACCCGCGGTGCACGAGCCCGTTCGGCGTACACCATCTTGCGGGCAACTTGGAGGAGTGGACGACGATCGACGGGTCGAATCCACCGCGGCCAGCCATGAAGGGGGCGTACTGGCAACCGAGTCGCAATCATTGCCGCGCGGCCCAAACGGCGCACGACCATCACTACAGCGGTGTGGAGACAGGCTTCCGCTGCTGCAGCGACCCCATCTGACAGACCCCGGTTCAAAGTGCATGCGATGGCTGCACGCGCATTCGGTATGACTCGCGTGTCATGGCGCAGACGCGTGGGGTTCGTGCTGACGGCGTCCATCGTGCTCCTGATGATGCGCGCGAGCTGTCACGCGCCTGGCTACGATCCACGCCGCACCGTTCGCCGACCCTGGTTTCGCGGGCGACACGAGCCCGTTGCCTTCCCGCCCCCGCCGGGAGCGCGTGACGTTCCGGCCAGTCCGTCCGTGTCCACCACCCCTGTCGATGACGACTGGACGGACGAAGCGCGGAACGTCGGCACCTGGCGACCTGATGCGGTTGTGTCGGCTTCATCCTCGCTCTCGGCGTGTCCACCGGAGATGGTCCTGGTGGAGGGCGACTACTGCCCGGTCACGCAGCAGACGTGCCTGCACTGGATCGATGACGGGTCGACGTTTCTTCCCAACCACCGGTGCGCCAGGTTCGCGGAGCCCAGTCGCTGTCTTTCGAAGGAACGGGTCTTCATGCGGTTCTGCATCGATCGGGACGAGCACGGCGATCCGTCGTCGGAGCTGCCAGACGCCGATGTTTCGTGGACGATGGCGGCGCAGGTCTGCCAGTCGGAAGAGAAGCGCTTGTGCGCCGAGGCCGAGTGGGTGTTCGCGTGCGAAGGTCCCGACATGCTGCCGTACCCGACCGGCTTCACGCGCGATGCAACGGCGTGCAACTACGACCGGACCGACCTGATGGATAGCCACGGCCGGCTGAAGGACCTGCGCAAGCCGGCTGGTGATCTGCTGCGATGCACGAGCCCCTTCGGCGTGCGCAACATGGTCGGCAACGTCGACGAGTGGGTAGTGCGGGAAGGCGTGACGACTCCGCCCTTTCGTTCAGCACTCAAGGGTGGGTGGTGGATGGCGGCACGCAACCGGTGCCGTCCGGCCACGACGGCGCACGACGAGCACTACCGCGACAAGCAAACCGGGTTTCGGTGCTGCCGCGACGTCGTGCCATGACGGGGTCAGTACTCGGCGTCGGCGTACGGGCACTCGACGACGTTGCCCTGAGTCGGCTCGAGGTTGGCGTTGTCCGTCCAGTAGGTGCGCTCGAAGCTCGACGACCAGCATTCGGACGCCTTGATCTCCGTTCCCACGGGCAGGTCGCCGTTGCGCACGGTCACGTCGGCACGCCCGGCGCCCGACGTCACCCACCGGCTGTTCATCGTGATGTCTTCCTTCGCCGTCTGCTTCGAGTCGTCGATGTCGTCGTGGGATTCGACGCGCACTCGCCCCCCACTGCTCTGTTCGGTAATGACCTTGACGTGGAAGGATGAACCGTTGACCTGGTCGGCGGCGGTGACGTCGATCGTCGTCGGGAAGGTCGACAGAAGGTAGTCGACCGTCAGCGACCCGCTCTCGTCCTCGGCATGGAGACGGGTCGGATCGACCTGGTTGGCTTTGTCGTAGTCGATGGTGAAGGTCCCCTCGCGGTGTTTGGCGTGGCCCTCGCCGTAGCCATGGCCGATGAGGATCTGCACATAGTCGTCGCTCGACCCCTTGGCCCGCGCTTCCAGGGCGTATTCGTACTCGTCGGTCGCGACCTCGGTGGCGCGGAAGCGGTACTCGGCTGGGGACAGGGCTTCGGTCCACGGTCCCCATACAGCTTCTCGGTCAGACAGGGCGCTCGGCGGGTAGTGAACGATGAGCCACACGCTTCCCAGGACGTAGCCGGTGCCAAGGTTCACGCCGTCGAAGATTTCCCGCGTGAACTTGTAGTAGGTCGCGTACGCGGTCGGGGGATTGCCCTGGATGCTCAGGTCGAGTTCCAGGCTCTGTGCTGCGGCCTGCGGACCGGTCGGCTCCTTGAGTTTGACATCGTCGGCCGTTGGAATGGCCTGGATGAACTTGCTCGCGTCAGGTCCTTGCTGAACGATGCACCCCGCCCCGCTCAACCAGGTTGTTGCCACGAGCCCCACCACCAGCAGCTTGTTCTCGACCATCGCATTCCTCCGTCGCATCCGTCAGGCAGCACCCACCCGCTCTTCAAGCAACATGCCACGCTGGAGATCCTTGTCCTGCCGGGGAATCCTCGGGGCCGTGGGCTTGTCTGTGAACCGTGGTCCACGCATGTCCCGAGACCACCGGTTCGTCACGGGCCGGCCGTCAGGTAGATCGTCGTTTCCCCGTCTCCGAGCATGACCTTGCGCCGGATGGTCTTGCTCCCGCTCGGCAGTTCGAGCTCCACCTCCACCCAGAACTCGCCGTCCGGCACGCGCACGTTCGATCGAAACTGCTGCGACGACGCCGGCCCGACGTCGAACTTGCTCCCAGCCAGAGCGGAGCCGTCGTGGGGGGCCGACCATGTGGCGGTCAACCGGCGGACATCGTCCAGCGGTCGGTCGAACTGGAAGACCACGGCGTGATCACGTGGGGGCTTGGGGCCAAACCAGGCGAAGTAGAGCAATCCCGGTGCGAGGGCGAGGAGGATGATGGCCGCTCGTTTGCGGAGCCGGAGTCGGTCGAGCAAGGGTTCGGTCATGGGCGTGCGGCTGTGGTCGCAAGGCTAGCCGATCCTCGCGCAGCGATGGAACAGCACCCGCGTCGGGATGGACGGGCTCGACCGGGCGGCGCTGCGCGGGACGCAGGGGGCCGGGCTCTGTCTACCGGAAGCTGCGAACGTGTTTCACCAAGGCGTCGACGGATGTAGCGGGCAATGAGCCGAACCCGGGCATGCGTCCGCGGCCGGACTTGATGACATCGGCGATCTGCTGGTCGGAAACCTTGGCCTGCCAATCCTTGTTGCTGAGGTCTGGCACGCGTAGCGTAGCGCCCATGGGACCGTCGCCCTTGCCGGTGGTGCCGTGGCAGGGCGCGCAAGAGCTGGCCCAGGGGTTGTCCGCTGCCGCAGTAGGAGCGGGGCCTGGTGCGGGCGGTTGAGGTTTGGAGACTTCCTCTGAGCGGTCATGATCCGACGCGCGCCATTCTCGCTTTTCGGGCTTGGAGCACGCAGAAACCGCGACGCACGCGGCGACGCATGCGATGGACTGCAGCGATGGGTTCCTCATGGTGTGGGGAACCTAGCATATCCCAAGCGGGGGATGAGGGGTGGTGGGGCGCTACTTGCGGGGGTTGTCGCCGAAGACCGTGCCGCCGCCGACGGCATCGGCACCGAGCCAGGGCTTGCCGTTGAGCTCGACGACGACGAATTCGGTACGACGATTCTGGGCGCGGCCTTCTTCGGTCTTGTTGTCCGCGACGGGCTTCTGGTCGCCGAAGCCGACCGCGATGAGGCGCTTGGGGTCGACCTTGTGATCGATGAGCCACTGGCGGACGGCGAGTGCGCGCTCGCCGGAGAGCTTGAGGTTGTCCGCGGGCTGGCCGACGTTGTCGGTGTGGCCTTCGATGCGCACGAGTGAGATTTGGGGTTTCTGCTCGAGGAAGGCGCGGAGCTGTTCGAGGACGGGCTCGCTTTCAGGCTTGAGCGTGGCCTTGCCGAATTCGAAGACGATGGCCCCAGGCATCTTGAGCTTGTTGCCTTCCTGCTTGACGGTGCTGGGTGTGGCAGGCTGCGCGGGGGTGGGCGCAGGCGCCGGTGCGGGAGCCGGGGCGGGGGTGGGCGCAGGGGCTGGGGGCGGTGGAGGAGCCGGCTCGGCGGGCGGGGTTCCTGCCTGGGCATGCACGGTGCAGCCCTGCGCGAAGGGAAGCGCCAGAAGAGCAGTAGCAAAAAGCGAAGCGACCAGCTTTCGACCCATGTTTCGTTCCTCCTGTCGACGATTCATCGTTGGGCAGATGGCCATCCGCCGTCATCACGTTGTCGGACGGGTGCAGCACCGACCCTAGCAAGGGGGCAAGCGAATGCCCGCTGTTGGACGGGGCACCCCCGGAGTCTGTTCATGGAGGAAGACATGTAGCTGGAAATGGCGAGCCGTGGAAGGCAAAAGACGAGGGGGAAGCGCGTGGGGGGGCCAGCCGAGGGGCCGCCGCCGCGGGGAAGCGTTCAGAAGCAGCCGGGGCCGGCGTCACCGCCGGGTGCGCAGCCCGGGCCGAAGTTGCTCTTCGCGAACGAGCCGGTCTTGATGTAGGGGGCCTTGGTGTTGATGTCCGAGTAGATCGGCTGCACGACGCAATCGAAGTCGCCGCAGGGGCCTTCGACGGCCATGACATCGGCCACCATCCAGAAGGCGTTGCCGCTGGCATCGTCGCCCTGGCAGTCGGATGCCTTGAAGGTGACGGGGGCGTCGTAGCCGGATGGGCCGAGCTGGGCGACCTGGGCGCCGCCACAATAGATGGTCACGGTCGGGTGCAGGTCCCCGGCGTAGCAGTGGCCGTAGTAGTGGACGCCGATGCGGGTCCAGAAGCCGTAGGGCGGCTCGTCGATGTTGATGTTCTCGGGGGCGCAGAACGCTGGATCCTGCGGGTCGGTCTTGGTCTTGTCGCAGGTGATGTTGTCGAGGTCGAGGCGTGGGTTGTGGCAGCCCTTGTTGAACATCTTCCACTCCTGCCCGGCACCACGGGGCGCATTGTAGCAGGTGTAGATGGGGTCATTCGGGTCGTAGGGCTGGTGGTACGTCCAGTTGTGCGGGTACGCGTTGTCGTTGAACCAGTTGGGGGCGCCCATGGGCAGGGGGGCGACGAAGTTCACGGCCGTGCAGTTGGCGTAGAAGCAGTCGTCCGGGGAGCCGGTGGGCATCAGCGGCATGAACCACTTGCTCTGCACGCCAGGCTTGTGAACGTGCAGGTCGAGGTCCGGTCCGAATGTGTTGGGCAAGCTGCCGGCGTCGGGGTCGGTGTAGTGGTTGGGTTCGCCTTCGCCCTGGTGATCCCAGTTGAGTTCGACCCGGAGCCCGGTCGTTCCGACGTACAAGGAGAACTCGCACGAAGCCTTGCCGCCGGCGCCGTCGTCTTTGGTATAGAGAACCTTGTACTGGCCGGACTGTAGCGGGGTGTACGTCGCGTCGGGGCCGTTGTTCTGCACTTGCGGGCAGTTGGGCCCTGGGATGCTCGGCGGGCAGTCGACGGCGAAGCTCTCGCCCGTGGCGCCCTGGCCGAACGTGCCTGTACCGTCTTTGAGCTTGACCGTGGTGAAGGGCGGAACGCTCAGGTCGTGGCAGCCCGTGGGGACGCCCTGGTTGAGGCAGTTGTCGACGGCGTCGGCGTGGAAGCCACCGATGCATCCGCCCCACAAGCCGTTCTCGTTGCAGGTTTCGGTGCCGTCTTTGCAGGCGCCCTTGTTGCGTGAAGCGGGGTCTCCTTTGAAGCACCAATGCGACAGGCCGGGCGTGCAACCGCAACCTTCGTCGACGGTGCCGTTGCAGTTGTCGTCGTAGCCGAGGTGCTGGAGATCGCACAGCTCGGTGGGACCGCACTCGGACCCGCAGAGGTTGACCGGTGTTTCGTTGACGACATCTTGGCCAGCCTCGGGCACGAGCAACGTGCCGCCGGAACCACCGACGGGGGTGCCCCCGGACCCCGCGTTGCTTCCGCCCGCCCCGCCGACGTTGTTGCCGCCGCTACCGGAGGTGCCGGCGCTGCCTGCGAAGCCACTGTTGGAGCTGTTGGCGCTGCAGCTTGCGACGAGCGCGACGCTGGAGCCGACGACCAGGGTGAGTGCGGCGAGCTTGCGGTAGATGGATGGCGACATGGCGAACCTCCGACCGATGAATGTCCTGCGCCGCGCGAACCTTCGGGGAGGCAAGCCGCCGCGCGCCGGGTGAGGAGAAGATAGCTTTGCACAGGGCCGAAAGCGAGCGAAGGACGCACACAGGCCAGGGGCTAAGGGGGCGCTCTACGGAGATGGTGAAGATGTTGGGCGTGGTCGAAACGTGGGCTAGTTGGCGCAGGGGTTGGGGCCGGCTTCGGCCTTGTCCATGACCTTGCCGAGCTGGACGGCCTTCATGTCGAAGCCCAGGCCGATCGAGATGCCGTCGCAGACCGCGTCGGGGTTCTGGGTTCCGTCCTTCATGATGTCGGAGGTAGCTCGGATCTGCTGCGCGATGTTGTCGAAGGTCGAGCCTTCGCACAGCGACGAGTCGATGTTGCCCGCAACGGATTGGAGGGAGCTGATGAGCTCTTCGGTTTCGAGGATGCCCGCGATGATGCCACGGGTGGCTCCGGCCGGCGGGTTGCCGCCATCGAGCTTCGCCGTGAGCACAGCATTGTGGATGGTGAGGCTCAGGGAGTATCCGCTTACGGATAGCGACAGCGCAACATTGGCCTTGGAGCCGGACACCCAGGTGCCGTCGGCGACGTAGCTACTGGGGAACTTGACCTTGGAGTCGTTTCCCTCGGCGATCTGCTTGGTGCCGCTGGTCTGGCAGTCGTTCATCAACTCGCAGTAGACGGGCCACTGGTCCGTGCCGTCCCATTTGGGTACGGTCTCGGTGCCGTTGGCGTCGACGAGTTGGGCGCCGGCATACAACGACGCAGGCAGACCCGCATAGTTGGTGCCGCCGCCGATGCCATCGATCTTCAAGATGATCGTGAACGCACCGGAGTTGATGTTGTCGTTGATCTTGGTGGAGGCATCGGTCGCCAGGCTGGTGATGATCGGCATGATGTTGAAGCCAAAGCTGTTGTCGATGCCGCCGTTGCCGTCGGTCTGGATGGCCGCCTTGCTTCCGCCCGCGTTGACCTTGCAGTGGTTGGTGGAGTTCTTCGTCGACTTGAAGCCGTCGAGGTCGTAGCCGAAGTCTTTCCATGCGTCGGGATTCGGAGTGCCGTTCCAGTCCGTGTCGCCGAGGTACAGCTTGTTGACGGCGAGTGTTGTCCCGGCGCCGTCGCCCCCCGGCGCACCCGAGGGTTGGTCGGGCGGCACCGTGCAATCGGTGCAGGGAGGGTCGACCGTGCCGCCGCCACTGCCGCCCGTGCCACCTCCGCCACTGCCGCTGTTGCTGTCGCTGCTTCCGCCGCAGCCGACCGCGAGGGCGAGCGCGCCAGCAGCACCCAAGATACCAACGAAGAGCTTACGATTGTTTGAAAGCATTGCTGTGAGCCTCCCTGTCCTACCCCGGGTTCGTGTGAAGCCCGGAACCGACGACGGTTGCGGGCGAGCGAGCAATCGATGCGAAGGGGCCAGGCGAGCGTGCATGGTACGGAAGGGGCGAGTTGCTCGCAAGGCGCAATCGCTATGAATGAGTTGCACGGTTGGGGCGGCATTGCAATCACGCATTGCGTCATACGTTGATCGAGCGACAGGAGAGCGGATACGCGGCGAGGCTTGGCGCAGGCGCGGGCGAGAGCACGAGGCGTCGTGGGAGGGTTGTGGTAGAGGCGGGGCAATGGCGACGGATTTCGTTCATCTGCATGTGCACAGCCAGTACTCGCTGCTCGACGGGTCGCTGAAGATCAAGCCCGAGAACGACAAGCCGGTGGAGGCGCGCGGCGATCTGGCGAACCGGGTCAAGCGTATGGGGATGTCCGCCGTAGCGTTGACCGACCACGCGAACATGTTCGGGGCGATCGGTTTCTACAAGGCATGCAAGGAGGTGGGCATCGCTGCGATCCTCGGGTGCGAGGTGAACGTGGTGCGGGACACCGGGGCGCACGGCCGCGCTGCGCAGAGCGCACCGGTAGATCACCTGGTGATGCTCGCGGCGAGCGAAGAGGGCTACCACAACATCGTGCGTGTCGTGTCGCTCGGGCACATCCAGCCGGCGAGCGACGTCGCACCGAGTGTTTCGATGGACACGATCCGGGCCAACAGCCGGGGCGTGGTGATGCTCACGGGGTGCCTTGGGGGCGTGCTTGCACAGAGCGTGCTGCACAACGGGCCGGACGCGGCGATGGATACGTTGGCGAAGCTGAAGGACATCGCGGAGCCGGGGCACCTGTTTGTGGAGCTTCAGGACCACGGGCTGGCAGAGCAGCCGGTCGTGAACGGCATTGTGAGCGAGGCGGCGGCGAGGATGGGGCTGCCGGTCGTGGCGACCAACGACGTGCACTATCCAGATCGGGATGACGCCGACGCGCATCTGCTGTTGAGCTGCATCGCGACGGGGCAGGGGTACGAGGATGCGAAGTCGATGCATCACGGATCGCGGGAGATGTACATGAAGTCGCCTGACGAGATGGCGCAGGTATTTCGCCATCAGGGCGAGGCGCTGTCGAACACGATGCTGGTCAAGGAAATGTGCACGGGCTGGAAGCTGAAGCTGGGCCAGCCGATGCTGCCGAAGTTCGAAGTGCCGTCGGGGTCGGACACGACGACGTATTTCATCAAGGTGGCGATGGACGGCCTGAAGCGCCGGCTGGAGGAGTACAAGGCCGCGGGCAAGCAGGTGGACGAGGAGCTGTACCGGAAGCGCCTGGAGCGAGAGATCTCGGTCATCGTGGAGATGAAGTTCCCCGGGTACTTCCTGATTGTGTGGGACTTCATCCGGTTCGCCAAGGACCACGGGATCCCGGTGGGGCCGGGGCGCGGGTCCGGCGCCGGTTCGCTGGTGGCGTACGCGATGCGCATCACGGAACTCGATCCGATGCCTTATGACCTGCTGTTCGAACGTTTTCTGAACCCGGAGCGCATCTCGATGCCGGACTTCGACGTCGACTTCTGCATGGATCGACGGGACGAGGTGATCCGGTACGTAGCGCAGAAGTATGGGAAGAACTCGGTGGGACAGATTGCGGCGTTTCACGAGCTGAAGGCGCGCAGCGTGCTCAAGGATGTGGGGCGAGCGATGGGTGTGCCGCCGAGCGAGACGCAACGGTTGGCGAACCTTATCCCCACGATCGGTCCGGGCAAGACCGCGACGATCCCGCAGGCGATCGAGATGGAGCCCAAGCTGAAGGCGATCGTGGACGAGGGCGGGCAGCTCGCGGATGTGGTGCGGCAGGCACAGAAGATCGAAGGGCTGACGCGGCACGTGGGCATGCATGCGGCGGGCGTCGTGATCGCGGACGGTCCGTTGTGGGACCACGTGCCGGCGTTCAAGCACGGCGACACGCTGGTGACGCAGTACTACATGGCGGATGTCGAGCAGGCGGGGCTGGTGAAGTTCGACTTCCTGGGGCTGCGAACGCTGACGATCATCGACATCGCGGTTCGGCTCGTGAACAAGCGACCGGATCGCACCGAGCCGCTGGACATCAACCGGATTCCGATGGACGACGAGCTGACGTTCGCGCTGCTTCAATCGGGCGAGACCACGGGCGTGTTCCAGCTCGAGTCGTCGGGCATGCAGCAACTGTTCAAGAGGTTGCGACCGGACTGCTTCGAAGACATCGTGGCCGCTGTGGCGCTGTATCGTCCGGGTCCGCTCGAGACGGGCATGGTGGATCAGTTCGTGCGCTGCAAGCACGGCCGCGAGGCGATCCAGTCCATGCACCCGCTGATCGACGACACGCTGCGGGCGACGTACGGGGTCATCGTGTACCAGGAGCAGGTGATGCAGATTGCGCAGAAGCTGGCGGGCTACACGCTGGGAGGCGCGGACCTGCTTCGACGCGCGATGGGCAAGAAGAAGAAGGAGGAGATGGACAAGCAGCTCGACACGTTTGTGAGCGGCGCGGTGAAGAACGGCGTGGACGCGCAGCGGGCGAGAGAGATCTTCGACTTGGTGGCGAAGTTTGCCGGGTACGGGTTCAACCGGAGCCACTCGGCGGGCTACGCGCTCGTGACCTACCAGACGGCGTACCTGAAGGCGCACTATCCGGCGGAGTTCATGTGCGCGATCATGACGGCCGACCGCGAGAAGACCGACAAGGTGGTCCGGTCGATCGGGGAGGGGCGGGCGATGGGGCTCGAAATCCTGGCGCCGGACATCAACGACTCGGACACGGATTTCAAGGTGGTGTATGCGTCGCCGCAGGGCGGGTGGAAAGCGCCGCGCGGATCGCGGGTGACCGATCCGCTCCATCCGCAGGTGCGGTTCGGGCTCGGGGCCGTGCGCGGGGTAGGCGACGCGGCGCTGGAGACGGTGTTCGAGGCGCGCAGCAAGGGACCGTTCCGCGATCTGTTCGACTTCGCGAGCCGGGTGGACGCGCGCAAGATCAACCGTGGGGTGATGGAGGCGCTGGTGCAGTGCGGTGCCTTCGACTCGACGTGCGCGACGACGGGCGTGACGCGTGCGCAGCTATTCGCGGCGATCGACATGGCGCTCGAGCGCGGGCGGTCGGCCAGCAAGGACCGCGAGCGGGGGCAGACCTCGCTATTCGGCCTGTTCGATTCGGCCGCGCCGGAGCGGACGTCGACCGCGGCGGAGTACCCGCAGGTGCCGTCATGGGATCTGCGCGAGACGTTCGTGCGGGAGAAGCAGGCGCTGGGATTCTACATCTCAGGGCATCCGCTGGATCGATATGGCACCGACCTGGGGCGCTTCGATCTGGCGAGCGTGGAGTCGCTCGCGGAGCGCCAGCCATGGGAGCAGGTTCGCGTAGCGGGCGTGGTGGAGGGATACCACGAAAAGATCTTCAAAGGGTCCAGCGGCAAAGCGGCGTTCTTCGACCTGGAGGACAAGACGGGCAAGGTGACCGTGCGCATGCGGGACAATCAGATCGACCGGGACGCGCCGGTGATCACGTCGGGCGATCCGGTGGTGGTGTCGGGCAAGCTGAAGTTTGCGGAGCGTGATGAGGAGTCGGAGGAGCAAGAGGGGCCGCGGATGCCGACGCTGCTGCTCGATCGGGTCGAGTTGCTGTCGGAGCTCGTGGCGACGCAGACAAGAGCGATACACATTCGGTTGGACGCGAAGGAGACGACGCCGGAGGCGGTCACGGGGTTGCGGGACGTGCTTCGGACGTCGCCTGGGCCGTGCGACGTGGTGGTGGTGTTCGAGATGCCGGGCGGCGCGGAGGTGCAGCTCGGGCTGCCGCCGGAGCTTCGGGTGACCGTGGCGGACGGGTTGTTCGCGGCGCTGGAGAAGCACTTTGGAAGGCGGGTGGCGGAACTTCGTTGAGCAGGGGCGGGAGCCTGCCGTTCCGCAGGCCAACCGCTGGCCGAATCGCTGTGTCTTCTGGTCCTTGCCAGCCGAGAGGCAGACGGTCGGCCACGCTGCACGCCGTCATCCCGGCCCGCACCCGCACGGCATGCTGCGACCGACACAGGCCGAACATTGCGCAGGGAAGAAAAGGTGTGATCGACAGAACCCCTTGTCCCGGGCGAGGTCACGTCGAAAGGCTCGTTTCAGCGGTTTCTGCACGGACGTGTTTCGAGGCTCGAATGCGGGGCGGCACCTCGCGTACATCCCAGATGAGGCCGAGCCATTGCAACAGCCGGAGCACGTAGTACGTGATGTCGATTTCCCACCAGTAGAATCCCTGGCGGGCGGCGCTCATGTAGTGGTGATGATTGTTGTGCCACCCTTCACCGAGTGTGAGCAGAGCCAGGATCCAGTTGTTGCGGCTCGAATCGCCGGTGGCATACCGGACCCGGCCGAAGCGGTGGGCGAGGGAGTTGATGGCGTACGTGCCATGCCACAGGAGGGTCGTGGAAACGAAGAAGCCCCAGACGAGGAGGCCGAGCCCGCCGACTGCAGCCAACACGACAGCGAGCGCTACCGGGAAGATCAGCCAGTGCTTCTCGATCCACCGCAGCTCGGGCACCGCGGTCAGGTCTCGCACCCCGGTTTCGTCCGCGGTATCGGTCCGGCGACCAAGCAGCCACCCGATGTGGGCCCACCAGAGCCCCCGCTCCACGGGCGAATGAACGTCTTGGGGCAGGTCGGTGTAGCGATGGTGCGTCCGGTGATGGGCACTCCACCAGATGGGGCCACGCTGGACGCAGGTGGTTCCGGCTACGGCGAGCAGGGCCTGGAACGGGCGTGACGTCTTGAACGTCTTGTGTGCAAAGTACCGATGATACGCTGCGGTGAGGGCGAGCATCCGCACGACGTACAAGCCGATGGCCACGGCGAGATACCACCCGTGGAATGGTACGAGGAGCGCGCCGACGAGCGCGACGAGCGGTATGCCCCAATGAGGGATCGATCGGATGAGGTCGGGTCGGTCATGTCGGGGGAGTGAGGTCATGACGGAAACGTTGGGGTGGGGCGGGGCGATGTCGCGTGCTGATACGTTGTTTTTACGATGGCACCCACGACATGTGCGGGCGGGCAGGCCCCTGGGGCCGGGGATCGCGGGCCGTGTTCTGACGTGCCTCCCCGTGTCTTGCCGCATACCTCCTGTGTTTCCGGCGCTGCCACTGCGCATCGCAAGGGGGAGGGGGGGGTGTAGGGACAGCCGTTTTTGGGTGATGCCGCGATCGGCATTGCCGTGGTAGAGTAGGCGCGAAGCCTCAGGCCAACGCCACTCACCTCCGTGATCTCGGCTGGTCCTCCTCCCCACAGGCCTGGGCTTCACCGGGGGTCCGCTCGGCTTACCCTTTCACCGAGACGGGCACCGGTTTGTCTTTCGCAATCTCCTCGGCGTCACGGTCCCCAAGGATTGAGCTTGTGGCCGCAGTTCCGACGCGACCAGCGGACGCGCGGGCCGCAGAGCCATGGCGTCGCAGCCGGACGCATTGCGCAGGGCTCACGTCGTGCGGTCGATCAGGTCCGCGACGCACGTCACGACAGCCATGGCGGGCCATGGCTTGCCGAATGCAGCATCCGCGATCTCGCTAGCTGCGAGGGACGCTTCGAGTTCGTCGTGCATGTCACCGCTGACCAGGACGCGCACGCAGGGCAATCGCCCCCGGCGCACGGCTTCGAGCAGATCCAAGCCTGACGGTCCGGGGCCCAGATCGTGGTCCGTGACGACGGCGACCAGAGCGTGGCCCTTCTCGCTCAGGACGGCCATGGCCTGCTCGCTGTCCGCGACAGAGATGACCTCGAAGGAGGTCGAGAGCTCGCGTTCGAGCAGCTTGCGCACCGACGCATCATCGTCGACCACGAGGACAGGGCGCTTGCGCGAGCCTGGCTTCTGTGCGCGAGCAGAATCTGCGCGGACCGGTGGCCTGGGCGCAACGCCAGCCCTGACGGGAGTGCGAGCTGGCTCGCGCACGCTATCCAGATCGGGACTGTCGCCGATCGCGGGGCTCTGTTGTGTGCCGGCATGCGGCAGGACGATCCAGAAACGAGTTCCAGCGTCAGCGCCCGGTTCGAAGCCGATCGTGCCGCCCATCTCGTGCACGATGCGTTGGCAAACGTGCAGGCCGATGCCGCTTCCGCCCTCGGCCTCTCGTGAGGTGACGTGAGGCTCGAAGATGCTGTCCGCGATGTCTGCGGGCACGCCGGAACCCGTGTCTTCGACCTCGAAGAGCAAACTGCCGCCAGGCTCGACCGCGGCACGCACGGTGACCGTATGGCCTTGTTCATCGACCGGGATGGCATCTGCGGCGTTCAGTAGGAGGTTGAGGAAGACGCAAACCAGGTCGTGCTTTCGGCCGTGAACCAACGGCACGGGCCAGATCTCCTCGACCAGCTTTGCGCGGCTGTCGATTCGCGGTCCAGCGATCAGAAGCGCGGTGCGCAAGGCTTCGGTCGGGTCGAACGGGCCGGGGGGAGCGGCCTGGGGGCGCCGTACATCGCGCAGGCCGCGCACGATGTTGGCGATGTGGTCGACGCCGACGCATGCGTTGTCCAGCAGCGGGGCGAGCCGTTGATGGCCGTCCGAGGGCAGCCCGGTGGCTTTGAGTTCGCGTCGGGCCATGTCCAGGCTCATCCTCAGCCATCCCAGCACGTTCCCGATCTCGTGCACGGCGACCTCGGTCATGGTGCCGAGGGTGTCGGCCGATTCGGCCGACGGACGGGTATGGCTGACCGCCTCAGGCGAGTCCGGCACTTCCGACGCGGGGGAGCGAATCGGCGTGCGGACCGCTGGGGCGCACGAATTGTTTGAGGAAGTTCGACCCATGTGCACCGCTGCCAAAGCCGTCGCAGGTCCGACAAGACCAGCGGACCATCTTCGACCATTGGGCGTGGCGCATCAAGCCCAGGATCATGGGCTGCGTTGCCTGGCATGCCCCGACCCCGACGATACCGGACGTACTCGCGCCCGGCGGGTGCGGGCGTCGGCCGAAGCGTGGGTCGTGGCAGATGGGGCGGGAGAAGCTGAGCCCAGGTGAATCGAGGGCGCCCACGGCCGCGTGCAGAAGCGTTACGCTACCGCGCCTCGCCCACCGCCGCCTGAACGAACGCGGCATCGAGCCCTAGCACCGCGGCCGTCTGCTCCACCGTCATGCCCGACGCAACGAGCCGCCGTGCCGCTTGTGCCAGTTTGGCCTCGCCTTCGGCCCTGCCTTGGGCCTCGCCTTCGGCCCTTCCCCTGGCGAGCACATCGTCGAGGCTGTTGTATCCCGCTCGCTGAAGCAGGTTGCGGAGCGTCGCCTCCAGCGCGGCTTC